>Ga0134094_1001488_pt1 | contig 22619 bp, 16 predicted proteins | sample 5_1taG_FD_94458 | JGI IMG/M metagenome (GOLD analysis project Ga0134094, IMG submission 94458) | Switchgrass degrading microbial communities from high solid loading bioreactors in New Hampshire, USA - 5_19_20_110_A1 metaG | ecosystem: Engineered > Bioreactor > Semi-continuous > Anaerobic >... | reverse complement strand
GGGTTATTGCGGTCCATCCTCATATCCAGCGGTGCATCATGCTGGTAGGAAAATCCTCTCTCCCCTTCGTCCAGCTGATGGGAAGATACTCCCAAATCCAGAAGCACACCGTCAACGGAATTTATCTTTTGTTTCTAAATAACTTCTCTTATGTTTTCAAAGTTCGTATGCTCAATAACAAACTTTCCCTGGGTCTTGATTTCTGAAAGCCTTTTTATTGCGGCCCTGATTGCATTTTCATCCTGATCAATTCCAATAAGCAGTCCATTTTTCCCCAGTCTCTTAAGTATCTCGGAAGAATGCCCTGCACCGCCTAAAGTGCAATCAACATATACTCCGTCAGGACGTATATTCAGGAATTCTATGCACTCATCCAGCATAACAGGTTTGTGTACAAACTCCATTTAACTGCCTCTTTCTTCGACTTAGAAATCAATGTCAAGCGTCTCAAGCAATTCATCAATCTCTTCGGTCTCAACCATTCTGAGATTTTCGGCGCTCCAGACTTCTATCTTGTTAACTGTCCCTATGAATACCACATCTTTCTGGAGTTCAGCCTTCTCTCTCAATTCCTGAGGTATAAGTATACGTCCCTGACTATCCATGGTGCAGTTTACAGCGTTTGCACAAAAGTGGCGGATGATGGCTCTGCTGTTCTTCTTTGATGTGGGAAGCTGCTGGAGTTTTTCCACGAATTTCTCCCATTCATTCATGGGGTAAATGTAGAGGCTTTTTTCTTCAGATCCGCGGGTGAGAACAAAACGTTCGCCCAGATCTTCACGGAATGCTGCCGGTACAAAAACACGCCCTTTTGGATCAAGAGCATTTGTGTATTTTCCAATCAGCATCCCGTTCACCTCCACCACTTTACTCCACTTCGCTCCACTTGTCTACCATTTTACTCTTAGTATCGGCCCCAGTCAACCCCTACTTTAGACCCAAAAAACTAAAAAGAAGGCCGCCCGGCAGCGGGCAGCCTTCCCCGATCTTTTACTTATTTTTATGAAGATACCATATATTGTACGGCGTTAAAAAATATATACAAAATATATCAATAATTTAATCTGGCATGATGCATAAACAAAGAGAATTTTATGATTTTGTAATAAAAATTTAATATTTAATATTTTTTCATTTGTGGAAAAAGCACAAACAATTCCTCCGGGATCTCATTACTCTGCCTCAAACATAGGTCTTTCCCGCCTCATGGAAATACCAAGAATTATTCCCACCGCAATGTAGCTTACAAGGACCGAACTTCCACCGTAACTTATAAAAGGCAGGGGAATTCCTGTGACAGGAAGCATCCCGATATTCATGCCCACATTCTCAACAAAATGGAACAGGAACATGGCCATTAAACCTATAACAATGTATGAACCCAGCTTGTCCTTCGCATAGCGGGATATATACAGGCATCTCAGCAAAAACAGGGTAAACAGCACCACTACCGTAACAGTGCCTATGAAGCCCCATTGCTCGCCAATTACTGCGAAAATCGAGTCCGTAGCGGCTTCCGGAACATTACGCGCAGCCTTTTCGGTACCCGGTTCCACCCCGAAAATCCTTCCTGAACCTATATATCTTATTGACATAAGGACCTGGTAAGCTTCGGTTCTCGCATAGGCTTCCGGATTCAAAAACGAGAGAATCCTGTTAATCTGGAAGGATTTAAATATCTTATCCATAAAGCCGAACAAAAGTATGGGCAGAGTAACAAGACCTGCAGCCATGATAATCAGGATGGTCCGGTATCTTATACCCCAGACAAAAACCATACAGGAGAACATAAATATATAAACGACCGCTGTCCCAAAATCAGGCTGCATCAGTACCAGCCCTGCAAGGGAAGCCGTGGTTCCTGCAAGCCAGAGATAATTTACCGGGCCGTTTCCCTGCTTGATCCGCTCAAGGAATACAGCCGCCACTATTGACAAGGTAACCTTCCCCAACTCAGAAGGCTGGAAGGAAAAGAAACCAAGGTCTATCCAACCCCTGGTACCTACCTCTTCCCGGCCAATCCCTTTAAAAAGTACATATATCAGCAGAAAAACCGTTCCTATGTAAATGGGTATGCTTAATATTCTCAGGTCTTTATAGTCAATAAGCAAAATAAACACCATACAGCCTATTCCTATAACGGAAGCTATGAGCTGCTTCGTGAAAAGAACCGGCTGGTTCAGATGGACCGATACGCTTCTGACAACTATCAGCCCAAGTATGTTGAGTGCCAGGACCAAAATCAGCAGAAACCAGTCGAAATTTTTAACCAAAGAGGGTCCTTTATTTTTTTCAAGTGTAACCATATATCCTTCTTTCCTGTTTTTTATTGATTATCCTGCCTGTCCTCAGGTTCCGCAGCTTCGGTATCCTGCAGTTCCAAAGGATTATTTGCAGGAGTAGTTTCAGCATTCACTGCATCTTCATTTTCAGGATTAACTTCCTCCTGCTCCTGAACTGCAGCTTCCCGGGCTCCTTCTGCGTCCTCTGTCCGGTCCGTCCTGTCTTCAGGCTCCTCCTGTTTGCTTAATGTCTCTTCCTTCTCTTCCTCACTTCTTATTTCTTCAAGAATGCTTGCATATGCGCTTGGGGCAACTTCCTCATCTTCATCTGCCAATCTGGCCGGTCTTTTTGCAAGCCATACAAGCCAGGCCAGCGCCGCAACGAAAACCAGCGCGGCAAACACCTGGTTATAGCGTATGGAACCGGTACCGAACTCATCAGATCTTATAAATTCCATCATAAAACGCACGAAACTGTACATCATCAGATAGGACGCAAAAACGCTGCCCTTAAACTTGTTCTTTTTCCTCAGCCTTAAAAGCACAACAAAAACTATAAGGTTCAGTATGGATTCATACAGGAAGGTGGGGTGTACAGGTTTTGTACCGTCCACGCCCGGATCGGGAAAGGCCTGAATCCTGTTTCCGGTCATACCCCAAGGCAGATCCGTGTTGGTGCCGTATAACTCCTGGTTGGTGAAATTGCCCCATCTTCCGATGGCCTGCGCAAGGGGAAGATATACACATGCAAAATCACAAAGGTAGAGCATGTCCATTTTTCTCTTGCGGGTAAAAATATACACGGAAATGAGCGCTCCGATTATTGCGCCATAAATGGAAAGTCCGCCTTCCCATATTCTGAAAATGCCCAGTAAATCATTTTTGAAGTTATCGAAGGTGAAAACCACAAAGAATAACCTTGAGAAAATTATGGAAACCGGCAAAGCAACAAGGAACATATCTATTAAATCATCTTCTTTTATGCCGAATTTCTTGCTTTGCCTTAAAGCCAGCAACAGCGCTATCATGATTGCTGACGCAATGATGATGCCATACCAGCGTACCTCAATATTCGTTCCGGGAATTGTAAATGCAACCGGACTTATGTTAAGTTTTATTCCCAGTTTGGGAAATTCTATAAATTCAACCCCCATAATCTTGCCTCCTTTTTTTATTGAGGATTGATAACCGACAAAGCTGTCTTGTTTGAAAACACCTCATTTATTACTTTGTTTGTGTAAGATATGTCAATCTCCTCCAAAACACGCCCGATATCAAAATAACTGGCATCATTGAAATAAGCGTCGGTCATTTCACGGGCAATGTTGTCCACTGAATTGAAGCTTCTTACATACATGCCCTGGTATGCCTTCAGGATTCTCGAAAAGGCTTCTTCGCTGATGCCCCTTGCTGCTGTTTCGCTGAGCGCTTCTGATATAATTTCCGCGGCTTTTTTCGGATCCGGGGACTGTCCTCCGCAGGCCACAAAACCATACGCCTTGTCCAGGGATGTCTCAAATCTGAAAGTATCGTTTATAAGGCCTTCGTCATAAAGTTTATTGTACAATTCAGAGCTCCTGCCCAAAACATCGTTCAGAACGATGTTAAGTGCGGTCCTGCGCTTAAGAAGATCATATCCTGAAACCCGCACGTTATCTTTCACGCCCATATAAAACAGGGGCATGGACACCACAAGTTTCTGTTCATTGTACTCCTTATTCAGATGTTCGGGTTCTTCAGGATATTTCTTTTCTACTTTTCCTCTGTCTTTAAATTTTATCATATTTTCGACAATTGAGAACACTTCTTCGGGGACAAGATCCCCCACTACGACCACTACCATGTTGGAAGGCGTGTAGAAAGTGTGATAGCAGTCATATAAGAGCTCCTTGGTAATTTTTGAGATACTCTCTATTGACCCGGCAATATCCAGCTTTACAGGGTGATTTACGTACAGACAGTCCAGAAGGTTAAAAAATACTCTCCAGTTGGGGTTGTCTTCATACATACGGATTTCCTGGCCAATAATCCCTTTTTCCTTTTCCACATTTTCATCGGTAAGCCAGGGATTCTGAACATAGCTCAGAAGCATCCTGAAGTTTTCTTCAAACAAGTCGGCGCAGGAAAAGTAATACACCGTCTGGTTAAAGGAAGTAAAAGCGTTTGGGGATGCTCCGAGCTTTGAAAATTTATCGAGCATGTTCCCGTCTTCCTGTTCAAAAAGCTTGTGCTCAAGAAAATGAGCTATGCCGTCAGGCACAACAATTTCCTTGTCACTGCCCTGAACTTTGAACACGTTGTCTATGGAGCCGTAATTGGTCCCGAACATGGCTGTTTTTTTATTGTAACCGGGCTTTTTCACGAAAAGGACTTTAAGTCCCGACTCATGAACATATTCATACAGGGTTTCCCCCAGTTTTTCATAGACAAAAGTGCGGTAATTCATGCAATTCCCTCCTTAAGGTTTCTGGGCTTTAAAAAGTACACCGTATCGAGCTGTATGTTCTGGGCGACGCGGATAACGTCATCTATTGTAACCTTTCTGAACTTCTCGGCCGTACTTTCAATGTCATCGGCACAGTTGGTCAGGTGCTGGCTCAGGAAGAAATCAACTATTGCTCCCTGGCTGTCCTGCATGGATTTCATTCCGGTTTCAAGGGACTTCTTGGTTGCGTCCAGCTCATCTTTTGTAATATTGCCCCTTCTCATCTCCTCAACCTGCTCAAGAATGATTTCCTCGGCCTTTTGCCTGTTCTCTGACTCAATTCCGCTCATAACTATCATAAGACCCTTATACTTTTCAAGCACTGACTGGGCATAATAGGCGAGGCTTGCTTTTTCCCTCACATTCTGGAACAGTTTTGAGTGGGTATCACCGCCCAGGATGCCATTATAGACAACCAGGGGATAATAGTCGGCTGAGCAAGGGTCAATCTGGGTCCTGAAACCAAGGCAGAGTTTGCCCTGGTTGACATCCATGGCTTCATCCACTCTTCTGACTTCCCTGACATCTTTTCTGACATCGGGAGTTTTAATGCTCTTGATATTACTTCTCCCCGCTTTCAGGAAATTGTCAATAAAGTTCTGGATACTGGTGTCATCAACCTCACCCAAGATATATACATAAGCCGGGTAACTCTGTATCATTTCCCTGTACAGCATGAAAGTTTTCCGAGGTGTCAGGAGAAAAGCGTCTTCCTCGGTTCCTTCTTCAGGTATGGCAAAAGGTTCGCCCTGGCACATTTCTTCTATGCACCGGTAAAGGGAGAATTGTATTTTATTGTTAATCCTGCTCCTTATATAATTGATGAGATTGTCCCTTTCCTTTGCGAAAACAGACTTTTTGAAGCCGCCCTCTTCGACTAACGGATTTTCCAGTATGCACATCAGAAGCTTGCAGCATTCATCAAACAGCCTGGTGTTGTCCATAGTGTATCTGTCTGAAATATGTGACATGTTGAAACCTATCAGTTGGGCTTCGCCTTTTTTAAGCGTGTTTCCTCCTATATCCGCTCCATACAGGTCTTCCAGCTTTCTTTCCAGCTCAGTTATGCTGGGATAGCTCTGACATCCCCTTTTCAGTATAGAAGGCAGTATTGCATTTCCGCTTGCACGTTCTTTCTCCAGATTATCTACAAAGAAAATATCGACCCTGCTGGTCTTAAATTTATCCGATCTGAGCCGATAGAACTGAACACCCTGTTTTTCGGCAAGTTTCTCTGCCACAATCTTCCCGTCAAGCCTTCCCATAATCTTTCCCTCCTGTTTGTCTCATATACAAAGGTAGTTTTTCTTTTTGATGTTATCTTATACCTTCACTTAAGTTCGTAAGCAAAAGGAAGCTTGAATATTAATCAATAACTAAATTTTACCGATATTATTTCAGAGTGTAAATGTTTTTTACCGGGGAGCGGGTCATCTTGTTCTTTTTCAGTCTGGAAAATCAGATTTTTTTTATATTCTCTTTTGTATTTTCAGCCTATTTTTTCTTTAACTCTTTACTTACTAAATTCCAGAATGTAAAAGTGAGAGCCCTGGGTCTTAACTTTATTATCCCCCTTGTTTCAGATATTTCTGCTTTTTTGCTGGCTCCGTTTTATAAATCGGAGACCGAGAAACTGCTGCTTCTTGGACACCTGGTACTGACCGTTCTTGTCTCTTTTGTCCTGATGCTTAAGGAAACAGAAAATCTGAAGATGTATTATCCCGTTCCTTTTATTGCTGTCGGATTTATTTTCCTGTATGCCGGAGCTTTTGACTATGAACGCTGTTTCACGACATTCCTGGCTTTAAATGCCATTTTGATTCTGACTGATGTCTTCATGGTCTTTTATTCTTTCTTTTCAAAAAACAAAAACGCTCTTGTTATTTACTTCGGACTTTTTCTGATGTCCGTATCAACAGGGGTATGGCTTCTTACAGGTCTGATTACCATTCCTTCAGTCATTCTGATGTCCTCAGGTCTCTTACTTTGTGGAATTTACATCTATCAGAATACCCTGTACCGCTTTTACAAAGAATATGCCGGAAACATCGAAAAGCTAAGGAGGGTAAAATCCTCCGTGGAAAATGAAGTTACCAGGAAATAAAGTCAATATTTTAATGTTTTTATGCAGGATTTTTTCTTTAAGGAGCCGGAACCTTAGGATAGAATCCTTACATGATATTTATTTCCTGCAATTTTTCCGGTAACAGCACCATTAATATTATTTCATCATGGAGTTGTCAGTAATGTTTGCAGAAAAATTAAGTACGGAACATGACGCATTAATATATGCAAGTTCTGATTTTACAATGCGTATCGATCCGTGGGGAAAAAATTCACTGCGTGTCCGGATTACACCGAAAGGAGGGGGACAGACATCCGACTGGGCGTTGGACATACCCCCTGAAAAAACCCGGAGTATTATAGAAATATCATATGACAATGCCTCCATCCGGAACGGCAAATTATTGATGGAATTGCGTGATACAAGGTGGCAGCATGGTTTTTTCAGTGTATATAAAATTGAAAATGGCAAGAAAACTTTGCTTTTTGCCGAGCATGATTATATGACATATGCCCATAATCCGGGCACTCATACTTTCAGGCCGGCTAAATATGGACTTTTCCACTGTGAATTACATATCGAGGCCTACGATGACGAAATGTTCTTCGGGATGGGGCAAAATGAGACCGGTTCCCTTAACTTAAAAGGCTGTGTTTTAGACTTGTACCAGCGTCATACCAAGGCTCCTGTTCCTTTTGTGGTTTCAAGCAGGGGTTATGGTATGCTATGGAACAACCCGTCACTGGGACGGGTGGAATTTGGAAAAAATCTGACCCGCTGGGTTTCATATGGCTGCAAACAGATGGATTTTTACATTACAACAGGAGACAGCTATGCCGAAATTCTCAAGAATTACGTCAATGCGACCGGGCATGCCCCGAAATTTCCTTATTGGGCTTCAGGTTTCTGGCAGTGCAAACTCCGGTATAAAACCCAGGAAGAACTTTTAAGCGTTGCACGGGAGTATAAAAAAAGAGGCCTTCCGTTATCGGTTATTGTGATAGACTTTTATCACTGGAAAGAATTCGGGGACTGGAAGCTGGATCCTGAAGCCTGGCCGGATCCTGTTGCAATGGTGAAAGAGCTGGAAGAAATGGGTGTACGCCTGATGATCTCACCCTGGACACTGGTCAGCCCAAAAAGCGGAAATTTCGAACATATGAAGAAACATTGTTTTTTTACAGGCTCTGTCGATAATAACCACGATTCCGTATATGAATTCGGTGAAGAACTGTATCAGTACGACCCTACCAATCCTCAGGCGGCAAAATATCTGTGGACCAAATGGAAAGAAAATTATTTCGATCTCGGCATCAGAACATTCTGGCTGGACCCATGTGACGAATATCATCCCATAGCTGACTATGACAAGGTGATGTATCATATCGGGCCGGCATTGGAGGCACATTCCTGTTTCCCTGTCTGTCACCAGAAAAACATTTATGAAGGGTTGCTTTCAGCAGGTGAAGACGAAGTAGTGACAATCTGCAGAAACATGTGGGCAGGAAGTCAGAGATACGGAGCCTGTCCTGCTCCCCACGATATTGTGTCCAGCTTTAAGCATCTGAAAGAATATGTTAAAGTGGGACTTAACGTCATGATGAGCGGCATTCCGTGGTGGAACTGTGATATCGGAGGTTTTCTGACCGATGACAACACAAGTCCGGTATTTACAGAACTAATGATACGCTGGTATCAGTACGGGATGTTTCTGCCTGTTTTCAGAACGCATGGCAACAGGCCCAACAATGAAGCCTGGAATTTAGGGGGAGATTCCTATAAACACATTAGGCGTTGCATGTTATTGCGCGAACGTCTTCGACCTTATCTTATGAAACAGATGGATCTGGCTTCCGAAAAAGGTACTCCGCCTATGCGCCCGCTTTTTTTCGACTTTTCAGAAGATTCTGAAACCTACAGGGTGGAAGATGAATTCCTGTTTGGACCGGATATTCTAGTGGCGCCTGTAACTGATTACGGTTTAAGGGAGAAAGAAGTTTATCTGCCCTCTGGATGTGACTGGATATGCGCATGGACCGGAGAAGAATATCCAGGTGGGCAGACATATATGGCGAAAGCCCCTATAGATTACATTCCGGTATTCATACGCAGAGAAAGTGCATACTTGAGAGAGCTATTTGCCGCAGAGAGTTAACCTTGTACGCCCGGAACATAACGGTGACAAAGATAACCCGCAGAACGATTTTGCAGGCTTGAAATACCATGTTGTTCGGATCTTCCTGCGTCCTCGTCGCAGGAAGTTGTATATGTTCAACTTGCTCTCGCGAGGTCGCCGGGCAATCACGCGTCCCTGCGTGCGCCAGCTAAAATCACTTCCAGTGATTTTCCCTCTGCTTATGCTGCGCTTTTCGCATACAACTTCATCTGCTCCTGCGGAAGGCTTAAGATCTGAACAACATGTCTCAAATATTCTGCTGAATTAAGGCGGACGCAAGGCTTCCCCTTAAGAACAGCCGAAGGCTGCGGAGGAAATGACCGCCCATAATTAAGTATATAGAAACAGTCCGCCGGACTTCAGAGAACAGACCCCGACGCCGGGGACATGGCAAAGTTCAAGTAGCCATGTCCTTCATTTTTAGGCAATTGGTCAGGTTGATCTTGGTGCTTTGAGGCTGTTCGGCAAGGGGAACCTTGCGGCCGCTAAATACTGTCCTAAAAAGGTGGACGCAAGGATTCCCTGAAGAACAGCCGAAAGGCTATGACGATAGGATTTGGATTGACCTTATAATCTCCAACTGTTCATGTATTTTTCCTGCTCACTGGAAAGCGTATCAATCTGTATACCCATACTCTTAAGTTTTCTGAATGCTATGTTCCTGTCAATATTCTCCGGAATCTCAAACACCCCGGGACGAAGCTTGTCCCTGTTTTCCTTTATATACAAAGCGCTAAAAGCCTGAACAGCGAAACTCATATCCATGATCTCAGCCGGATGCCCGTCACCGCATGCCAGATTGACCAGACGACCCTCACCCAGCAAATAGATCGTACGTCCATCCTTCATCGTATATCCCATGATGTTTTTCCTGTATCCTCTCTTTTCAACCGAAAGGTCCTCGAGATCAGGAATGCTTATCTCCACATTGAAATGGCCGGCATTGCACAGTATTGCCCCGTCCTTCATTTTTTCAAAATGCTCTTTTCTGATTACCCTGTTGCAGCCTGTTACCGTGACAAATATATCCCCCATTGAAGCCGCTTCATTCATGGGCATTACGGCAAAGCCGTCCATTACAGCCTCCAGTGCCTTCACCGGATCTGTCTCAGTCACTATAACCTTGGCGCCAAGTCCCTGCGCCCGTTTGGCCACTCCTTTTCCGCACCAGCCATACCCTGCCACCACAACTGTTTTGCCTGCAACAATCAGGTTTGTGGTTCTGTTAATCCCATCCCATACTGACTGACCGGTTCCGTACCGGTTATCGAACAAATGCTTGCACAATGCATTGTTTACCGCCATCATGGGTATTTTTAGGGCACCCTCTTTTTCCATGGCCTTCAGTCTTATTATCCCCGTGGTGGTTTCCTCACATCCTCCCCAGACACCCGGTATCAGGTGCCGCATTTTTGAATGAAGGCAGCTTACAAGGTCGCCACCGTCGTCAATAATGATATTCGGGCCATGTTCCAAAGTCATCTCAATATGTTTTTCATATTCCTCAGGCGTTGCGTCATACCAGGCAAATACTTTGATGCCGTCGGCCACCAGCCCTGCCGCAACATCGTCCTGGGTGGAAAGTGGGTTGCTGCCTGTCACCGACATAATCGCTCCGCCTGCAGCCAGCACTTTGGACAGATACGCCGTTTTGGCCTCAAGATGTACTGAAAGGGAAATCTTTACTCCCTCAAAAGGCCTTGTTCTGCGGAACTCTTCCTCAAGTTCAGATAATATGGGCATGAATCGTTTGACCCACTCTATCTTCTTTCGTCCTGATTCTGCCAGAGATATATCACGAATAGAATAATCCACGGAATTCCTCCTTAAGCTCAGCTAAAATTATTGCAATGTTTTAATTATAGATTATATCCATAAATGAAACAATAGACCACAAAGCCTTATCAGATAACGCAGAGCAGGGAGGAATTATAATTCCGTCATAGGCTGCCTCCCATTCATCCACATCAACCAGTCTGTATAAGGTCAATCTGCTTTGGTCCTCCGGGTGTGCAAATACAGTTATTGTACGCTCTTCATCGTAATTACAGATAACTACGCCGATTTTGCCATTTTTCCTGTTCAGGTATACCGCATAAGGATGATGTGGCTTCCCTTCGCTGTCCACAACTCTTACCCCTAAAACATCACGATATTCCCCATCCCAGAAATAATCCCTTAGTTCTTTCCTGAGGGCATCCATTTTCTTGCCATATTCCAAGGTCAAAGGAAAATCGTCAAGATACCCTTTGAAATTATACGGTTCGTAGCTGATAACATACTTGTACATAAGGCACTGATTAATCATATTCCTGTCATTAAAACCTGTGACAGCAATCATTAAAGGCACATCGGGAAGCATATACCTGGAAAGCGGAATATTATTCCTGCTTTCAGATCTGTGATATGACATGTGATAAACTTCCATTTCCCAGTCATAGCATCCTTCACCACAGAACAAGAATTCCTTGCCTTCCGGCAGAAGAGCCTTGAAATTTTCTATAAGTTTCCTGTCATTAGCATATACAGGCGCCCCATACCTGTGTCCGTGGGTTTCATCGAAACACAACAATGCAGGTGAATGATGCAGGCATTCGTCAAACAGGATGCCATCGGCGCCAAGCTCAACCATTTTCATAAATTCCCTGTTACATATATCAAGATACTCTTTACTCAGGAAACACATCGGAATAAGCCGTTTGGTATTAATGTCCAACAACTGGGTAGCGGTCTGATATTGATATCCTCCGAACAGATAGTAAACGCCGTACGGATCTTTTATTGACAGCTTAATAAGTTCTTTTCTGAACCATTCTGTTGCCCGGTCAGCCCAGGTGAATTTCGCAAACAGGATTACTTTTACTCCCATTGCCTGTATCTTTTTAATGGCTTCCTTCAGTTCTTCAAATGTCCCAAGTCTCGGGTCAGGATCATGACTGGGATTTCCCTGATCCTGTCCTCCATCATTCCAGCCTACCAACTGTATAGCCTTTACGCCATGCTTTGCACAATCCTCGCCAATTTTGACCAAATCACGGAAAGGTATCCGAAGCTCATCTTCCGGTGAGTTAATATGTATTTGTTGCCAGGAGTGTGGTTCCTTAATCCATTCCGGTGGCTCGGGAAGTTTCATCCATCCATTGCGCCAGTTTTTATAGATGTCTACTCCTTTTTGCCATCCACCGGTAAATGCCTGTATTGCAACAGGGGTTAATCTGCGCTTTTCACCAGGCAGGATATAAGGCAGATGAACTGCTGCAAATCTTGTACTGACTTCTTTTCCGCATATAAAATCATTTTTTGGCACTTTACTGTCCATGGAGTTTTCATATCCCGGACGCAGTTCCGTATGCCATGTTACAAGCTCGGTATCAGGCCTGTCGACGCCGATATATAGCCCCTGGTCTTCACTCCTCAGGATAATATACGGTGAAAAGGGATTGCAACTGGAAGGCGTCCAACAGCCAAACTGAGTCGGATAATCCACTCCATGGTATGTTCTTAGATTCTGATAAACCGGCCATATGCTCCATTCCTGAGAATTTCCGTAATTCGGGAGGAATGTTTTGAACCACTTTGCTTCAGGCGGGTGACGGAGGTCTCCAAGAAAGGGACAATAGACATTTTCAACTGTATATTCTGAACTGTTTTCTATATTCAGGGAGAATACTGCTTTTGTATCAGTCATATTCACATTCAATGTTACTTTTATATCATGAAATCCTCCATATTCAGATGTCACGCCATTCCAGACAAATGTGACACTTCTTGAATCATCCGTCACTTCAAATGATGCCAAAACCTGTTTTTCACCAAATACCGGGTTATTTCTGCGGTTCGGCATGGGCAGAAGCAATCGGAATGATAATCCAAGATGTGGTCTGTCAAGTATTTTCCAACCGGTCTTAACAGCAGTCATACCGGCCAATGTACCATTTTCGGGATTGAATTTTAAGATTAAATTATTGTTCCTGAGCTCAATAAAATCCATTCATATCCCCCATTTCAGGGTAATATTATGAAAATATGATATTTCATGTTGCCTTTGGATGAAGCAGCAATGAAAAAAAGAGCCAAGGAGCCAGAATAGTCCCCTCAGCACAAAAATACAAATCTGTTATCTGTCATAAATTTTGCTGATTACAACTGCGGTCTGGGCCCTGGTTACCTTACCTGCAGGATCTATAATATTACCATTACCAACCAGAATACCCTCCCTTACGAGCGTCGCCATGGCTTCTACAGCATAATCCGATATCTTTGAGTGGTCAGTGTATTTTTGCAGATCAGCGGCTGCACCTTTTGAATTTATTTTATTCACTACTTTCATTGCCCTGAGGACTAAAGCTGCCATTTCCTCCCTGGTAATCTCAGAATAAGGGCTGAATCTGTTCCTTCCGGTTCCATAGGTTATTCCAAGCTTTTTGGCAATTCCCACTGATTGATGGAAACTGTCGGTTACCTTTACATCATCGAAGTTTTCACCGAATTTTGCGGTTAAACCCAGCGCCTTGACAAGCGCATCTATAAATTCCGCTCTTGTAATGCTTTTACCGGGACTGAACATTGTATCCGATGTTCCATCCATTATTCCCTTGGAAGCCACCATTTCTACAGGTTTCTTCGCCCATTCATATATCCCTGCATCCTCAAAGGTTCTGAAGTTATATGCGATTGCATATTTGCTGAAATGTGTGATTGTAAAGGTTACTCTTCCTGCAGAAGAATCGTACTTACCATTTGGTACGGGTTTAATATCTCCCTTGCCGTCAATGTACCAGACTACTATGGAATTAGGATTCTTAAGCTCTTCCTCTGTGGGCTGGTAGCCGACTGAAACTGTAATTGGCGCTCCAGGATTGTTCCATTCGACAGTTTTTCCATCAATTTTCATGCCGAATTCTATTACCGGCCTGTCACCTATCTGCTGTTTTATTTTATTATCGAGGGATGCAATATCGGCTGTTCCGATGGTCAGGGTAATACATGCTGTTTCTGCGGCATCTTCGGCATCCAGCATATTGCTGGGAATCAATAAACTTCCCAATGAAGTCCTTAATTCAATCAGTGCCTTCCTCTCGGTTTGGGTTATTGCTTTTGCCGGCAATTCCTGCTCAAACACCTTAACATCATAGGTACTCTTGATTTCAAGGACAACTTTCTTTATTCCTTTTTCATCCTCTCTTGCAATTTCCACAAGCCGGTCAATTAAGTCGGACGAAACCCTGGCAGTTGCGGTTTTGGTAGTGAAATCATAAACTGGATTGATTTCAAGTTTTGAACTTCCGTCATCATTAATTACCGGCGTTGGCGAAGGGTTCGGTGTATGACTGCCGCTGTCACCATTATTTCCTTCATCAGGATCTGAAGGTTCACCTGGATCTGAAGGTTCTTCCGGATCAGAAGGCTCACCCGGACCTGGGACTGACACTTCAAACTGGACTGTCGCAACATCAGTGTCTTTTCCTGCTACAACCGTATATACACCATCAGGAGCGTCAGCCGGTAAAGTTACAATATATGTGAAATCTCCGCCTTTCAACACGTGAATGTCAAACAGTGTCATATTGGGTCTGAATATTTTCAGCACAATCTCGTCATAAACAGTACTGCCGGTAATCTGTACAACATCGCCGGGTCTTTTATCTCCAATTGTGCCAAGACTGATCTTTTCGGATGCGAAATTCACAACCGGAGAACTCAAAGCGAAGATCAATGTCAATAATAAAACAAAAACTGTAATCTTTCTTCTCAAAACATCCACGCCCCTTTCAAGGATGCCTCAGTAAGACAGGATACTTCCTGCCCTGCTGAGGCTTAAGATTACTATTCCAAAATCAATGGCGCCGCAAGGCTTTCAGGCACGCTTAAAAGATCGTCCGTCAAACCATCAAGAATATAAACCGTTACCTTGTAATCCGGGTTTTCCGGGTCAGCTGCATTAAAGAAGCCCACAAGAGCTTTTGAAGAAGTGACGTACTCCTCCAATGCGATAATGCTCAGTGGTGTCGTGCCTTTACTAAGTTTGAATACGATTACCTGCTTGCCCTCGGGTGCAAAACCAGTCAGATTGACATTGACTTCTGCCTTAATACCAATTCCTTCCCTGAACAGTGTACCCTGGATGGTATAAGGTTTTGGGGCAATACCTGTAAGGTTATGATATGCATTCATCAGTTCGATTACTGCTTCATCAACCTCGTCCTGGGTTGCCGAAGGATCATTGTAAACTGCTATTGCTCTCTCCCTGGCAGCAACGAACAAAGCCCAGCTCTCCGGTGTATTTTCCTCTTCAACGGCGTCAGCAGTCTCTTGAAGTTTCTGGTAGAGAACAGTTTTTATTGCCGGGAAAGTAAGACCGGTGACACCTTTATAGATACCCATGTACATGTAGCCCTTTGACGGACCAAAAACCGTGCTGTTGAAATCATCACCTTCGCCAAGCCAGAACTTGTTGCTTCCGTTTACATATACCGGATCTGTTCCCCCGGAAGGTGTATAGGTTACAGAATTGAATAACTGGACATCTCCTGATACCAGATCTTTATCCACTGAAGATGAAATGACCGAATCATGTACACGGATTGTTGATCCGGCGACAGCAGCTATTTCTGCGCCTGAGGCTGTATCATGGAATGTCGAATTGAAAACTTCGGTATTGGGATTATTGTATTCCCCGGTCCAAAGGCCTAATGCATCTGTGCGGGAACCGAAATTCCTGGCATATGCAGACAAACAATTGTAAAGTACTGCTGTCCCCTCGGACCAAAAACGGTAATTTCTCTTGTTTCTTATAGCGACACAATCTATCAGTGTCGGGTTGTATGCCTTGTCGTCCCAGCCGCCATCGCTGCTGTTGTAAGCCTTGCATGCAAAATAGACGAGATCGTTCGCACATTTTTCAGCGTTAAATCCATCTCCGTTCCAGTAGTTGCCGCCGGCATCCTGCCATGCATTATGTCCTTCACATTCTATAAATACAAAGCCTGTATCCCTGACATTCTGATTGTTGGCTGCCTGGCTGTCACCAATGGTAAATCCCATGGGGAAGTTTCCTGCAGCCCAGTTGCCTTCGCTTCCTGCATCTGACTTACAGTTAATGAGCCATCCCAGGCTATTGCCATAGCGGAATCGGATACCACGGATGGTATAATTCAACTGCTCACAATCCATTATAATGGTATCCCTTGATCCGGAATCGGGACTGCTGTTGTCGTTAATGCCTTCAAAATGCATGGCAATTCGGGTAAGGTTGGTATCCACATTATATATTCTCAGCCCTTTATGTCTCTGGTTGGCCTGTAAAAACTGATTATAATTGTTAACCTTCAGATCCTGGATCCAGATATAATTGGCACCGTCATTAAGGATAATAAGTGGATTTCCGGTCTGATTATCAAGAGTGAAATTTCCGGTAAATACGGGGAAACCATCTCCTGTGTCCACACCGATAATCCGCTTCATGTTTTTGATGTCAGTGCCGCCTTCTTCAATAACCAGGGTCTGCTCGACATCATAATTTCCGCTTCCAATCATAACATCTTTGGCTCCCGAAGCCATCATCGCATCCCAGGCAGCCTGAAGTCCGCCGGCTTTATTGCCCTCTATGGCATTTTCCCAGCTTGAACCGTCTTTCAGGCCCGCTCCTTCGGGGGTGACATAAATTGCTTCGCCTTCTCCCGGAACAAATCCCTGGAGAGAAATTTCGGCATCAGTTCTTTCCCTGATAAAATCTCCGGGCTGAGGTTGTGACTCGGAAGGAACCTCTGCGCCCCTGTAATAAAAACCTTTCGCTGTACCATAAGTAATGCTGTCAAAGTCATTTCCTTCACCATCCCAATCTGCGTGAGGATTGATGAAGTCAGGGTTTAGGCTTTCATCTGAAACCCCGGGAACATATTCAACTGTATTGTACTTCTCAGTCAAACCGCTGCCTGCTTCAAATAATCCCCCGGATGATGAGGATATGATTGAATTTACGAATTTAAGATATCCGTTATTCTTGATATTGCCGTCGTATATGGTGGAGTTGTAAATTTCCACTTGTGCGCTGGAAGCAACTTCTATGCCTTTCTCCATTGAATAGGCATTCAGTGTCCGGTACATTAAAGATGTAATCTCGGCCGGTCCGCCAAAATAAATTCCTCCCCGGTTGCGTAAAAATACGCAGTCAATAAAGGTGACAGCGCCGGATTTTTCTTCAACGGCCCAGCCATTGTTATCCATGAATTTTGTTCTGATAAATGAAATGTTATAGGCGTCTTTTATGTCAACACCGGTTCCGCCGGAAGCTCCCTGATATACATTCCTGATCACACAATCCGTGAAAACAATACCATGGAATTTCGCGCCGCTTTCAAAACGGATGCCGATTACCCATGGATTTGTGAATGTACTGTAAACCTCGCTTCCTCCGTTATCAAAGGTACAATTGAACAATCTTACGTTATAAACGCCGTTTTCAAATCTCAGCAGCCCTTTGGCGCAATATTTGATGTCGCAGTCTTTGAGTATTATATCGTTGGTTGCGTCAGTCAGCGGATCAGTGCCTGAAATACCTCCACTGATAATAATACCGTGGCCGCCTCCGCTTCCGTTCTTCGCGTTGCTTATGTCAACATTATAAAGCCTGATATTCTTGTTTTTGCCTTTGATGGAAATTCCATTATATACATTGTCAACAGAGATATTTTCTATCCATATGTTGGAGGTACCCTGAGGTATGGTCATAAAAGCTCCGCCATTGCAATTCAGGAATGGATAACCTGAGCCTGTATCCACACCCACCAGGCGCTTCATTTCGCCGTAACTTTTTCCTGAAGCACTGCTGTTAAGTTCAGCCGTGATTTCATATGTACCACTTCCCAGATATAAAGTGCCATTTGAATTCAGAGCACGCCATGCATCAGCCAGACCAGTCCCATTGCCCGCCAATGCGTTTTCCCAGTTGGAGCCGTCCTTATTGCCCGCTCCTTCCGGAGTCATATAAAGGACATTTCCTGAAGACGGAGGAGTCGGAGTAGGTGTAGGTGGGGATGTAGGGGTAGGGGTAGGTGTCTGGCCCCCGACAGGAACAAACTGGAGCCAGAATTTTGTGTAAACTGTATATTATATCGTATCTACCATCCGCTATATTTGTCCAGTTTTTCAGAATTGCAATGCCGGATAATTGCCATCAAAAGTTCTGTACAATAAGTCCTTGCAATATTGATTTCACATTTGGCCTCTTTCAGCCTGCTGAAAAACTTTTCTATCTCTGTATTGGCGCCATTTATGTTTCCGCCCTTGACGCTCATGGCTATCTTTTCAAAATCAAAGCTTAAATTACTGGAATTGAGTTCATTTCTGAATTCGATATCTTTTTTTGTTATTATACTGCCTTCACCCAAATAAAACCTATATTCAAGACACTCCTTTCCTGCTGTATACCAATAAATGCTGCCGCAAGCTTTCCCGTCCCGAACAGCCTAAGAATGCGGAGGAAATGAACACCCGACAGAGATTCAAGGCTGTTATTTGGTTGTTGAACCTTGCGGCCATATGATATTGAATGATGTTCGGATCTTCCTGCTGTCCTCGTCGCAGGAAGATCTGAACATCATGGCTTTATTTTAATTTTGTACGATATACGTTAATCTGAAATAACTCAATTTTCAGCCGATATTCCGCAACATTTTAAGATTTTTTGATATCAGCTCAATCCTTTGCTGCACACAGGCATATGACCTTAGAGGATCTTCAGGAGTATTAATACAGTAATCCACCATCTTATCCACCGTAGTTCTTGCCACATGAACCCGGGTATCGGAAGAAGCATAATAGATCAGCAATTCACCGTTTTCCCTTGCGACGGCTCCATTGCAGAATACAACATTTGAGACATCGCCAATACGCTCCTCGCCTTCGGGTGCGATTAAATATCCGCCTGGTCTGTGAGTCACTATTTCCGGTCTTTTTAGGTCTGTCAAGAAGGCATAGATCACATATCTCAAGCCTGCTGCTGTTCTCCTTACACCATGAGCTATATGTAACCATCCCGCAGGTGTTTTTATAGGGGCAGGTCCCTGGCCGTTTTTCTCTTCCTTGATGGTGTGATACTCCCTGTGATCAACGATAATCTCTTCATCAATGCAGGCATTTTCGATTGTATCAGAAAGTCCCCAGCCAATTCCTCCGCCTTCTCCGGTCTCGATAAAGCCATCCTGGGGCCTGGTGTAAAAAGCGTATTTTCCGTTGACAAACTCGGGATGAAGAACGACATTACGCTGCTGGGGAGAATTTGTCTTTAAATCGTCAAGCCTCTCCCAATGCTTCAGATCTTTTGTTCTTGCAATACCACACGCCGCTACGGCACTGGTGGTATCCCATTCGGGAGCGGCAGGATCTTTCCTCTCCGTGCAGAACAGCCCGTATATCCAGCCATCTTCATGTTTTGTAAGCCGCATGTCATAGACGTTGATATCAGGATTTTCTGTTTCCGGCATCAAAACCGGGTAATCCCAGAATCTGAAGCCGTCAATTCCGGTTTCACTTTCAGCAACTGCAAAAAATGACTTCCGGTCCACACCCTCAACCCGTGCCACCAGATATATTTTGCCATCCAGTTCAATGGCTCCCGGATTGAATACGCTGTTGACCCCCATTCTTTCCATAAGATAAGGATTTGTGGCAGGGGCAAGATCATACTTCCAGAATACGGGAATGTGATTTTTATCAAGCACAGGATAAAGGAATCTTTCGTAAATGCCGTTGGTATCATCTATGACTTTGTTTTTTCTTGAAACGGCAGACTCATACTCATCGAAGAGTTTTTTTATGCGTTCTTCGAAAAACGTATTTTTCATGCCAGATTACTCCTCATTTGTTTTTATCGCTTGAAAATATTGATCAGGAAATAATTCAGAATGAATAAAATAATTATAAATAAACCTTGAATTTTTATAATAAAGAAAAGTGATATTTTTGTATAAAATTTTAACTAAAATGAATTTTGAATTCAAAGCATAAAACATAACCGTTTATGAAAATAAAAAACTGGCAGCAAGTCAAACAACACTGAACTTGGACTGCCTGTTTGTTATTTGTAACTTTCCAAACTTTCCAATATCCGAACCGAGATTTAAATATATTTTAATCCCAGTTTGTCACGATTTCGCTTATCAGGGCTGAGAATTTTTCTTCAGCCATTTTCCCGGTTTCAATTACTTCCTCATGGCTCAGGGGCTGCTCAAGTATGCCTGAAGCCATATTGGTGATGCAGGATATTCCCAGTACCCTCATTCCCATATGTCTCGCGGTAATAACCTCAGGGACGGTGGACATGCCTACCGCGTCGGCGCCCAGAAACCTGAGGGCCTTTATTTCGGCAGGGGTTTCAAAGGAAGGGCCTTTACAATATGAATAAACGCCCTGTTTCAGATCAATGCCAAGCCGGCCTGCACAGTCCAAAGCAATTTTCCTAAGCCCCCTGTCATACGCTTCAGACATGTCGGGGAACCGTGGCCCTAGGTTATCAGGGTTTTCCCCTCTTAAGGGATTCTCGCAGAAAAAGCTTATATGATCAGTAATAAGCATCAGGTCCCCGGGGCTGAAATTTGTGTTGATGCCGCCTGCAGCATTGGTAACAATGATATTTCCAATTCCCAGACACCTGAAAACCCGGATGGGATATACTACGTCATCCATGCTGTTTCCTTCATAATAGTGGAACCTTCCCTTCATGGCAAGCACGTTCCGGCCACGCAGGACACCGGCAATAAGTTTTCCTTCATGGCCCACAACTGTGGTCCGGGGAAAATTGGGAATTTCCTCATAAGGTATTTCCTGCCTTTTCTCAATCAGGCTGGCCAGGTTCCCAAGGCCCGAACCCAGTATAATGGCTATCTGGGGTATGGCAACCAGTTTCCCTTTCAGGAAATCCACCGTTTCATTTATTCTTTCCATCAGGTTTTTCATTACCTTTCCTCCTGTGTCATGAAACTATAAATCAAGTATTATGTCATCCAGTTTTCTTTTGGGGACATGATGGACCTGGTTTTCGTCCCTCCAGTACTTAATATCCCCTGTTTCGTCCACTTCTTCCAGAACAACTTTTTCTTTCGGTTTTCCAAGGGCGATTACGACCAGGACTTCAAAAATATCCGGAATATTCAGATCTTCCATCAGCCCTTTTTTGTTCGCTGATCCGAACATGCAGCCGCCAAGCCCCTTTTCGGTGGCTCCGAGCAGTATGCTCTGGCAGGCTATCCCGTGATCCCAGAAATAGTTGGTCGAAATTCTTTTGTCTCCCAGAACAATAATATATGCAGAGGGTCTTTCCCCTTCAGCCGGACCGTCCCAGTCCTTCAGATATCCCGCCCATCTGAGATGTCTGAAAATCTTCCCGTTTTTCTCCGCTTCATTTGAAAGGATGTATTTCAGAGGCTGAAGGTTAGCTCCGGAAGAAGACAGCCTTGCAAGGTCAACAAGTTCCCTGAGAGTACTCAGCTCAATCTTTACATCCTGGTAAAACCTGCGATATGTTCTGTTTTTCAGAACAAGCTCTTTCACTGTCATTATTGGCACCCTCCTCCATAACATTTTCTAAAAAAGTGAAAGCTGGCTGCTTTGCTCAAGGCCGTTCAGGCAGCCATGCGATTCCAGTATTTCCACTACAGCCTTGGAAATTCCCGCTCTTGCCTTCAGGTCGTCAACCGAGATGAAATCCCCGCCTTTCTCCCTCGCCTCCACAATACTCCTTGCGGCCGCCGTTCCCAGGCCCGGAAGCGCAGTAAACGGCGGAAGCAGTCCATCCTTGGTGATCAGGAACTTTGTTGCGTCTGACTTATATAGGTCCACCGGGAGGCATTTGATGTTACGGGCATACATTTCCCTGGCGACTTCCAGTATTGTAAGCAGGTCCTTTTCCTTGTTGGTAGCCATATTACCCTTTCTTTCAATTTCTTTTATGGCAAGGTTCACTGCATTGCTTCCCCTTGAAATAATATTCGCGTCAAAGGTATCGGCACGCACAGTGAAATATGTGGCATAAAAAGCTTCCGGATAATAAACCTTGAACCATGCAATTCTGAAAGCCATCATTACGTAGGCCGCCGCATGGGCTTTTGGGAACATGTATTTTATTTTCTTAAATGATTCAATATACCATTCGGGGATATTCTTCTCCCTCATCAGGGCTTCCTGTTCTTCTGAAAGGCCCTTTCCCTTGCGGACACTCTCCATGATCTTGAAGGATTCCAGCGGCGGAAGCCCGTGCTGTATAAGGTAAATCATGATATCGTCGCGGGTTGAAATAACATTGGAAAGTGTCGTGATCCCGTTTCTTACCAGATCCTGGGCATTGTTCAGCCATACGTCTGTACCGTGGGACAGTCCGGAAATACGTATAAGTTCGGCAAAAGTCTTCGGCTTGGTATCAATCAGCATCTGCCGGACGAATTTCGTGCCGAATTCAGGCACGCCGAATGTTCCCACGGGGCTGTCAATCTGTTCGGGAGTAACTCCAAGGGGCTCAGTACCCGAGAAAATGCCCATGGTGTTCTTCTCGCCGATGGGTATTGTTTTGGCGTCCACACCTGTCAGGTCTTCCAGCATCTTTATGACCGTAGGATC
>Ga0134094_1001484_pt1 | contig 22679 bp, 18 predicted proteins | sample 5_1taG_FD_94458 | JGI IMG/M metagenome (GOLD analysis project Ga0134094, IMG submission 94458) | Switchgrass degrading microbial communities from high solid loading bioreactors in New Hampshire, USA - 5_19_20_110_A1 metaG | ecosystem: Engineered > Bioreactor > Semi-continuous > Anaerobic >... | reverse complement strand
CACCGGGCTGTGCGTCCCCATGGCGACGACCAACATGTTCTTCGACCCGATCTTCAAAGATGGAGGGTTCACTTCGAACGATCCAAAAGTTCGCGCTTACTCGCTGCAAAAAGTCATGCGCGGAATGGATCTCGGAGCGGAGTTCGGCGCGAAAACCTACGTCTTTTGGGGCGGGCGCGAGGGTGTCGAGTCAGATGCGACGAAAAACCCGGTCGACGCGTTGAAACGCATGCGCGAGGCGTTGAATTTCCTGTATGAATACAACCTGCATATGGGCTACGGCTACCGCTTTGCGCTGGAACCCAAACCCAATGAACCGCGCGGCGATATTTACCTGCCGACCGTCGGCGCGGCGCTGGCCTTCATCGAAACACTCGACCATCCAGAAGGCTTTGGCGTGAACCCCGAAATGGCCCACGAACAGATGGCCGGCCTGAACTTTGTCCATGCTGTGGCCCAGGCCTGGGAAGCGGGCAAACTCTTCCACATCGACTTAAACGACCAGAACCTGCTGCGCTACGATCAGGACTGGCGCTTTGGCATGCACTCACTCAAGCAAAGCTTCTTCCTCGTCAAATTCCTCGAGGATGTTGGCTATGACGGCAGCCGCCACTATGACGCCCATGCGTTCCGCACGGAAGACTACGAGGGCGTGAAAGAATTTGCGCGCGGCTGCATGCGCACCTACATGATGCTGAAAGACAAGGCGCGCCGCTTTAATGAAGACCCGGAAATCCAGGCGCTGCTGGCCGAGATCAATGCCGACGACGGCTCGATGGACGAATTCAAGGGCGGTTTCACCCCTGAAAAGGCCGAGGCGCTGAAAGCCTACCCGTTCGACCGGGTAGCAATTGGCAGCCGGGGACTGCAGTATGAACGGCTGGACCAGTTAACGATTGATCTGCTGCTGGGTTATCGATAACAGGTCAGCTGTCACTTCTCAGGAGGAATGTCGTGAACGAAGTAGCATCGAAAGCATTGGAAGCCTATGCCGGGCTGGAAACAAAAGAAGTTCTGACCGAAGAACAGATCGAAGCCAAAGCTCAGGAACTGCTGTCGCAGCTGACTCTGGATGAGAAGATCAAGATGATGTCTGGCGATACCCCCTTCTGGGCGGGTATCACCGAGATGATGGGCGGCGGATACAATTCACGGCCCTGGGTCGCCGGTGAGGTAAAGCGCCTGGGAATCCCCGGCATCCGCTTCTCAGACGGCCCCCGCGGCGTGGTGATGAAAGGCGCGACCACATTCCCGGTTTCAATGGCTCGCGGCGCGACATTTGACCCCGATCTGGAAGAACAGATTGGCGATGTGATCGGCAAAGAAATGCGCGCAATGGGCGCCAACCACTTTGGCGGCATCTGCATCAACCTGGTGCGCCACCCGGCATGGGGCCGCTCGCAAGAGACCTACGGCGAAGATACCTATCATCTGGGCGAGTTCGGTGCTGCCCTCACCCGCGGCGTCCAGAAACACGTTATGGCCTGCTCGAAACACTACGCGCTGAACTCGATGGAGAACGCTCGCTTCACCGTGGACGTCAAGATCGATGAACGCGCACTGCATGAAGTCTACCTGCCGCACTTCAAGAAAACAGTCGATGCTGGCGTTTCTTCGGTGATGAGCGCGTACAACAGCGTCAATGGTGAATGGGCCGGGCAGAACCACGACCTCCTGACCAAAATCTTGAAGGAGGAATGGGGGTTCAAGGGCTACGTGATGACCGACTTCATCTTCGGCATGCGCGACTCCAAGAAAGCCGCCCTGGCCGGGCAAGATATCGAAATGCCCTTCGCCATGATCCACAACCGCGACCTGAAGAAGCTGGTAGAGGCCGGTGAAGTGCCGATGTCGCGCATTGACGATGCATGCATGCGCATCTTGCGCCAGCAGGTCCGCATGGGCATGGGGCATGACCCGAAAGACTACGGGCCTGAGGTCATCGGCGCGGAATCACACCGCGCGCTGGCTCGCAAAGCCGCCGAGAAAGCGATTGTCCTGCTCAAGAATGAGGGCAATCTGCTGCCACTCAAGGGTGTGAAACGGCTGGCTGTGATCGGTAAACTGGCCGCCACCCCCAACACAGGCGACGCCGGGTCAAGCAACACGATCCCTGACTATGTCATCACTCCGCTGGAAGGAATTCGTGAAGCGTTCGGCGCAGACGTGGCCATCGACTACGACGACGGCAGCGATCCAGAAAAAGCAGCCCAGGTTGCAAAAGACGCAGACGCTGTGATTCTGGTGGTGGGTTACACGAGCAAAGATGAGGGCGAGTATATCAAACCCGATACCATCGGCAACTTTGCCCCTCTGTTCCCCGAGCCGACCCCCGAAGAAATGCCGTTTGTCGAAAAGCTCATGGCGCAAAATGACCCGAATGTGCCGACGGAAGGCTTCCAGCCGGATGAAGGCGGCGACCGCGTCCAGCTAACCCTGAAAGAACGCGATGAAACGCTGATCAAGACGGTCGCGGCAGCCAACTCGAACGCAGTGGTCGCCATTATGGCCGGAAGCGCGGTGATCACCGAAGCGTGGCGGAACCTGGTCCCGGCGATCCTGATGCTGTGGTATCCGGGTATGGAAGGCGGGCGCGCCTTTGCGGATATTTTGCTCGGAAAGGTCAACCCCAGTGGTCACCTGCCGCTCACCTTCCCGGCTCGTGCTGAGGACCTGCCTTATTACGACAAAGACGCCACCGAGATCACTTACGACCTGTGGCATGGATATCGCAAGCTGGAACGTGACGGCGCGAAGCCAGCCTTCCCATTTGGGTTTGGTCTGAGCTACACCACCTTCGAGTTGAGCGACCTGTGCATCGAAACGTCCGAAATTACAGCCGACGGCGTGCTTGAAGCATCTGTAAACATCACCAACACCGGCCCTGTGGCAGGTGACGATGTCGTCCAGTTCTATATTGCGGTTCCTGAATCGCAGGTAGAACGCGCGCCGAAAGAGCTGAAGGCCTTCAAACGGGTCTCGCTCGAATCTGGCGAAACCAAGACAGTCACCGTTCAGATCCCGGCGAAAGAACTGGCCTATTACGCCCCTGGCGCTGGCTGGACGGTCGAAAAAACCGGTTATCAGTTGATTGCAGGGCAAGACTCGCTCGATCCGAAAGCCCTGCGCGCGGAATTCCGCATTGCGTGATTATTCGGCTGGGTGATCTATATCCTCCAAAGGGCTGTCGCAGGCCGGCTAATCACCGGCCTGCGGCGACCGGCACAAGATTATTGTTATCAAATTGATACGATCGTGAATATGGTTTTCGCTTGACAACTGAATAGCTATTTGCAACAATGGAGGTAACGTTTTCGGTAATGATACCGGAGATTTTCCTCCACAAGAAAAGTATGAGAAAAAAAAGAGTTCGAAAGCCAATCACGATTCTCGATGTTGCAAAGGCAGCCGGTGTTTCTGTTTCGACCGTTTCAAGGGTCTTAAACGACAAAGATGACGTCTCGCTCGAGACCTACGAAAAGGTGCAGAAAGTGATTGAGGACCTAGGGTTCACATCCAGCCTGGCTGCCCGCGGAATGCGGAGCCACCGCACCCGCATTATCGGTCTGGTGATGCCCGATGTTTCTTCGCTCTACTGTGTGGAAATTATGCAGGGCGTCAACCGGGTGATCATGAACTCAGAGTACGATCTACTGGTATACACGAATGGGGACATTAACAAATACAGCACAGCAAACCACGACAGCCGGTTTGTCATGCTGTTAAACGGGAGCATTGCAGACGGCGTGATCGTCGTTACACCCAAGGCGACGGACTTCCACACAACTGCTCCGCTCGTGATCATCGACCCAAATCATGAGGAGCCCGACTACCCGGCCATATTGTCGACCAACCGCGAAGGAGCGCAGGCAGCCATGGCATACCTGACCGGCCTGGGTCACCGGCGGATTGGTCACATCACCGGGCGGCTTGATCTGTGGAGCGCCTGCCAGCGCCTGCAAGGCTACAAAGACGGCCTGGCTGCTGCTGGAATTCCTGTGGACGACCGGCTCATCCAGTTCGGCGACTACACCACCGAAACCGCTTTGAAATGCGCCAGGACGCTGCTCGCCATGGAAGACCGGCCGACCGCTATTTTTGCCGCAAATGATATGTCGGCGTTCGGCGTCTACCAGGCCGCAGAAGAAGCTGGGCTGTGCGTTCCACAGGATGTTTCAATCATCGGGTTCGACAACCTGCAAGCAGCGGCTTACCAAAACCCGCCGCTGACAACCATCAACCAGTCAATATCCGAAATGGGAGCGATCGCCACCGAAACCATACTCACGCTTTTGAAAGGAGAAACGCCTGAAGAAAAGCTCAAGATTCTACCGACTCAATTAATTGTCCGAGATTCCTGCCAACCGCCTGGCGCTCGTTGACGCCAGATCATCGAAAGACCTCCAATTTTATCGTTTCGCATTCCTTTACTGGGTAGTTCTTCATTTATTCGTTTCACCTTATCGTTACAACACAACCCTATATTCTGCCGATTCGAAGTTCTCAGCGCCCGCTGTCATGGGCCATTCTGGGTAACTTCATCGCCAAAGGTAGCAGAGACAGTACTCTGCACCTCTGTGGATGCTGGAACATTGTTCGAGCATGAATAACCAACCGGAATTATGCCGGGATGCAGTGGTCATTGAAAGGAGGAAACGATCGAACCGAAAAAGATAACTGCCCACTCGCTGCCTGTTAATCACCAACACTGATGTAACGATTTTTGGAGGAAGGAATGTCGAAGAAAATCAATAGGCGAAAGTTTTTGTACATGTCTGCCGCAGGCGCCGCTGGTCTGGTTCTCTCTTCCTGCGCGCAGCCCTCACCCACGACCGGGCCTAGTGAACCCCAGGCGCCCGTCGAGGTGACCCGCATCGTCGAAGTCGAAGGTGAAACCGTTGTACAGGTTGTCACGGCAACCCCCGAGCCTGTAAAGCAGGCCGAAGTCGCAGACGTCCTCGGCGTTCTGCCGCGCCGCGAAACCTTAATCGCCAACACCCTCACGGGCCGCGTTGGTTCGCCCAGCAACTTCAACGAATGGGTCGGCTGGAAGAACCGCGACCGCGGTATGCAGCAGGTTGGTAATGAACCGTTGTGGACGATCGATTTCGCAACCGGTGAGGTTATCAACAGCATCGCTGCTGACGTCCCGCACTACAACGAGGACTTCACCGCCCTGGACATCAAGATTCGCGACGGTTTAGCCTGGTCTGATGGCGAGCCCCTCACCGCTGACGATATTGTCTTCACGGTTGAAATGCTGAAAGCTCATGACGGCTTCAACGGCACCAGCGTGATGAACGAAAATGTCGAGTCGGTTACAGCAGTCGATAAGACCACCGTCCACTTCGAATTGAAACGCTCAAACTCCCGGTTCCACACCACGTTCATCGACCGCTGGGGCTGCACCTGGATTATGCCCAAGCACATCTTCGAAAAGGTTGAAGACCCGGTGAACTTTGAATTCAACCCCTTCGTCGGCAGCGGCCCCTATAAGCTGCACAGCTATGACGATGGCGGCTTCTGGACAATCTGGGAGAAGCGCGAAGATTGGGACAAGACCCCCACCGGTATTCTCTACGGCGAGCCGGTCCCGAAGTACGTCGTCTTCCAGCACTTTGCAAACGAGGGCGCAAAGATCCTGGCCATGCTGACTCACGAAGTTGACATCCTCGACCTGTCGTCAGAAGGCCTCAAAGCGCTCCTCGCGCAGTCAAAGACAGCCCGCGCCTACCAGCCCACGTGGCCGTTCGTTGTCAACAACGACCCGTGCATCACCGGCATCTGCTTCAACACAGCCCGACCGCCGTTCGACAACCGCGAGGTTCGTTGGGCGCTTACTCTGGCGATTGACATCGTCGAGTATGTTGGTATGGCTGTTGACGGTACCGCTGCGGTGAGCCCCGTTCACATCCCGCACCTGTCCAACTACCCCAAAGACTTCATTGGCCCGATGCAGGATTGGTTGAAGTCATTCACCATTGACGTGGATGGTGAACCCTTCGCGCCTTACGATCCTGACGTCCCGATGCGCATGGTGGAATATGCCCGCAGCCGCGGTTATACCATGTCGGACGATCCCGAGACGGTCAGAAACACCTTTGGCTACGGCTGGTGGAAGTACGCCCCGGACGTCGCCGAGAAGCTGTTGACCAAGAACGGTTTCAAGCGCGATTCCAACGGCAAGTGGCTGTTACCCGATGGCAAGCCGTGGAAGATCCAGTTCATTTGCAATCCGGCGTTGACCACCGACAACGGTTCGCGCAATGCCGTTGCCGCGGTCCAGCAGTGGCAGAAGTTCGGCATCGATGCCGAGGTATACGCCACCGAAGCTACTGCAAACCTCAACTCGGTCGGCGATTACGATGTATCGTCCAACTGGCCGGCGCAAGAGCCCTGGGGTGCTGGGCCTGACCTGTACCGCACGCTCGACTACTTCAACGGCGCTTACGTCAAAGAGCTGGGCGACACGACCAATGGTCACCCCTCTCGCTGGCACTCGGATGAATTCGACGCCATCGTTGAGAAACTGCGCATGACCGACCCGGCTGACTACGAAGCCACTGTGGAGGTTGGTATCGAGGGCCTGAAGTATCTGGTCAATGAAATGCCCGGTATTCCGACCTACGGTTATGTTGGCTTCATCGGTTGGGATGAGCAGTTCTGGACCAACTGGCCTGGCTCTGAGAACCCCTACACGCAGCCGTACGCTCACTGGGGACCGCTAAAGTACATGACCCCGCGCATTAAGCCCACTGGCCTGTAAACCTTAGACTGCCTTAACGTCCCCGGGCGGGGGAGAGCCCCCGCCCGGGAAATCCATCAGATTTTTATCGTAGCAAAGATGAGGATACCGTATGGCTTTCGTAAAACGATATCTCATTCCGCGCCTGGTTCAGTATGTGCTGGTCATCCTGCTTGGGATCACCGCTGTGTTCTTCATCCCGCGGTTAACCCCCAATGACCCCGTGCAGCGCACAATACAGGAACTCAGAGCGCGTGGATCGACCCTTGAGCCGGGGGCGATGGATGAAATTATCGCCGATCTGACAGAGATGTACGGTCTGGAAGGATCATGGCTCGAGCAGTATCGTGACTTTTGGTTAAGATTGTTCCGTTTGGATTTTGGAGTCTCTTTCTTTCAGTTCCCAACCAGAGTTAACACGCTCATTGCAAAATCGCTCCCTTGGACCCTGGGACTGCTGTTGACAACAACTTTCTTCTCCTGGGTCGGTGGGTGCCTTATTGGCGGGCTGGCTGGCTATTTTTCGCGCAAAGGCTGGTCGCGAGCGCTCGATGCCTTTGCGATGTTTGTCCGCCCAATCCCCTACTACATTTTCGCCTTTGCGCTGCTCTTGCTGCTGGCTTATGCCGTTGACCTGTTCCCTGTCTCGGGCGGCATGACCATTGGCCGGCAGCCGGGCTTTAACTGGCCCTTTATTAAAGACGTTCTGTGGCACTCAGTCCTTCCCGCGCTTTCGCTCGTCATCCTGGGCGGTGCGACCATGTTCCAGACGATGAAACTCATGGTGCAGAACGTCAACGCCGAGAGTTTTGTGCAATATGCCAAGCTTGGCGGCGTGACCGAAAACCGAATTGTCGGCAAATACGTCATTCGCAACGCGATCCTGCCCCAAATTACCGGTCTGGCGTTGTCGCTCGGGCAGATTTTCAGCGGCGCGCTGATTACAGAGATTGTCTTCTCGTATCCTGGTCTTGGTTCGCTGCTCTACAATGCCATCGTCACCGGTGATTATAACCTGATCATGGGCATCACGGCCTTTTCGATCCTCGGCATCACAACGGCCATTCTCATTGTTGATCTAATTTACCCGTTGTTCGATCCGAGAGTCCGTTACACATAAGGCCCTTTGGACTGCTGCACAGGCTGCGCCTGTGCAATCTCCAGAATGCCATATAAGGAGTAGTCATTGTGAAAGTACTCAGAGATCTTTTTAAAGATTACCGCTTTGGGTTGAGCTTTATCGTCCTGATCATTTTGCTGATCATGGCGATCCTCTCCTTCTTCTCTCCCTATGATCCTGGTGTGTGGGGAGCAGTACCTAGAGACCTGCCGCCCTCGTGGGAACACTGGCTGGGGACCGATTCGAACGGGCAAGATATATTCTGGAATGCCACCCATGCAATCCGCAATTCACTAATTGTTTCGCTGATCGCGTCGATGGTCTCTCGCGTGGTCGCAATTCTAGTCGGCATGGTTGCCGGTTACGTGGGCGGTTCAACCGACCGGGTGCTCATGTTTATCAGCGACAGCCTGCTTGTCATCCCGCTGTTCCTCATCATGGTCATGCTGTCAATGCTGGTAAGGCAATTTATGAGCCTGGTGGTCCTTGGATTGCTGCTTTCGATCTTCGGTTGGGCCTGGGATGCTCGCGTAATTCGCTCGCTGATTTTGAGCTTGCGCGAACGAGAGTTTACCCATACAGCGATCCTCTCCGGCACCGGAACGGTAAAACTGGTTCTGAACGAATACATGCCGTTCGCCACACCGCTGATCTTCTCAACCGTAATTAACAATATCTCCTGGGCAATCGGCCTCGAAATGACCCTCGCCATTCTTGGCCTGGTTAAGCTGACCGTCCCAACGCTGGGCACCATGCTCAACTGGGCTATCAACTATCAGGCGATCTTGCTCGGACGCTGGTGGTGGGTTCTGACTCCTGTTGTCCTTTCACTGTTACTGTTTATTGCTCTGTACTGGCTTTCAACCAGCATCAGCGAGTACCTCGATCCGAGAACACGCATCCAGCGGGTTGGGGCGTAGAGAGGGAGCCATGAAAGACAACACCATCCTGAGAACTGATCATTTGAAAGCCTATTACGTCCTCGACGTGCACGGCACGAAAAAAGTCGCCAAAGCCGTAGACGATATCAGTATCGAGATCAAAGAAAATGAAGTCTACGGAATCGCGGGGGAAAGCGGCTGCGGAAAGTCGACCCTGCTCAAGGCGCTGTTTAATTCCGTTGAACCGCCCCTGCGGCTGATCGACGGGAAAGTCTATTACCGCGTGAATTGGGACGAAGTCGAGGTCACATCGTTAAGCCCTGAAGAAAAGCGAAAACTGCGCATGGAATATATTTCTTATATTCCGCAGGGTTCGATGAGCGTGTTTAACCCGGTACAGAAAATTAAAGAGACCTATAAAGATTTCATTACCAGCCATGTTGGCGGGCAGTCTCGTGATGAAATGTATGAGCTGGCCCAAAAACATATCGTGGAACTCGGCCTGCCGAAAAATATCCTGGAGACCTATCCCCACCAGCTGTCGGGCGGAATGCGGCAGCGCGTGACCATCGCACTGGCTGCTTTGCTGAAGCCGCGGATCATGATCGGTGACGAGCCGACGACTGCGCTCGATGTCATCGTCCAGAGAGGCGTCATCCAGCTGCTCAAGGATATTCAAGCGAAACTGAAAAACACCATCATCATGGTGACCCACGACATGGGAGTTCATGCCAACGTTGCCGATCGCATTGGCATTATGTATGCCGGGAAAATTGTCGAAGAGGGAACCACTGAGAATATTTTTGAAAGACCATTCCATCCATATACCCAGTTTTTGATCAATTCCCTGCCAAAATTCGGGGATAAGCGAGACCGCGAAAGCGTGCCCGGCAGCCCGCCCAACCTGACAGACCTGCCCGGCGGCTGCCCATTTCACCCTCGCTGCCCGCATGTCATGGAAATTTGCACAAAAGAGATGCCGGGCTTCTGCCGCCCGATCGAGGATCACAGAGTGGCATGCTGGTTGATCGGAGAAGGAGAACATGGACAAGCTGCTTGAAGTAAACCAACTGACAAAAATCTATGCACAGGGAAGCCTGATCGCAAGGACCCTGATTACCGCGGCTGATAACATCTCCTTTTACATCAAGCCTGCTGAAATCTTCACGCTCGCGGGAGAAAGCGGCTGCGGAAAGACAACCACCTCAAAGATCATCCTTGGGTTTGAGGAAGCATCCTCAGGCAAGGTGCTCCACAAGGGCAGGGAAAAAGGCCCGAAAGAGAAGGTTTGGCTGACCAGCGGCGTCCAGGCCATCTTCCAGGATCCATTCTCCACCTTTAACCCTCTCCGGACGGTGGACAGCTATTTCTTTGAGACCGTCCAAAATTACAAGCTGGCCGAAACCCAAAAAGAAGCGATCGATATTATCGACACGAAATTACAAATGGTCGGCCTTTCATACAAAGAATTTGCGGGTAAGTATCCAAATGAATTCTCCGGCGGCCAGCTCCAGCGCATATCAATTGCCCGGTCGCTGCTGACCGATCCCCAACTGCTGATTGCTGATGAACCCGTTTCAATGGTCGATGCGTCGCTTCGCATGGCGATTGTGAACCTGTTCAAGAAGCTCAGAGACGAGTACGGCGTGAGCGTCCTCTATATCACGCACGACCTTGCGACCGCTTACTATGTGAGCGACCGGATCGCCATCATGTTCCGCGGCAATATTGTCGAAATGGGCTCAGTGGAACAGGTGTTGATGGATCCGAAGCACCCCTACACCCGCCTGCTGCGCGACTCCATCCCCCAAGCCGACCCCAAGAAACGCTGGAAAGATCGGATCACGCTGGCCGAGCTGGAACAGGATGAATATCTCCGCCAGGGCTGCAAGTTCGCAGGCAGGTGCCCGCAGGTAATGGATATCTGCAAACAGAAAATACCCGCTGACGTCATCGTCGACGGCGTGCAGGTGCGCTGCCACAAATATGGGTAAAAACCACTCCCCGTCACGCGGCGGAGGTTTTGCAAAAGCGAACCTGCTCACTTCCTTATATGGCGAATGGCACAGCAGCATGTTCAACCTCAAAAATGTAGAGGTTGAACATGCTGTCTTATATCCCCCAATTTCCCTTTCTAAGAAACCTATGAATATTTTCCGAAAACCATTGACGAGCCGTTTTTTTGCATTTAAAATTCGTTAACTCGTCAATCATATACAGGTAAAGGAAATGACTTCTTTTGATGAATTCAGCCTCGGACGCCTGCTGGGGCACATATGCCGCCTTCAGGCGACCCGGGCTGACCAATTAATGGAACAAATCGGACTATACCGGGCGCAGGCCGGGATGCTTTTGATGCTGTCCGATAGGGACGGCCTCATGAACTCGGAAATTGCTGAAAATATGCATTTTTCTCCCGCGGCTGCGACCCGGGTCATCCAGCGTCTTGAAAAAGCAGGTTTTCTTGAACGCCGCCCTGATCCCTCAGATGAACGCGTGACTCGCGTCTTTTTGCGTGATGAAGGCCGGGCAGTGATCGAGCAGATTCATAATTCCTTCCAGAAACTCAACGGTATCATCGTCCACGACATTTCTCCAGAAGAGCAGCAAACGCTCCACGATCTGCTAATCCGCATTTTAAACAACCTGCAAGAAATTCCCTTCGATCAGGTGGATTAATCGCCCCTCGCAAGTTCACCGCAGTCGAACCATGCTCAATTCCGAAGTGTGAATTGATTTACCGGAGGTTACATTGATTAAAAAACTATTGTTGCACCTGGGCGAGTATAAAAAATTCCTTTGGCTGGTTCCAATTCTCGTGCTGCTGGACGTGCTATGTGAGTTAAGCATGCCCCTGCTGATGGCGCGAGTGATCGATATAGGTATTCCCGGCCGCGATGTCCAGTACATCATGAAAATTGGATTGAACATGATCGTTCTGGCGCTGTTGGCAATCACTTTCGGGGTGTTGTTGATGTTCTTCACCACGAAAATTGCCATGGGGTTTGGAGCAAACCTGCGCAACGCGCTCTTTGAAAAAGTCGCTGCGTTTTCCTTCAATAATATTGATAAATTCAGCACGGCATCGCTGATCACCCGGCTCACCAACGACGTCAACATCATCCAGATGACTTTCATGATGATGATGCGTTTACTGATGCGCGCCCCGATGATGCTCATCATTGCCTTTATTCTGGCATACAGCATCAATGCTGAGTTATCTGTGATTATGGCTGTCGCCATTCCCCTGCTTTCCGGTGGCATTCTATTGATCATGCGAACAGCAACCCGGCGGTTTACCATCGTCCAGCAAAAAGTGGACGCGATGAATAATATCCTCCAGGAAAACCTGATCGGAATTCGTGTGGTGAAATCCTTCGTCCGGGGTGATTTCGAAATCCAGAAGTTCTCCAACGCCAACGACGACCTGACCAATGCGGCGATCCGGGCGGTCAACATCATCATCCTCAACTTCCCGTGGATGATGTTAGTCATGAACTGCGCGACAATCGCGGTGATCTGGTTTGGGGGCAAAATGGTTTTCGCCGGCGGGTTGGGCGCAGGCGAGCTGGTCAGTTACATCAGCTATATGTTCCAGATTTTGATGAGCGTGATGATGCTCTCCTTTGTCATTATGATGAGCGCCCGCGCTCAGGCGAGCGGCAAGCGGCTCATCGAAGTGCTGGACGAACCCATTGATATTGTCAATCGCACGCCTGCCTCTGGCGAAAAGAAGCCCCTCACCGTGCGAAGCGGGAAAGTGGAATTCAGGAATGTCTCGTTCAAATACAACCTCGAGGGCAGCGGTGAGAACGTTCTCTCAGCGATCAACTTTACAGCCCAGCCGGGCGAAGTGATCGGCATTGTCGGCGGCACCGGCACGGGCAAAACAACGCTGGTTCACCTGATCCCGCGGCTGTACGATGTAACCGAAGGGGCAGTTCTGGTCGACGATGTGGATGTGCGTGATTATGATATCGAGGTGCTTCGCGATAAGATCAGCGTTGTCCTTCAAAATAACACGCTGTTCACCGGCACAATCCGGGAAAATCTCCTGTGGGGAAACCAGAATGCCACCCAGGAGGAGATTGAAGAAGCCTGCAAGAACGCGCAGGCGCACGATTTCATCATGTCATTCCCTGACGGATATGAAACGGTCTTGGGCCAGGGCGGTGTCAACGTTTCGGGCGGCCAAAAGCAGCGCCTGTGCATTGCCCGGGCGATGTTGAAAAAACCAAAAATCCTGATTCTCGACGACAGCACCAGCGCGGTCGATTCAAGCACAGAAGCAAAGATCCGTGAGTCATTTTACAAGTCACTTGCAGGAACGACAGTTTTTATCATCGCTCAACGCATCAGTTCTGTCCGAGAAGCAAACAAAATTATCGTCATTGACGACGGCAAGATTGCCGGAATTGGAACCCACGCCGAATTGATCGAAAATAACCGTATTTATCAAGAGATTTACGCCTCGCAGCAGGAAGGAGTATTGGCCAATGGATAATAGAAGGGCACCAAACCAGAGAGGAAGACGACCGGGCAGGCCTGACCCCGGTCCAGGGCCGAGGCACTCCTTTGAACGGCCAAAGGACGCCTGGAAAACGCTGCTGCGAATTGCGCGGTATCTCGACGACCGGAAATTAGCGCTGAGCCTCGTCGTCCTGATGATGCTGATCAGTACAGCCAGCATGCTGGCAGGGAACTACTTCCTGAAACCGCTCATCAACGAATACATTCTGCCGGGCAATTTCGAAGGGCTGGCAGGTGCAATTCTCACGCTGGGCTTCATTTATCTGATCGGCGTCGTGGCCTCTTATCTGCAAAGCCGGTTGATGGTCCAGACGGCTCAAAAGACGGCGAACCGGATCCGCCGCGAGCTGTTTGTCAAAATGCAGCAGCTCCCGCTGAAGTATTTCGACACCAATACACACGGCGACCTGATGAGCCGTTATACCAACGATATCGATAACGTCCATATGGCGCTGGAGCAGTCCACCACCCAGTTGATTTCGAGCACGCTCTCGCTGGTCGGGTCGATCGTGATGATGCTGGTTCTCAGCCCTGTGCTGTTTATTGTCACCGTCATCACGCTTGCGCTGATGAGTTTCATTTCTGGAAAAATCGCCGGGCGGAGCGGCAGGTACTTCATGGCGCAGCAGAAGCACCTGGGCAGCGTCAATGGCTACATTGAGGAGATGGTCGACGGGCTAAAGGTTGTGAAGGTCTTCAATTACGAGAACCAGGCCATCGAAGAGTTCCGCAAGCGCAATGAGGAATTTCGCCAGGCAGCGAACAACGCGCATTTCTTCGCCGGAATGGCAATGCCTGTGATGAACAACCTGAACAACATCTCATACGCAGCGACGGCGATGTTCGGCGGCGTGCTGGCCGTGACGACCAGTTTTGACATTGGCTCGCTGGTCGCATTCTTACAATATTCGCGCCAGGTCGGTCATCCGGTGTCGCAGATCACCAATCAGTTGAATACAATCCTGGCAGCCATGGCTGGTGCGGAACGCGTTTTCAGCATCATGGACCAGGAGCCCGAGGTCGACGAAGGCGTCGTGACGCTCGTGGGCGTCCAGAAGAAAGCCGATGGGACGCTCGAAGTCATCAACCCCAACGGCACACGTCCCAGCCATTGGGCCTGGAAAGTTCCGCAGCCCGATGGGTCTTTCAAGTATGTCGAGCTGTGCGGCGATGTGCGCTTTAAAGATGTTCGCTTTGGCTACGAGCCGGAGAAGACCGTCCTGCACAAGCTTCCGTTGTTCGCCAAGCCGGGCCAGAAGATCGCCCTGGTCGGGTCAACCGGCGCGGGCAAGACGACCATCACCAACCTGATCAACCGCTTCTACGATGTGGAAGAAGGCCAGATCACCTATGATGGTATCGATGTCCGGCAAATCAAGAAAGACTCGCTCCGCCAGTCGCTTGGAATGGTCTTACAAGATACACACCTGTTCTCAGGCACCATCCTTGATAACATCCGCTACGGCAGGCTCGACGCAACCGATGAAGAGTGCATTGAAGCAGCCAAACAGGTCAATGCTCATTCGTTCATCAAGCGCCTGCCCAACGGCTATGACACCTACATCACCGATGACGGCGGCAACCTGTCGCAGGGGCAGCGCCAGCTTCTGGCTATTGCGCGGGCAGCGGTAGCCGATCCGCCGGTGATGATCCTGGACGAAGCGACCAGTTCGATCGACACGCGCACCGAGCGTTTGATCGAAAAAGGCATGGATGCTTTGATGAAGGGCCGCACGGTCTTTGTCATCGCCCACCGCCTCTCGACGGTTCGCAACGCCGACGCGATTCTCGTCCTCGAGAACGGTGAAGTGATCGAGCGCGGCGATCATGCAGATCTGCTCGAACAGAAAGGCCGCTACTACCAGCTCTATACCGGCCAGTACCAGTTGAGTTGATTTTTCCACATCCCATCCCGGCTGTAAACGGTCTATGCACCGGTGCATGGATCAGCAGTCACCTCCTTCTCCTGTATCAGGAGAAGGAGGCCGGGAGGATGAGGTCACCACTCCCACATTGTCTTTTATTCAGATATATAATCTACAAATAAAAAAGGAGTGGGAGATGAAATTCACCATCATTGGTGCAGGAAATATGGGCCGGGGAATTGCTACCCGGCTGTTGAGCGGCGGCAATCAGGTCGCGCTGATTGACCACGACGAAAATGAAGCCATTAAACTGGCAAATGAGCTGCAAGCGGTCGCAAGGGGCGGCGTATCGGTCTCCGCTGTAAAAGAGATCCCCGATGACAGCGAATTTGTCATCCTCGCCGTCTACCTCCCCAGCATCAAGCCGATCATCGAAACATACCGCGAGCAGTTGGCCGGTAAATTCCTGGTAGATATTGCGAACCCGCTCAACGCGACTTTCGATGATATGGGCCTGCCGCCGGATACTTCATCCGCAGAAGAGACTGCAAAGATCGCGCCTGCCGGTGCGAAAGTCATCAAGGCATTCAACACAACACTGTCAGGAACGCTGCTTTCGGGTGAAGTCGCCGGCCAGCCGCTGGATGTACTCATTGCCGGTGATGACGCGCAGGCGAAGGCGAAGCTGGCGGATGCCATCCGCGCAGGGGGTCTGCGCCCGGTCGATGCCGGTCCGCTAAAGCGCGCCCGGCAGCTCGAAGCCGTGGGCTTTCTACAGATCGTGTTACAGGATGAACTGAAATCTAACTGGCAAAGCGCGGTAAAATTCTTACCATGATCCAATACTCCGTACATCCATGCGCTCTTGGCTTTGTCCTCGTCGCAGCGAGCGAACGAGGACTATGCGCTGTTTCTTTAGGCAGCGACCCTGACGAACTGGTCCGCAGCCTGCAAGATGAGTACCCCCAGGCAAAACCTGCCAATGGCGAAATTAAACAGATGGCAGACTGCGTCATCCGGCTGATCGAAGACCCCACCACCCCGTTCGATCTGCCGCTGGACCTGCGCGGAACGGCCTTTCAGCAGCTCGTCTGGCAGGCGCTGCGCGAGATCCCGCCCGGTGAAACCGCCACATACAGCGAAATTGCCAGGAGAATTGGCGCTCCGGGAGCAGCCCGCGCCGTGGGGCAGGCCTGCGCGGAGAATCGACTGGCCGTCGTGATCCCCTGCCACCGTGCAATCCGGTCCGACGGGGGGCTAAGCGGCTATCGCTGGGGACTGGACCGGAAACGCGCTTTGTTGGATCTGGAAGCCTCGACTATCCGGCTGTGAACTCCACCCGGTAGAAATCGTGGACGCCTGATTCTACAGCCGTCTGCATCTGGTTAAACCAGACCTGGAATTCTACCTGCTCGTAGACTTCTCTCCGGCGAGTTTCCCAGGCAGACATGCTCTCTGTCTCAATTTCGATGACTGCCTGGAACATCGGACCGCTGGCATCGGTCAGGATGCGCGGGTTCTTCCCGACGCCGCGGTCGACGAGCAGACCCCCATACCGTTTGAGCAGAGACACCGCTGTCTGAATCTGCCATTTATAGGCGCGGTAGGCTTCGCGCACCACAATCACCCCTGGGCGCGACCAGGGCGTGTAATCACCCTCGACTGTGAAATACTCACGCCTTCCGCCCTCAACATACAGTTGGAACTGCTTGAACCAGTCCTCAAACCCCGGTTGGGTGAATGATTTATCGCGCACCTCCTCAAAATCACCCAGGCTGGGGACGACAATCTCGTTGATCAGCGTATACATCGGCCCCGAGACGTCGGTCAGCACGTTGAGATGGTATTCGGGCGCGCTGTACGGCGCGCCTGCCTCTGGATCCGTGAACAGATCAACCGCCTGGTCGATACTTCCAAACTTCACTTGCAGCGTATCTCGAATCTGGATCATTTACCCCTCTATTGGCTGCCCTGTACGGCATCCGGTCGTTAAGATGTTGAAAGCAATTCGATAAAAATCACATATAATGGGATTGTTAGTACGGCATCTGGCAAAGAACCAGGTGAGCGCCGCGTCAGGCGGCTTTGTCTATCAAAATAGCCATAGCGAAACTCAGGAGGAATTTAATGGCTGGTTATCACACAAATATCGAACAGAAAAGTCTGGAAAACGAATATTTCCGAGAAGTCCTGTTTACCGGTCCGAACAGCCAGCTGGTTGTGATGGCGCTAAAACCGGGCGAGGACATCGGTATGGAAACCCACGACGATGTTGACCAGTTCATCCGGGTTGAGGCAGGCCAGGGAAAGGCCGTCCTGGATGGGAAAGAATATCAACTCGAAGACGGCTCTGCAATCGTCATCCCGGCTGGAACCCAGCACAATGTGATCAACACCTCACAGACCAGTTCGCTCAAGCTGTATACCATTTACACCCCACCGGAACACCCCGACGGAACCATCCACAAGACCAAAGCTGAGGCGGATGAGTACGAGAAGAAACACCACCACTAAGATATTCCCTCTCGTCGCTCCGCTTCTATTGCCGAAATATAGCGGTCTGCCGAACGGCGGACCGCATTTTTTGCGTCAGAAAAGGTGACCTTTTCCCACCAGGCTAAATAAATCCGGTCGTATTTAAACGGTTCGACCGCAGCGACAACCCGCCGCACCGCTGCCGGCGAAAGCGGGATCAGGTTTGGAAAGCTGTACATAAAGCTCACGTAGCGCCTGTCCTGAACGACGTTGATGATATCGCCAGACAGCAGCACTCCTCGCCCCTCCGCGCCTTCGGGCCAGTGCAGCACCGTTCCGCCGGGAAAATGCCCGCCGCAGCGAATCAGCGTCAGATTGCCGGGGAGGGTTTGGGTTTCACCCTCCCAAAAGATGATCGCCGGGTCAGGCCGCATCACCCACTCGCGGTCGGCAGCGTGAAGGTAGATTGGCGCGTCAAAAGCCCGGCTCCATTCGACCATCGATGAATAATAGTGCGGATGCGAGATGGCAATCGCCGAAATGCCGCCCAGCGCCTTGACGGTTGTGATCGTCATTTCGTCAATCAGCGTAATGCAGTCCCAGAGCACGTTACCGCCCGGCATTTGCACCAGCAAAGCCCGCTGTCCAATGGCAAAACTGGGGCTGGTTCCAATCCCAACCAGCCCAGGCTCGACGGTGCGAATAACATTATGGTGATCTTCCTGAAGCGCGGCAAGCGTCGTCCACTGCTGCCCCTTCAATCCAATGTACTGCCGTTCGTCTTCACAGATCAGGCAGTGCGCCGGCGGCTGCGCGGATTCCGAGTACTGCGTGCCGCAGGTGCTGCAAATATAAGAGACTCGATCCATCGTGAAGGCCCTCCTGCTGATCGATCCCCCTTTTTAGTTATTGGACTTATTATATCCGTTTTAGCAGGAGCGCACTCACGCAATTTTACATATACGTCAACCGCCCGCGGTAATGATCCAGCCAGCGCTTGTTGTGCTCGTCGCCGCCGTCAAGGTTCGCACTCATAAAGATCGGCGCATCTCCGGTGCGCTCCTGCAGCAAGCAGGCAGCCCGGGCAACGACGGCATTGAGCATCGCCGCGCCGGTAACCGTCGATGAAGGCGCGGCTTTTTGCTGCGTGCCTGGAATCTCGACCAGCGCGTCGCCGACTGGGGCGCGGTTGTCCAGCACCAGGTCCGCGACTTCAAACAGGCGCGGCATTCCCGCTTTGCGCGGATGCACGGCGCTAGAATATTGAAGGGACGTCACCGCGATCACAAACGCGCCGCGTTCGCGTGCGCCCTGGGCTACCTCAACCGCAGCCGCATTGCGGCCTGATACCGAATGGACAATCACCACATCACCGGCTTCCACCGGCGTTTCGGCAATGATTTGCTCGCCAAAACCGGGCAGGCGCTCGAGCTTGCTGGTTAGAGTCACCGGGCGCACATCCACCATCAACCCCGGCGGCAGGATCGGGTTAATCGGCACGAGCCCACCGGCACGGTAAAAAAGCTCCTGCGCCAGTATCCCCGCGTGTGAAGGCCCAAACACATAGACCAGGTGATCATTCTGAATTGCATCAGCTATTGCCACAGCTGCCTGTTCAATGGCGCCGCCCTGTGTGTCGCGGATCTCTTCCAGTAATTTAATGATCTCGTCCAGGTAACCCATTTATTTAATATCCCTTCTCACGAGCTTCATTTTCGACCCGCTTGACCATCTCTGGACCATCGGGCCGGTTCACGCTGGGATAAACAGTCGGTTTTAGACCACGCCGGGTCAGCACGTCAATAATCTCAGCAGTCATTGCCCACAGGGTGATCGCCGCGCCAAGCCCCGAAGCCGGCAGTACGGGATAATCCAATCCGTCGACTTCCAGCATGGCGTCACCGTAAGGCGCGTGATTATCGAGCACCAGATCGGCGGATTCATACAGTCGTTTCCCGGAAGGATGCTGGGAATCCAGCCTGGAGCTGTACGCCGGAGCCGTCAGCGCGATCACCGTCAGCCCATGCGCTCTGGCCTGCTGCGCAAGCTCAACCACATTCGCGCTCTTACCCGACACAGACCCAATAATGAGGACATCTCCTTCGCGGAGCTGGTCGGTCTGGAAAATATGCTCAATAAAGTGATACGAAAGACAGGGATCAGCCGGCCTGCTCTCGCGGGTTTTGACGGGGTTGTCCACATTGAGGCTGAAGGTCAGCGGCGTGAGCGCCACCAGCCCGCCGGCGCGGTTAATCAACTCCCTGGAAACCATATGCCCACTGTCAAAAATGTGGACGACGCCTCCGCGAGTCATTGCGTCCGCGCAGATCTCGGCAGCCTGCTTGATTGGCTCAGAGTCTTTGCGGATGCTTTCCAGCAGGGCTTGCACTGCATCAAAATACCGGTCTATCAGCATGATTCCTCCTAGAGATTGATGAGATAAACATTTCCGGGGAACCGCGCGCCGGATCCCCGGTGAAAAAGGTCATTGGAGATTCAGCAGTCCCAGCCGGCCCAGGGCAATTGCAGGGGCTTCTGTTCCAACCTGCAGATGAGCCAGCGGAAATTCTTTTTCCAGGCGCGAGCGCAGGCAGCCTAACAACAGCTCGCCTGAATTGACCATCCCACCCGCGACGACCACGCCAAACGCTTCTTCACGCGTGAATAACCGGCGCGCGGCATGAAGCATCAATGTCGCCAGGTCGTCCGCCACCTGCGCGGTCAGGCGAATCGCGACGGCGTCGCCCTCCTCTGCCAGGCGGGTGACCAGCGATGCCAGCCCGGCAATCTCTGCGCGGCTGAGCGGCTTGCCGTATGCCAGTGCGATGATTTCACTCTGGAAGCGGTCCATGCGCAGGCCAAAATGATTGCAGATTCCCTGAAGCAGGCGGGTTGGCTCCTCACGCCCTTCGAATGCTTTTACGGCTGCTCGCAGACCCAAGAGACCCAGGTGATACGCGCTGCCCTCGTCCCCCAGCAGCGCGCCCCATCCACCCAGGCTGAGACGGCGCCCATCATCCTGCCGCACGCCGAAAACCGTCGCGCCGGTCGCTGCTACAACGCCCAGCCCGTGCGGGCGGTACACCCCCGCTCGAGCAAAGACAACATCTCGCTCTGTGTAATAATAATATCGCGCGTTCGGGACGAGGCTGCCGAAGGTCTCAGGGCCAAAATACGGGCCGACCAGCGCGGAGACGAAATGACTCACCTGCTCGCCGCGCACCCCTGCCCCGTTGAGGACGTTCTCCACCGCATTCACGACGGACTGCTGCGCCATCGCATAGGATGTGAAGTTGGTGTTCACCTCGCCGCTTTCAACGAGTTTCAACACCTGGCCATCCATCGTCATCAAGGCAGCCTGGCTTCTCGTCCCGCCGCCCTCCAGCGCGATTAAGAGTTGTTGCGTTTCCAATAGAATCCTCGCTTGGTATGTGTTATCAATAAAATAAAGTGCTGTGAGATGCCCTTACGCCTCGATACTGCGCAGGTCAATCTGAGCCGGAGGCGGGCAGGTCAGCCGCACTTCGCGGCGCAGTTCGTCGTCGAGCGGCCTGCCGGTGCGGGCTGACTCGCGGCGCGCCTGCAGTTCGAACCACAAATCGGTCAAAATCGTTTCGCCTTCGCGGACCACCGCGAACTGCTGCTGCAAAACCTGCTCCACGGTCTCCAGGTCATTCAATTCAATTGCGCATTGCCCGCGCAGCAGTTGCACCCGCTCAATCGCCTGTTCTCCGGTGGGCAGCGAAAGATAAAGCTGCATGCCACGCTCGAACTGCTTCGCTTCGACCAGGGTCTGCAAATATTCAACAACATACGCGCTTCTCGCCGTGGCGAACGCCGGGCTGCCGCCGATCTTCTGCAGCAGTTCCCAGCCCTGCGCGTAAATATCGATCGCCTGCTGCAGATCGCCCTGCCGCTTGCGAAGCACAGCGAGATTGCGGTACGCCCAAACCGAGGGCCTGAGCTGCAGCGATTCTTCCCAAGCAGCCGCCGCGCCGGCTTCATCCAGCCGCTCCAGGCGCATCACACCCAGGTGCAGCAGCGCAAACCAGCTGCGCCCCTGATCCGTCTGCAGCGATTCCGACAGCAGCGCTTCCCACTCGGGTTGAGTCATCCATTCACCGGGCAGATCGTCCGGGCTATGTTCCGGCAGCGAGCCTTCTTCAAGCAGCGCCAGCCACTTCGCCTGTTCTGGGCCAAGCGTCGATTCTGGGAACAGCCATGCGCCTTCGGGCAGGCGCTCACCCGGGCTGCGTCCTGCGCGGCGCATCTCCAGCGCGCCCCAACCTGAGCCGTGATGCAAAATCACCGGCGACGGGCTTAAGGCCAGTTCGCGGCAGTCCGCCTCAATCTGATCCAACTTTTGCGGGTCCAGTTTTGCCTTCAAGGCAGAATCCACGCAGCCCCAGGCAGCCTGCCAGTCCTCACCGTGCACCAATGCCGGGTCTGCTTCGAGATAACCAAACGCTTCGGTCCAATCCCAGGCAGCATGCGCCGGCATGGGCAGCCCGTGAAGCTGTGTCGGGGCTAACCCGGCCTGAATCTCCAGGTAAGCTTCCCCCGGCTGTGAGAGAAATTCCTGCCAGCGCCTCCCGCCGGGATGCATCCCCCAGCAGAACAGCTTGCGGTACTTCAGCCGCCGGGTCGAAAGTTCGATCAGACCGCTTCCGCGCTCATCCAGCGCAGCCTCCCAGGGCATCTCAGCCTCATCGCACTGGAAGAAAAACTCGTTGGCGAAGTTGGTGTTGCGAGAATAGGTCCCATCTGCGCCGTTCAGCGAGGGCAGCCTGGGCAGTTCTGCTTCGCCAAAACCGTGAGTGTCGTTCCGGGTTGCCAGATAAAGCGCATTCGATGTGGGAGCCAGCACGCGCACGTCAGGCGTCTCATTGACGGCGATATTCGTCCACCAGTACATCGAAACCGGCTCGTCGTTCGGATTGACGACGCGCGTATAAGCCACCAGGAATGGAAAACCAGGCGGCAGGTAAAAATCGATATGCCAGAAAAGGCGCTTGCAGCGTTCAAACTCGTACAGGCGCAAACCCGGCTCGCCCTGCGCGCCT
>Ga0134094_1001468_pt1 | contig 22819 bp, 23 predicted proteins | sample 5_1taG_FD_94458 | JGI IMG/M metagenome (GOLD analysis project Ga0134094, IMG submission 94458) | Switchgrass degrading microbial communities from high solid loading bioreactors in New Hampshire, USA - 5_19_20_110_A1 metaG | ecosystem: Engineered > Bioreactor > Semi-continuous > Anaerobic >... | reverse complement strand
GGAAATTACATAAGTGCAGTGCGTATCTCCGGACAGGACACAGTTAATCTTTTGTGCCGGGATCGACAATACCCGAGAAATAAGCGTTTGATCCACCGTGCAGACTTCGGGGTGAGACTGGCCTACATGATAGTACGGGCAGGTGATTTCATGGATATGATAATCATTCCCCTGGCGTTCCCATTCGACAGAGAAGCCTTCTTGTGCCAGTAGACTTTTAATAAAATCCAGCTTTTGTTCAACGCTCAGCGACTTGATCTGCTGTTCGTAGTCTGAGGCAATGTCAGAAGCCATTTGTGTAAACAAATTGCTGATTGCCGCGGGCGGAAGCGCTTCCTTCATCTGATCCAACAAGCGGTTGGTCAGCCGCAAATAGCGCGTTGGAAAGCGTTCCAGGCCCTTTTCGGTAAGCGTATACACAAGACGCGGGCGTCCTACCCCGTGCCGCTCTTCCTCTGCTGAAACCAAACCGTCAGCCTGCAGGCTGGTCAGGTGGTGGCGAACAGAAATCGCATTGATCCCGACAGCTTCGGCCAGATCATTAATCGTTGACCGCGGATGCTTCAACAGGTATTGGAGGATTCGTTCACGTGTGCTTTTCATATAGATGTGGTCCAATAAGGTATCAATTACATTTGGTTAAATGAAGATCCTTTTGGTAGTATATCACACGCCGTTTAATTCTGTCAATATACTAGATTTATATATTAAAAATTCAGCGGGCCGCCTGTACTTTCATTGCAGCCTTCCGGATCTGTTCAGCCCGGCGCTTGCACTCCATCAGCCCGATCATGGTGACCGATCCGCGCAGCCCCTTTAGCTTGATGACGATATCTCCTGCGCCGTAAAATCGCTGCAGGAATGAAGACCGGGTCACGACCGTCTGGATATGCTCGAGGGGGATGAAGCGTTCTTTTTGCCCGAAGCCTACTGTGAAAATCCCCAGGCGGTAGTTGGTCAGCACGTAGGTGGTCGAACCGGCAATAAAAATTCGCCTGAAGCTGGGCACGGCCAGCAGTAGAAACAGGGCCGCAATGATCAGGAATTCAGACAATCCGACGCGAAATGCGACAGAAGCGATGACTGCGATAATGACAAAGCCAATGATGATGATATTTTCCATATTTAAAATCGTCGGCAGCAGCACTGGCTTAATTTCAAACAGGATTTTCTCCTTCTCGACGACAGAAGCGCCTGGGGGCAGAATTTCAACTTTGCTCATTAAAACTCCGGTATTGATATATGATCGTTGCCGCGCGAGCTGAGCGCCGGCTCTTTTTCAATTGGCGGGTGAAACAGATAAGTTGAAGGATAAGTGAGAATCGTCGTGTTGTCAATCTCTCTTTTAATATATAAGATAATTATAACAAATATTGACCTAACAGGCCCCTTGTGCTATAATCAGCCCCGTTGGGAGCAGATATTTCAGTTTAATTTGATAAATATTGACTTAATTCTGGCCCAATGTTAAACTGGATGAACGCACTAATATCTTAGGAAGTATAAACAATAAGGAGTTCTGCATCAATGTCGGAACTGGTGATTCGCAATCTACACGTGAGCATAGAAGGCAAGGAAATCCTCAAGGGACTTAATTTAACGGTTCGGCAAGGGGAAGTCCATGCTATTATGGGCCCGAACGGAACGGGTAAGTCGACCCTGGCTTATGCCCTGATGGGGCATCCGTCGTACGAAGTTACAGAAGGGGAGGTCCTGTATAAGGGCCAGAATATCATCGAGATGGAGCCGGATGAGCGGTCACGCCAGGGAATCTTCCTGGCTTTCCAGTACCCGGTTTCGATCCCTGGTGTTACTGTGGCGAATTTCCTTCGCACAGCCGTAAATGCCCGTCGCAAGGCAGTTAACCCAGAGGACAAGGGGATCCCGATTCTCGAGTTCCGCAAGATGATGAAGGCTCAAATGGACCGCCTGCGGATGGATAGTTCCTTCGCAGGGCGTTATTTGAACGAAGGTTTCTCGGGCGGCGAAAAGAAGCGCGCCGAAATCCTGCAAATGGCGATCCTCAAACCCGAGATTGCTATTCTGGATGAGACCGACTCGGGTCTTGATATTGACGCGCTGCGCATCGTTTCTGACGGCGTCAACGCGCTGCGCGGGTCTGACCTGGGCGTGATGGTCATTACACACTACCAACGCATCCTGAACTACATTAAGCCCGATTTCGTGCATGTGATGCTTGGCGGGCGGATTGTTGAATCAGGTGGTCCTGACCTGGCGCTGCACCTTGAAGAGCACGGCTATGATTGGGTGCGTGAGAAGTACGAGGAAGTCATTTCTGGATAGTTGAAGGCTGTGCCTGCCGCGGCTGTAGATTACCAGGACTACGCCAATACACCTGGAGGCGTTTATGGGTGAAAAAAGCGAAACCGAATTGTTAGAAGGAATAGGACAGTACCGTTACGGTTTCAGTGATCCTGAAACGTACGTTTTTAAGTCTCGTAAAGGGCTTGACGAAGAGGTCGTCCGGCAAATCTCGGCGATGAAAGGCGAGCCGGAATGGATGCTTGAGTTCCGCCTGAAGGCGCTCGCCCATTTCGAAAAACGGCCTATTCCGACCTGGGGCGCAGACCTCTCGAATCTTAATCTGGATGACATCTACTACTATGTCCGCCCGACGGAAGCGATGGGCAAATCGTGGGATGATGTGCCGGAAACGATCAAGAACACATTTGACAAACTGGGCATCCCCGAGGCCGAGCAGAAGTTCCTGGCGGGCGTCGGCGCGCAGTATGAGTCCGAGATGGTCTATCACAGCATCCAGGAGCACCTTGAGAAGCAGGGTGTCATTTTCTTGAGCATCGAGGATGGGCTGCGCCAGCACCCCGAGATCTTTAAAGAGTATTTCGGCACGGTGATCCCGATCGAAGACAACAAATTTGCTGCGCTGAACAGCGCCGTCTGGTCGGGCGGCTCATTTGTTTACGTGCCGAAAGGCGTGAAGGTCGATCTGCCGCTGCAGGCTTACTTCCGGTTGAACGTCGCGAACATCGGCCAGTTTGAACGGACGCTGATTATCGCTGATGAGGGCGCGCAGGTTCACTACGTTGAAGGTTGCACGGCCCCGCAATACACGACCGACTCATTCCACAGCGGCGTTATCGAGATTGTGGTCAAGAAGGACGCTCGCGTGCGCTATACGACCATTCAGAACTGGTCGAACAACGTTTACAACCTGGTGACGCAGCGCGCTATCGTTCACGAAGGCGGAACGATGGAGTGGGTGGATGCCAATCTCGGTTCGAAGGTGACCATGAAGTATCCATCTTGCTATCTGGTTGGGCCTGGCGCGCGCGGAGAGATCCTCTCCATGGCTTTCGCCGGCCCAGGCCAGCATCAGGATGCGGGCGGCAAGGTCATTCACTTTGCACCGAATACCAGCAGCAAGATTACATCGAAATCGATCAGCAAAGGCGGCGGGCGCGCTTCGTACCGCGGGCTGCTAAAAGTCTATAAGGGCGCGGATAATGTCCGGTCCAATGTGGTCTGCGATGCGCTGCTGCTCGATCCGCAGTCTCGCTCAGATACTTATCCCTACATCGAGATTGACGAAGAAGACGTGACCGTTGGTCACGAGGCGTCGGTGTCGAAAGTGGGTGAAGAGCAGCTCTTCTACCTGATGAGCCGCGGCCTGAGCGAAGAAGAAGCTACCACCATGGTCGTTTCCGGTTTCATTGAGCCGCTGGTCAAAGAGCTGCCGATGGAATATGCGGTTGAAATGAACCGCCTGATCCAACTGCAGATGGAAGGCTCGATCGGTTAAGCTGCGACGATTAATTTTTACCAGTAATTTCGGAATTCGCCCTGAAAGGCTTTTGCGCCAGATTGTGCCTTCTTGCACGTCTGGCGTAGCCTTGCCGGGTTTGCCGAAATCGGACATCACAAATTCAACGATTTACTTCCGAGGACGAGATACCTTATGAAAGAAACACCTCGAGTTGTTGTTACCCGAACCAAACGCGCCGAGCCTGAAGTTCAGCATGAATTTTCTTTTCGTCAGGACCAGGTGCGAGTTGATGGCATTAGCAGCCATCTGAAAAAGTACCGCCAGGATGCCTGGGAAACCTTTCAAAGCCTTCCCATGCCCACAACGACGGACGAACCCTGGCGGCGCACAGATCTTAAACCCCTTCGCGCCGGTGCATTTCGTATTCCGGAACCTGACGCTTATCTAGATCTGCCCCCCGTACCTGAACACTTGCTCAGACCGCTGGTTGGCGATGAGCACGGCGGTCAGGTGCTTTTGCAGGCAGGCGGCTCAAAGGTTCACCTTGACCCTGAACTGGCGAAGAAAGGCGTCGTGTTTACCGACCTGCGCACAGTCGAAAAAGAGCATCCGGAAATTCTGGACCGCATCATTGGTAAAGTGGTTCATCCAAGCGACGGCAAGTTTGCTGCTCTGGCGGGCTCGCTGGCCCAAAACGGCGTGGTGCTGTATGTCCCGCGCAATGTTGTGCTCGATCAGCCGGTACACAGCCTTTTGTGGGGGGCCGGTGAGAATCTGGCGCACATTTCGCATATTCTTGTCTGGCTAGAGGACGGCGCTTCGGCAACCTATGTACACGAATCAGCCTCACCCAACAACGAGCAGGGGCAGACTCTGCACGCAGGGATTGTCGAGCTGCATGTGGGCGCTGGGGCAAACCTTCGCTTTGTTGAGCTGCAGTCTTTTGGCGAGAATGTCTGGAACTTCACCCACGAGCGGGCTGAGGTTGACCAGGATGGTAACCTGGATTGGATTTTCGGCGCGATCGGCAGCCACCTGACCAAAAACTTCTCCGAGATTAACCTGATCGGTCGGGGCAGCACGGGCCGGATGTCGGGGTTCTATTTCACCGACCACGATCAGCATCTCGATCACGATACCCAGCAGAACCACTTAGCTGAGAACACAACCAGCGATTTGCTCTTCAAAGGCGCGCTGATGCACGAGAGCCGTTCTGTCTGGCAGGGCATGATTTACGTTGCCCCTGGAGCGCAGAAGACAGACGGTTATCAGGCGAACCGGAACCTGGTGCTTTCGCGGAAAGCGCGCGCTGACTCGATCCCAGGCCTCGAAATTCTGGCTGATGATGTGCGCTGCACGCACGGCGCTACGGTTGGCAAGATCGACCCCGATCAGGTCTTCTACCTGAGGGCGCGCGGAATCCCCGAGCGGGAAGCACAGCGGCTGATCGTTGAAGGCTTCTTCGACCCGATCATGCAGCGAATCCCCTTTGAGGGCGTCCGCCAGCGTTTCCAGCAAGCCATCGAAGACAAGATGATCATCTTTGAAGAAGAGGACATGGAATAGTTCTATGGCTTTAATGTTATAATTTTTTGGGATTTCCACACCCAATCCGTCAGGAGAAAGAAGGCAAGATAAAAAGATGACCCAATATTCCTATATGAAGGCGCCTGACCCCGAATATTCCTTCGAAGTAGGGGATGTGGTGGAGGTCTTTTGCGACCATGAAAAAGATGCGCAGCGCATTCGCGGCTGGCTTAAAGGGATCGTCGTTCAGGTGGATACCAAGATGGTTGCTGTGCAGTTCCGCTCGAATGTATATCTGACGGACGGTTGGATGGTTCCAGATCACATCCTCTGGTACCCGGTAAACTCGCCGCATATTCGCTTCCCTGAACGAAAGGGCAGCAAGCCGAGTGTGCCGCAGAGAGATGACTATTGAAATCATGGAAAATAAAATAATTAACACAATGTCAACAATTGACCACCTTCGTGGTGATTTTCCGATCCTGCGGCGAGAAGTTCGTCCCGGCGTAAATCTCATTTATCTTGACTCGGCAGCCAGTTCGCAAAAACCGAATGTGGTGATCGAGTCGATGAATGCGTATTATCATAACTCGAATGCCAATATCCACCGCGGCGTGCACACGCTGGCTGAAGAAGCGACTGCGCTTTATGAACAGGCGCGGGTGCGAATCGCTGCTTTTATTGGTGCTGAACTGCCCGAAGAAATTATCTACACGCGGAACACCACCGAGTCGATTAACCTGGTGGCGAGCAGTTGGGGCAGGAAGTTCCTGAAGGCCGGGGATCTTGTCCTTCTGACCGAGATGGAACACCATTCGAATATCGTGCCCTGGCAAATCCTGGCAGAGACGATCGGTATCAAGATCCAGTACATCCCAATTACAGAAGATTATCTGTTCGATACGGATGCGTACCGCTCGATGCTGGCTCTCGGGCCAAAATTGGTGGCCTTTACCCACATGTCGAATATGCTGGGGACCATCAATCCGGCCAAAGAAATAATCCGCATGGCTCATGAAGCCGGTGCAGTGACGTTGATCGATGGGGCGCAGTCCGTTCCGCATTTCCCGGTGAATGTCAAAGACCTGGACGTTGATTTCATGGCCTTTTCAGCGCACAAGATGGCCGGTCCGACAGGTATTGGCGCGTTATATGGGAAGAAAGCGCTTCTTGAGGCAATGCCGCCCTTCTTTGGCGGCGGCGATATGATCAAGAAAGTCACTTTCGACGGTTTTGTCGCCAACGACCTGCCGCATAAGTTCGAAGCCGGCACCCCGGCGATTGCTGAGGCGGTTGGGTTTGGCGCGGCTGTTGATTATCTCTCGGCTGTGGGCATGGACTGCATTCAAGAGCACGAGCGCCGGCTGACGGAATATGCAGACGAGCGGTTGAGTGAAATCCCGGGCCTGCGCGTTATCGGGCCTGCACCTGCTTATAAAGGCGGCGTGATGTCCTTTACGATGAAGGGTATCCACCCGCACGATGTGGCGGCGCTTCTCGACCGCGACGGCATTGCCGTACGGGCCGGTCACCACTGCGCAATGCCGCTGCACCAGAAACTGGGCCTTCCGGCGACAACGCGCGCCAGTTTCTATCTTTACAACACCATGGAAGAGATTGACCGCCTGGCCGAATCGCTGACAAAAGTGCAGCAGATGTTTGCGTAAGGTGACTCGTTCAGACAAATTTGTCCAGAATAAAATCGAATACGACAGTGGTGATCATTTTCACCCGCGCTTTGGTAGTGACGCTGCGCTAACAAAGTGGAAAACGGCGAGAAAATACAATGGATGACCTTTATCGAGAAATTATTATTGAACGTTATAAGTCACCTCTATACCGGGGCGAACTGGATCCGCATGACATCTCTTTTGAAGATGAAAACCCGTTATGCGGCGATCATCTGCGAATTGACCTGCGCATAGATCAGGAAGGCAAAGTTGCCGAGGCAGCCTTCAGCGGGCACGGCTGTGCGATTTCGCAGGCCTCGGCTGATTTACTGCTCGAGTCGATCATCGGAATGCCGGTTGATGAGGTAAAGCATCTCTCAAAACAGGATGTGCTGGATCTGCTTGGAATTGAGCTTGGACCGGTGCGCTTGAAGTGTGCTTTGCTCTCGCTAAAGGTGCTGAAAGGCGGCGTTTACGGGCTGAGCGCCGGTGAGTCGAGCGAGCATGTCATTGAGGAGTGATCATCATGTCTGATGCTGTCGATCTGTCGAAGTACGAATTTGTGCGCGTGATCGAAGCAAGTGAAATTCAATCTGGCGAGCGGGTGCTGGTTGAGGTGGACGAACAGCCGATTGCAGTTTTCAATATCAGCGGAAAGTACTACGCGATCGGCGATGTTTGCACCCACGACGGCGGCCCGCTTGGCGACGGTGAGCTTGACGGTTATCAAATCATCTGTCCCCGCCACGGCGCGCGGTTTGATGTTCGCACCGGAAAGGCGCTGACCCTCCCGGCTGTGGTGGATACGCCTTGGTATCCCGTGCGGGTAGAGGACGGCTGGATCGAAGTCGGCCTTCCGGAAGAGTAGGATACGCAAAATATAAGGGAGGTGGTTCAAAAGAGCTTTTGAACCACCTCCCTTTTTTGTTCTAACACACTAGCACAGACCGAAAGTTCCCACGATCCGCAAAATATCAAATCCCTCCGCGAAGGGCCGCTCGGCTAATGCGCCGTGACGGATCATCGTCGCGCGGGTAATGCCTTCGTCGAAGTAATACTTGCTTGCATAGGTCTTATATTCGCGCAGTGCAGCGACCTTGCATTCTACATCCTCCTGCGTGACCTCTACCAGGAAGCTTGGGAAGAATCCGTAGCTTGAGCGCAGAACATCATATCCCAGCACTGATGTGCCGCGAAAGGCGCGCAGCGCTTCATCCGTGACGGTGGCGTGATCCTGGTGGATATCCGCTTTCGTATGGACGAAGACGATCTCTGGCTTGAAGGTCTTGTTGAGGTGGATCATATATTCCAGGATTTCCTGTCTAAATTCAGGAAAGCGGCGCGTCTCGAACTGCCCGAGGATGACGTTTTTCTCCGGAACGCCCAGCACGCGCATGCTGCGGTGGTGCTCTTCAACCAGGTTTTTCAACAGGGGATTCTTCTGGTTATCTGAAAGCGTTACGCACAATACTTCTGTTTGCGGCAGAATGTGTGCGATGAGCGCGCCGCAGCCCAATTCAATGTCATCAGGATGAGCGCCAATAAACAGCGCCCGGTCTACGTGAAATTTGAATGCCTGTCCCATATTATTTAACGGCGAGGATCCCGCCCACAACCTTTGTCATTACGAGTTTGCCGTCACGTTCAAACCGCCGCGTGGCGACTTCGGTGATCTGGCTCATCACGCGTTCAAAACCATCTTTCCCTTCAAACAGGCCGCTCCAGAGCTTGCGGTCTTCGGACAGCGACGCGCGGGTATACGCCAGGAAGGGCTCGACGCTGTCGAAGGTCAGGGGGTTCTCAAAGGTGTGCATTTCAACCGATGAGAACTGGTCTTTTATCGTCGAGTAGATCTCTGAGTCAAAGCGGGAGCTGCCCGGCATTGGGGGGATCGGTTTGCCGGTTGCTTCTCGAATGATGTCGTAGAATAACTGCTTATTTGCCGGCAGCGGACCGGTGGTGAACAGCCGCCCGCCTGGCTTCAACACCCGGCGCATCTCAGAGATGGTAAAGGGCATGTTTTCGGCATAGTAGATGGCAAAGCAGCAAGAGACCAGGTCGAACTGGCCGTCTTCGTAAGGAAAGGGTTCGTTGAAATTGACTTCGCGGAAGTGAATCGGGCTGCCGATTTTCGCGTTCTCCTCACGAGCCTGTGCCAGCAGGCTGGCGTTTACATCGCCGCCGTGGATCTCGGCTTCGCCGTTGAGGTGACGAAAGTAAGAGAAGCACTGCTTGCCTGAACCACAGCCCACATCCAGGATCCTCATGCCCTGCTGCAGTTTTAACAGGTCCAGCATCCACTGGTCAATGTCCCGGCTGCCGAACTTGCTGTGGATGTCGATGCGTGTTTGAAGATCGCTGGTGGTTTCCTGATATTCAATTTTCATATTCCCTCAAGCATTTCGAATGATTGTTGTGTTGCCCAACCCAAAACAATACCTGGGTTAGACCCCAAGTATAATCGGAAAACTACAAGAACTGCAAAGATTTGCAGATCTGTCAGCAAATCCGTGGGAGCATTTCACCGGCAAGAACGTCGAGAATGCGCGTGCCGCCGATCAGCGTTTTGAGCAGCACCCGTCCAGGCGCTTCGGCCTGAACACGCCCGATTTGAGCGGCATTCTTGCCGTAGGGGTGCTGGCGCATGGCCTGCAGCGCTGCTTCGGCCTGATCTTCCGGTACGATGACGATCAGCTTGCCCTCGTTCGCCACATAGAGTGGATCGAATCCCAGCATTTCACAGGCAGCCTGAACGCCCGGAAGCACAGGCACAGACTCTTCATCCAGCCAGATTCCGACCTTGCTCTGCGCGGCAATTTCGTTCAGGGTCGTCGCAAGGCCGCCGCGGGTTGGGTCGCGCAGCACGTGCACGCCCGGCGCGGCTTTCAGAAGCTCGCGTATCATACCGTTCAGAGGGGCGATATCCGATTGGACGCCGGTTTCAAACCCCAGCTCGCCGCGCGCGCCCAACACGGCAATGCCGTGGTCGCCCATTGTCCCAGAGACCAGCACCACATCACCCGGTCGGGCTTTTTCGCCGCCAATTTCTACGCCAGCAGGAGTCCAGCCGATACCCGTGGTGGTGATGTATACCCCGTCAACTTTCCCTTTCTCGGCGACTTTCGTATCGCCCGCCACAAACTGAACATTGGCCTCACGCGCCGCCGCTTCCATCGAGGCAACTACCTTCTCCAGCGTCTCAACCGGCAGCCCTTCTTCAAGGATAAAGCTTGCCGTCAAAAACAGCGGCACCGCGCCGGACATACTGACATCGTTCACCGTGCCGCAGACGGCCAGCGAGCCAATGTCGCCGCCGGGGAAGAACAACGGCGTGACGATGTGCGAGTCGGTGGAAACCGACAGGGTTCCCTGCAGGCCGGCTTCAGCCAGCAAGCTCAGGCTGGCGAAATCGTTGCCTGCCAGCAGAGGCTCGCTTTGTAGATGCGGTTGGAAGATCCGCCGGATCAGGTCCTGAGTCATCTTCCCACCGCTGCCGTGACCCATCACAATCTGTTCTGTATGGTTCAATGGCCTTGGGCAGACCGGTCCTTCAAAGGTTGGAATAGGATTATTCTTTAGCATGATCGATCATCTCTTAATTCTTGCGCCCATAGCGGTAGAAGGCCGAGCATGCGCCTTCAGAGGATACCATTGGTGCGCCAAGCGGGTTCTCAGGCCGGCAGGTTACGCCAAAAGCAGGACAGTCAGTCGGTTTTTTGAAGCCTTGCATGATTTCGCCTGCGATGCAAACCGGTGATTCTTTGGTCTGAATATGGCCGACCTCAAAGCGCTTTTCAGCGTCAAATTCGCTAAACTCCGGCCGCAGCCCCCAGCCGCTCAAGGGAATGGTGCCAATCCCGCGCCAGTTCCGGTCAATGGGCTGGAAAACGCGTTTAATGATGTTCTGAGCCGCCTGATTGCCCTCATAGGTCACTGCGCGCCCGTATGCGTTCTTTACGTCCACCTCACCCCTCTCAAGCATCTGTACGGTCATTAGAATGCCCTGGACGAGGTCTAGAGGCTCAAAACCGGTAACTGTGACCGGAACGCCGTATTGCTTTGCAATGGGCGGGTATTCATGATAGCCCATCACTGTGCAGACATGCCCCGCGGCGAGAAAACCCTGCACGCGGTTGTTCGGCGAGCCGAGGATGGCGTGCATGGCCGGCGGAACGCAAACGTGCGAGACCAGCACCGAATAGTTGGTCAGCCCAAGCGCCTGAGCCTGTAAAACGCTCATGGCATTGGGTGGGGCAGTTGTCTCGAAACCGATCGCAAAAAAGACGACCTGTTTGTCGGGATTCTCCTGGGCAATGCGCACCGCATCAAGCGGTGAATAGACCACCCGCACCTGCCCGCCCTGCGCGCGAATGCTGAAAAGATCGCGCTCTGAGCCGGGCACGCGCAGCATATCGCCAAATGACGTAAAGATCACATCAGGCCTGCTGGCGATATCCAGGGCGCGGTCAATCTGTTCAAGTGGGGTTACGCAGACCGGGCAGCCTGGGCCGTGAACGAGTTCAATCTCAGGCGGGAGCAGTTGATCCAGCCCGTAGCGCATGATCGCGTGAGTCTGCCCGCCGCATATTTCCATCAACACCCAGGGGCGCGTCACCGTGCGGCGAATTTCTTCAATTACACCGCGGACTAGGTCCCCGTTGCGAAATTCGGTTACATACTTCATTGGCCTGCTTCCTCTCCTGCGGCGTCTGTATCGATCTCAAGCCCGTTCTCATCGATCATCGCCATTTCGCGCAGCATCGCCAGAGTCTCGTTGGCCTCTGCTTCACTGAGCAGGCTGAGCGCAAACCCGGCATGGACGATGGTGTAATCGCCGGGTTTGGCTTCTGGCAGGGTTTCAAGGCAGGCTTCCTGCACCGCCCCGCCAAAATCCACTTTGCACATTCGCAATCCGCGGTTGGTGTAAATTTCTACAATTTTTCCGGGAACACCCAGGCACATTTGCGTTTCTCCTTGCTGCTCAAATGATGCTGATGCCTATTGAGCAGGAAAACTAGACTTAATGTTCCGGCGCATTTGCTTCCGGCGAATGCGCCGCCGGCGTATTTGCCGCCGCAAACGCAGCCGCTACAGCAGCCTGCCCCAGGGCAATGCAGCCATCGTTCGGCGGCACCTGCCTGTGCAGCAGGACGTTGAACCCTTCATTTTCAAGCATCTGGGTTGATTTTTTGAGTAAGTAACAATTTTGCCACACGCCGCCGCTGAGCGCAGCCGTTGTAAGGCCGGTCTCTTCACGGACAGTAATGCACAATTCTAAAACCAGGCGTGCAACGCTGTTGTGAAAGCGCGCCGCCAGTGTTGGGATCCCCGTCCCCTGCAGCAGGTCGCTAATCAGGGCGTGCCAGACCGGGGCGGGGTCGATCAGGTCGCCGCGAATCTCGAACCGGTAGTAACCCTGCTCGTTCGGGTCTGCCGCGGCTTCAAGCTCGATTGCAGCCTGGCCTTCATATGTCGCCCGCTGCCGCACGCCAATCAGCGCAGCGGCGGCGTCGAACAGGCGGCCCATGCTCGAGGTCAGCGGCGCGTTGATCTTTCGCTCCATCTGCGTTTTAAGGATTGTGCGGTCCTCGGCGCACAGGTCTTCGACCGGCGGAAGCGCCGGGTCCCATTCGATTCCGGCGCTCCACAGGTGGGCAAGCGCCATGCGCGAAGTCTTCCGGACGGCCAGATCACCACCCGGCAGGGGAACATAGGACAGGTGATACCGCCGCTGATACCCGCGATACTCGCCGACCAGCACTTCGCCGCCCCAAATCGCTCCATCGGTGCCATAACCGGTGCCGTCAAAGGCCAGGCCGATCACCGGTTCGCTGCTGTTCCAACCATTATCCGCCAGGCAGGCAGCCAGGTGAGCGTGATGGTGCTGGACGGCGATCACCGGCAGTTGAGCCTGGCTGGCGCGCTGCTGCGCATAGCGAGTCGCCAGATAGTTGGGGTGCAGGTCGCAGGCGATCCATTCAGGGGAGACGCGGAACAGGCGCTCATAATGCGCTATGCCCTCTTCAAAAGAGCGCAGCGTTTCATAATTTTCCATATCACCGATGTGGTGGCTCAGGAAGGCATACCGGTCGCGCGCCAGGCAGAAAGCATTCTTTAGCTCGGCTCCGGTTGCCAGCAGCGGCGGCGCTGACATCGGCAGGGCTATTGGGTCTGGCGCAAAGCCGCGCGCTCTGCGAATGGGGTAGGGCTGTGACAGCGCAGACCGTGCCACCGAGTCGTCCACGCGCATGTGAATGGGCCGGTTATGCATCAGAAAGGCGTCTGCAAGGTCGCTCAACCGCCGGATGCCTTCATCATCCTGGTATGCGACCGGCTCCTCACTCAGGTTGCCGCTGGTCATCACCAACGCATCGGGGAACCCTTCTTCCGGTTCAAGCAGCAGCAGATGCATCGGCGTGTAAGGCAGCATAAAGCCCAGCGTTGTCTGCCCTGGGGCTGCTTCTTCGGTAATGGAAGAATCGGGGCGGCGGTTCAGCAGAACGATGGGGGCCTGGCGCGAGGTGAGCAGCCCGGCTTCTTGCGGAGATACAAAGCAGTGCCTGCGAATTGCGTCCAGATCGAAGGCCATCAGGGCGAAAGGCTTGTCGCTGCGTTTCTTGCGCCGGCGCAGGGCAGCTACAGCCTCAGCATTCGAAGCATCGCACGCCAGATGAAAACCACCCAGTCCCTTCACAGCCAGTATTTTCCCGTTTTTTAACCATTCTCGCGCCACGCGGAGCGCATCATCTGCTTCGGCGATCTTTTCGCCCTTCGCTTCAAGCCACAACTGCGGCCCGCAGACCGGGCAGGCGACCGGCTGGGCATGGAAGCGCCGGTTGTGGGGATCTTCATACTCGGCTTTGCAGTCGGGGCAGAGGGGGAAATGCGCCATGGTTGTGTTGGGCCGGTCATATGGGATGTCGCGGATAATCGAGAAGCGCGGTCCGCAGTTGGTACAGTTAATAAACGGGTAGCGGTAGCGGCGGTCATTGGGGTCGAAAAGCTCGCGGCGGCAGTCGTCACAGATTGCAACGTCTGGCGACACAGGGATGTAAGCGCCTTCTTCCGAGAGGCTCTCTCGAATTTCAAAGGTCTCATACTCTTGCGTCTGGATTGGCTCGCTGCGAAGGGCGTCGATTCGGGCCAGCGGCGGCGCATCTGAGCGGATCGCTTCGACAAAGCCGGCCAGCGCTTCTGCGCTGCCGTTAACCTCGATCTCAACGCCGCTGGATGTGTTTTTGACCCATCCTTTTAACCCAAGCGATTCAGCAAGGTTAAAGATGAAGGGCCTAAAACCGACACCCTGGACGATACCGCTTACCCAGACTTTCAAACCTGCAGCCATCTGCTGATTTGCTCCGTTCGGTTATTGGCGATCCGCTGTTTTCACCGCGAAAATTCGCTGTTTCAGCCAGTTCACCCAGTCCTCGAAACCTTCTCCTGTCATGCACGAGACCGGAAAAGTCTGCAAGCCCGGGTTGAGCATCTCAACGCCCTGGCGGAAATAGTCCATTTTGAAGGGTACGTAAGGCAGCAGGTCAATCTTGTTGATGATCAGCACGTCTACGCCGCGATAAATTGCCGGGTATTTATAAGGCTTGTCGTCGCCCTCAGGGATTGAGGCGATCAGCACATTCAGGTGCGTGCCCAGGTTAAATGCTGCCGGGCAGATCAGGTTGCCGACATTTTCGACGACTAATAGATCGATTTCGTCGAGCGGAAGCGACTGAAGGCCGCCGCGCAGCATCACCGCATCCAGGTGGCAGTCTCCGCCGGTGTTAATTTGCACGGCGGGCATCCCTGCGGCGGTGATTTTATCAGCGTCGATGGTCACGGGCGCAGTGTCGCCTTCCACAACCCCCGTGCGCACTTCCGGGATTAATCCCTCGATCGTCTTCAGAATTGTGCTGGTCTTTCCGGCGCCTGGAGAGGCCATCACATTTATCGATAAGACCCGGTGCTCATCCAGCAGAGCGCGGTTCATCGCTGCCATCTGGTCGTTGGCATTTAAAATTTTCTCTACAATCGGCACTCTTGACGATAATGGTGTGCTCATGAGTTCGCTGCTCCTACTCTTTCTCGATTTCGATGCTCTCTAAATAAAACTGATCGCCGGAGATGACATGCACCCGCGCGCTGCCGCACTTTGGGCAGGGGGTGAGTTCACCTTCTAGTTTATACTCACTCCTGCAGTCCAGGCAGGACATTTGTGCAGGTTCGCGTTGGAAATGCAGCTGTGAGCCTTCGCATAGTGTGCCCTGGGTAAGCAAATCCCAGTAAAACTGGACCGATTCGTCGACAATGCTGGACAGCCTGCCAATTACCAGATACAGGTCGGTCACGCGGCTGGCCTCAGCTTGCTGCGCATGTTTAATGGCAATATCCAATATGCTTTCTGTTACAGCGAGTTCGTGCATTGTTTGTATTATAACCTAATATGGTCTAGTTTCTCTGTTATTGTGATTTATGTCACATTATTTTAATAAAATCGTAAGCGCCGGGCAAGGCAAGTACCGGCGCACTTAATGGCGTGACATAAACTGTTGGATATGGACGTCTATCTGTCTGCGGAAGGGTGCGTCGCTTGCGGCTCGGTCTGCGCAATGATATCCAGCAGGCACAGGCGAATGGTCAGCAGGCGGTTCGCAACGACGTTGGCCAGCCGCCGCATGATGATGTACCCAAGCTCGCAGTCCTCATCACAAATTTGTTGAAGCAGCTCGCTGTTAAACCCGATCAGCAGGCTGGGTTTTCTGGCTCGCACTGTGGCCGTCCTCTGGCGAGCGATGGGGGTCATGCTTGACCAGCCGACCACGTCCATGGCTTCAGCGGTATAAAACGTCACGACGCCGCGCGTCGGCACTTCCATATCAAGAGAAACCTGACCTTCTAGCACAACGTAAAAACAGTCTTTACGGTCGCCCTCGCGGAAAAGAACCTGCCCTGGCTGCAGTTCATGGATTGACGCGACGCTCGACAGGCGGCTTAATTTATCTGGTTCCAGGTCAACGAACCAGGGAATACGACGCAGTGTTTTGGTCAGATCGGCTTGCAAATACATAGACGTCCTTTCAGGGCTGGCAGCGCATTGTCTGATCACAGCTTACCCTTTTTTATCACTAATGAAGGATGTCTAGAAGTGCTGTGTGTCATCGCGCCGATTGTCGATTGTCATCACGGACTGTGACCAGGAGCCAACATTTCGGTTGATAATATCATCATCCATTAGGACGATTGGCATTGTCCAGGCAGCAGTCTTAAGCTCACCGGGCTGCGGGCAAAAACGCCGCACGAGGGGTTTTGCCAGAATATTATAGATTTTTGTAGGCCACAGCCCTTATCAGATGGCTGTGGCCTACAAAGAAACTCTTTTAGACAAGCCTTTCACCGCTGTAGATGCGGGTTCGCGAGGCAACCGTAAAGATCAGGCGGGCAGTGCTTTTTCACGTACCCGAGTGCGCGTTTCCATTGGGCAGACACCGGTCGGGCAAACCTTCAAGCGGATGTGCGCTTCGACTTCGGCGCGGAAGTGAGTCAGGATGTCTTTGAGCGGCGTGCCGGCGGTCTGTCCCAGGCCGCAGTTTGAAAGCACGGTCAGGTTGTCGCTAAGCGCCAGCAGCTCGTCAATATCCTTCATCTGGCCTTTGCCTTCTGTAATTCGGGTCAGAATCTGGTGGGCGCGCTGTGTTCCGATGCGGCAGGGCGTGCATTTCCCGCAGCTTTCAACGCGGAAGAAATTCAGCAGCACTTTCGCCAGATCAACCACGCAGGTGTCTTCATCGCAAATGAGCAGCGCGCCTGAACCAAGCGAAACCCCGGCCTTATTGTACGAGTCGAAGTCCATAGGGGTATCTTGCAGGCTGGCAGGGATGATTGATCCGCTCGATCCACCTGTCTGGGCCAGTTTGAAGTTTGCGCCGTTCTTCATGCCCTTGGCATAAATGGAGATCACCTCGCGCAGGGTGATGCCCATAGGCACTTCGATCAGGCCCGTCACATTGACGTTGCCGAGGATTGTATAGACTTTGGTGCCGGGCGAGCTGGGCGTGCCGATGGAGCGGTACCAGTCTGCTCCATTGCGGATGATCGCCGGGACGTTTGCCAGCGTCTCAACATTGTTCACCAGCGTCGGCATGTTCCACAGGCCGTTTGTTGTGGGGTAGGGCGGGCGCGCTCTCGGTTCGCCGCGTTTCCCTTCGATGGACTCAATGAGCGCCGTCTCTTCACCGCAAATATACGCGCCGGCCCCGCTGTGGATGATGATATCGAAATTAAAGCCGGTGCCAAAGATATTCTTGCCTAAAAAGCCCATCTCGCGCGCCTGGTCAATCGCCGTTTGCAGGCGCTTCTGGGCCAGGGCATACTCGCCGCGGACGTAGATATAGCCTTCCTCTGCGCCAACCGCATAACCGGCGATTGCCATGGCCTCAAGAATGCTGTGCGGGTCGCCTTCCAGGATCAGCCGGTCTTTGAAGGTTCCCGGTTCGCTTTCATCGGCATTGCAGATCACATATTTCTTTTCGCCGGGGGCTTGAGAGACAAATCCCCATTTCAGGCCGGTGGGGAAGCCCGCGCCGCCGCGGCCCTTCAGCCCGGATTTCTTGATCTCATCGATGACCTGGGTGGGGGTCATTTCGCCCAGCGCTTTTGCCAGCGCGGTGTAACCGTCATGGATGATGTAATCTTCAATATTCTCAGGATCAATCAGGCCGGCGCGCTCGAGGATCACGCGCTTTTCGGCGGGCAGGGTTCCTTTGCGAGCTGAGAGCCAGGCAATGCGTCCGCTCAATTCGCGCACCGAAGCCTGCAGCCCTGCAGCGATGCGGCCCTTATAAAGATGCTCTTCGACCAGGAAATGCACGTCTTCGGGGCGCACAGGGCCGTATATGGTCGCTTCGGGGTAGATAATCACCAGGGGAACGGCGTCATTGCGGCCGATATCGCCGACTGTCGAGAGGGACACCTCGTCTTGCAGGCCAAATGCGGCGATCTCTTCTTGAAGCCGCTGGTAGACCTCTTGCGCCCCACGTTCCAGGCTGGCTGCATCGTTGGATACCAGAACCATTGATCGATATGCTTTCATGGCTGCCTCCTATGCGTACCGGGCGAGAATCTCAGGGATTTGTTCAGGGGTGACGTTGCCGTAAATTTCGTCATCGATGACCACCACCGGGCCAACACCACAAACGCCCAGGCAGCTAACCGTCACCAGCGTCCACTTCCCATCTGGACTGGTCTTTCCCGGTTCAAGATCCAGCGCGTCTTGCAGGGCTTCCCAGACCTGCCTTCCGCCGGTAACATGGCAGGGCGCGCTTTCACAAAACTGCACGACATGCCGCCCAAGCTTTTCGGTGGATAACATGCGGTAGAAAGTCGCCACGGAGAACACCTGGCTCTTTGGCAGCTGCGTTAACCGGCTGATTTCGTTCAGCGCTTCGGCAGGCAAATAGCCAATTGCCCGGTTGACGTCTGCCAGAATGGGGATGAGTTCTGCGCGAGAGGTTCCGTGGTGCTCAACAGCTTCTCGGACCGCTTGATGGACTGCGCCAATCAAAGAATTATCGTTCAGGTGGGTACTGATCATGCTCCTCCTCCGGCTGATCCTGATTTTGGAACAAAATGGTTAAAGACCGTTATAAACCGACAAGTCGAGGACAGGAGAGCTACCAGTAAATGTATTTAGATTACAAATAATTGTGAGGATTTCTTGCTAGATAACCTTGTGGCACAAAACGAGGGCTCTACTCTATTTGTACCACAAATGTAATGAGCAGGCGGGGCTGTCCAAACAATTGTTTGGACAGCCCCGCACTGGGTTTAATTGATGGCGATTGCGTTGAAATTGCAGACTTGCTTGCAGATGCCGCAGCGGACGCAGATATCTGGATCGATGTAATGCGGCTTGCGGCGCTCGCCGGTTATTGCCCCAACCGGGCAATTGCGTGCGCAGACGGTGCAGCCTGTGCAGACATCCTGCTGGATTTCATACTTGATCAGCGCGCGGCAGGTCTTGGCCGGGCAGCGCTTTTCGTAAATGTGGGCTTCATACTCATCGCGGAAGAAGCGCAGCGTGCTGATGACCGGGTTCGGGGCGCCCTGGCCCAGACCGCACAGCGCTGCTGAGGTGATCTCTTTGCTCAATTCTTCCAGGCGCTCGATGTCACCGGGCTGGCCTTTGCCCTCGCAAATATTCGTGAGGATTTCCAGCAGGCGGCGCGTGCCAATCCGGCAGGGGACGCACTTACCGCAGCTTTCGTCCTGGGTAAAGTCCATGAAGAACCGGGCAATGTCGACCATGCAGGTATCTTCATCCATGACGACCATACCGCCCGATCCCATGATCGACCCGGCCTGGGTCAGCGATTCGTAATCGACCGGCAGATCGAGATATTCTTTGGGCAGGCAGCCGCCCATTGGGCCGCCAGTTTGAATTGCCTTGAACTCTTTACCGCCTTTGATCCCGCCGCCGACGTCGTAAACAATCTCACGCAGGGTGATTCCCAGCGGAACTTCGATCAGGCCGGTGTGATTGAGGTCGCCTGCCAGAGCAAAGGTTTTGGTCCCTTTGCTGCGTTCGGTGCCCATGCTGGCGAACCATTCAGCACCGCGCAGAATGATTTGCGGGATGTTGGCGTAGCTTTCAACGTTATTATTGTTGGTTGGTTTATCCCACAGGCCCTTCACAGCCGGGAAGGGCGGGCGAGGACGAGGCTCACCGCGTTTGCCTTCGATGGATGCAATCAGCGCGGTCTCTTCGCCGCAAACAAAAGCGCCGGCTCCCTGGCGAACTTCCAGGTCAAAGTTGAAGCCAGAGCCGAGGATATTCTCGCCTAACAGGCCAAATTCGCGCGCCTGCTTAATGGCAATATTCAGGTTGCGAACTGCGACCGGGTATTCTGCGCGGCAGTAAATGAAACCGCGTTCCGCGCCAATCACATAACCGGCAATGATCATGCCTTCAATCACCGAGTGCGGGTCGCTTTCGAGCACGCGCCGGTTCATGAACGCACCAGGGTCGCCTTCGTCTGCGTTGCAGGTCAGGTACTTGGGTGAGCCCGGCGCATTGCGAGCCAGCTCCCACTTCTTGCCGACCGGGAAGCCCGCGCCGCCGCGACCGCGAAGCCCAGACTGCTTGACAATGTCCAGCGTTTCTTCGGGCGTCAGCTCGGTTAGCGCCTTTGCCAGGGCCATATAACCGTCTTCAGCAATATAATCCTCGATGTTCAGCGGGTCGATCACGCCGCAGTTGCGCAGCACCACGCGAATTTCTTTCGGTCTCGGCGCGCCAAGCTCTTCGTCGGCGATAGACCGCTCTTGCGCACGGAACTTCTCGACTGTCCGGCCCTTCAGAAAATGCTCCTGAACCAGAAATGGAATATCATCAGCGCTCAGTTTTGCGTAGTGAACGCCTTCTGGGTAGACCATGATATCCGGACCGTGCAGCGCTGGATCACCAATCCGCGATGTCTCCAGAACCTGCACTTCGTCAATCAATCCCTGCGCGACCAGCTCGTCTTGCAAGGCGTCAATAATCTCGTGTGCGCCTTTGCTCAAGCACTCCGGGTCAACGGATACCAGTACATGGGATCGGTAAAAAGCCATTGTTCACCTTCCAGGCATGGTGATGGAACCCAAACCTTTTGAATTCTCAGAATTGGCTGTCTCTGGCAGCCATCAATTTACGTTTAAGTTTTGATCAACGATTAAACTAAGCTTCGATCGCAAGTTCTTTCACGATCTGTCCATTAACAACATGGTCTTTCATAATGCGGCGGGCTGCCTCAGCGGTCACTTTGCCGTAGGTGACTTTCGGATTCTCGCCGATCTGCACCTGCACCACGGGCTCGAACGAGTCAAGCCCAATATTGCCGGTCTGGCGGACGATGACATCGCTCAGGTTTTCCTGTTCAATGAACTCTAAAATGGCTTTGAGCGTTTCGCGAGCGCCGGCGGCAATTCCAACCGTGCCCATGCCGACGACAATCTGAATTTGCCCGGAGGCGCTTTTAACACGTCGTTTTTCCAGCGCTTCTTCGCGCAGTTTTTTCAGATCTTCAAGCGTTTTTACTTTATCCACCATTTCGATTTCTCCTGCAATTGAGTCAAGGAAAGAATGATTGTGCAGTTATGCAGTCCCGTGCACGCTCGCGATTCCTGTTTCCAGGTGTTCTCTGATGTAACCCAGAACAGTGGGATCTGTAAGCGGCAGCCCGTCTAAGACTTCTTGAATGGGTGCGCTGTCGAACTCGTAGCAGTTCCCATTCACGCGATAGTTAAAGATCCAGTGAACTTCTGGAGAGCCAACCACCAGCGTTAGCAGGGTTGAGGCCAGGTCGCCCAGGGGCATCCGGTCGATGTGACTGAGTTGAAAGGTTACACATACCTCTGTCCCCTTACCGGGCTCGGATTGGATGGAGAGCCCTCCCTGGCAGGCTTCTGCGGCTGCCTTAAGCAGCGGCAGGCCTAATCCAACTTTTCGCGTCGTTCGACTGGTGATGAATGGATCGACGACCCGCGCTGCTGTCTCGGCGTCCATTCCAACGCCGTTGTCCTTCACGACCATTCGCAGTCTATCCTGGGCATGGTCCTCTTCCACTGAAATGTGGATTGTGTCCGCCTGTGCGGACACAGAATTTTCCACAATATCCAGCAGGTGTAAGGCAAGCTCTCTCAAAAGTGCGCTTTCCTAATCTCTAGTCCTCGTCCTGAATAGCCCGGATCAGTTGGGGCAGCTTGTTTGGACGGACCCGGCCGTGAGATTCCTCGTCGACGACGACAACCGGGGCCTGGCTGCAAGCCCCAACACAGCGGCACAGCTCGAGGGTGATTGCGCCGTCTTTGGTCGTCTGGCCCGGTTCAACCCCCAGCAGCTGCTTGGCTTTGTCGATAACTTGCTCGATGCCGCCAACATAGCAGGCGGTGCCCATGCAAAACTTGATGGTGTGCCTTCCTCGCGGCGTGGTCGTGAAGAACGAATAGAAAGTAACCACGCCGTGAATGGTACTAACGGGAACCTGAAGCTTCGAAGCGACATAATGCTGCATCGGTTCGGAGATAAACCCGATCTTGCTCTGAAGCTCATTCAAGATCACCATGATGCCGCCGGAAAGACCTTTATTCGCTTCGAGAATCTCATCGATAATCTTGCGTTTCTCAGGGATCGCTACAGGATCTGTAACAGGAATATTGTCAAGGATGTTGAGCATTCTTCGCTCCAATAAATATTGCTAATATTTTTGCTTTGTGAAAATTACCACTAGCGCCAACCCTCATGAGTCTACCCGCGACCAGCCAATCTTATCAATTACCAAATGTCACCTTTCGTTGTGAGAGTTGTCAATACTGTAGTTAAAGAGCGCCGGTGGTCTTGCAAGCTCTGATTGTGAGTGTTACCCAGGCGAAATGCACAGTGACCGCCCGTCCTGCTCGTGAATTGCTTTGCGCAGTTCTTCAATGGTTGGCGCTTCAACGGTCAAGAGCAGCGCGCCCATGAAATCGCTCAGGAAGTGAACATCTCCGCTCTGGATTATCGGGTAACTGCCGAGCTGTGGGAACTGCTTCCTGGCTTCTTGCGGGCTGATGTGGCGAGAGATTTCCAGCACTTCGACCGGGATGTCATCAGGCACCAGTCCCAGGACCGGGAGGAGCCCAAACGCCTTGCGGTTAACATGAGCCGGAATAAACAGCCCGCCCAGCCGGTTTACCTGCTGCCAGGCCTCTTGCAGGCTTGCATTCACGGAATTTAACAGCAGTCGCTCTTCCCGCCGGATAAAATCGCCTGTTTCATCCACGACGAACTGTTCGCCAAAGAAATCGGGGTTGTTTGGGGTAGGCGGGAGGACTGAGTCAACCCACTGCTGCAAGACCTGCGCCTGTT
>Ga0134094_1001466_pt1 | contig 22847 bp, 21 predicted proteins | sample 5_1taG_FD_94458 | JGI IMG/M metagenome (GOLD analysis project Ga0134094, IMG submission 94458) | Switchgrass degrading microbial communities from high solid loading bioreactors in New Hampshire, USA - 5_19_20_110_A1 metaG | ecosystem: Engineered > Bioreactor > Semi-continuous > Anaerobic >... | reverse complement strand
TTGCATTCGGTAATCATGAATCCGATCCGTCTCACAGCCACAAGCCGGGCAGACATGTACTTTACGAGGCATTTCAAGATTAATGATGCAATATGGATCAGATCGTTTAATATTTGTGATGATCACATCTTTTAATCCGAGCAGTTCTTCTGTATAATTTTCGTAGAGCATTGTAGAAAACCTCCTTTGGATTTTGGGTTGCAACTAAATCTTACAGGATTTTTTATCAATGCTTTACATTTTTGTTAAAAACAAAATGTTGGAGCAACTTGGTTACCCCAACATTTATTATAGAACCCTTTTGTTGAATGGAAAAAGTATATATCTGTAAATCGGCTTGTCGATTCGGGCCCTCCGGCCCGGATCCGTTCCCCGCTATTTCTGCCGTCCCGGATCTTTTCATGGTATTTCTACTGCCCGGATCTTATCCTGATATCGCTACTGTTCAGGATCTGTTTTTCCGGTCTCGGTTATTTCTTACCGTTGACGAAAGCGCCTATTTTCTTGTCTTCAACGGAGATATGTTTCGTAAGCCAATCCACGACCATCTGGTTTGCGTTCAGGATCACTAGGATGTTTCCTCCGGATGCTTCATATTCCGTTTTGAGCCTTCCCAGGGCCGCAATGAAACCGTCGTGCAGTTTCTTTTGATTGTCATATTCCGGGTAGTTGATGGAGCGCATATAAGCTTCCTCATCCCGGAAATGCTGCTTCGTATATGAGTCGAGAAATTCCAGCATCTCCGATATAAATTCCTTTGCGCGGTTGTTTTTCCCCGCTTCAAAGAGCTGGTCCGCCTTTTCAAACAATGCTTTGTGCTGCTGGTCGATCCTGTCTATGCCAACAGAGAGATACGGTGTCCATTCGATAGCCATAGTTCTACGATCCTTTCCACATCAAAACCTATTAGATTTATATTTATTTTACCATATTCCGGCCATTCAGCAAGCCTCGTTATAAAAAAGGGGCCATCGTAAACTATTACGAGGCGAAAAATACCCTCGGCTTCCTGAATGCTGATATAACTATGAATGCCGGGCGGAAGGAACATTCTCCGCCCCTATAAAACGCACCGGTAACGCCGTCTTCAGCAATAGAAGACAATCCGCCGTGCGTTATTTTATTTATACCACTTTTTTCAGGGATAAACAGCGAAAACGGCATTCAATCCGCAATGCCTTGAACGGCTGCGGGTTGTGTGGTATGATAAATCCCGAAGGCATGTAGGTTGGCAGGCCGCACCGCATTTGCAGCGCAGATGCATGCAGGCGCCATAAGGAGATTCCGTCAATCTTTGCAGGCGGGATTTTCCCGTTACGGCATGCTCCGGCGTGCCCTGTTTAATTTTGGGAGGTATGTAGGAAGATGAGCAACAGCAGAATTTGGAGCAGGGAAGAAACCCTGGAAAGGGAAGAGTTTAGAAAGATTCAGCTTGAACGGCTGAAGCAGACCGTGGAGCGGGCCTATAACAACGTCCCGCATTATAAAGAGAAGCTTACGGAAGCGGGAATCGAGCCGGGTGATATCAAAACACTGGACGATATTAAAAAAATTCCCTTCACGGTTAAGGATGATTTCAGAAAGAATTATCCGTTTGGGCTTTTTGCATCCCCGAGAAAGGATATCGTCAGATTCCATGCTTCTTCGGGAACCACCGGAAAGCCCACGGTTGTAGGATATACGAAAAAGGATATGGATACCTGGTCCGAGCTCATCGCCAGAATCGTTACCATGGCGGGAGTGACGGAAGAGGATACGGCCCAGATCGTCTTCGGATACGGACTTTTCACCGGAGCGTTCGGGCTCCATCAGGGATTGGAACGCGTGGGTGCGGCCGTCATCCCGACGTCCAGCGGCAACACGGAAAAGCAGCTCATGATCATGAAGGACTTCGGCACTACCACCATTGTGGGAACTCCCTCCTACGCGCTGCATATGGCCGAAGTTGCCATTGAACTGGGGATCGATCCGAAAAAGGATCTCAGTCTGAGATGGGGTCTTTTCGGAGGAGAAGGGTCCACCGAGGGAATGCGGAAAGAGCTCAACGAGCGCTGGGGATTGTTCGCTACCGAGAATTACGGCATGAGCGAACTCGTTGGGCCGGGGGTATCCGGCGAGTGCCTTGCGCTTAAAGGAATGCATATCAACGAGGATCATTTCCTGCCGGAGATCATCGACCCCAATACGGGCGAGGTCCTGGGCGAGGGCGAGGTGGGCGAACTGGTCATCACCACCCTGACGAAGGAAGCGCTGCCCGTTCTGAGGTACAGGACCAAGGACATCACGTCGCTGCATTATGAAAAATGCGATTGCGGCAGAACCACCGTCAGGATGTCCAAGATACAGGGCCGCACCGACGACATGCTGATCATCGGCGGCGTCAACGTATTCCCGTCTCAGATCGAGGATGTGCTTTTGAAGATTAAAGAAATCGGTCCCCATTACCAGATCAAGGTGTATAAAAAAGGCTATCTGGATAAGATAGAGGTCGACGTCGAGCTCGTGGATGCGAATCTTTTGGATTCCTTTACCCTGCTGGAAAACCTGAACCAGAAGGTCAGGCACCAGCTGAGGACGGTGCTGGGCATCGATGCGAAGGTAAACCTTGTTGAACCGAGGAGTCTCGCAAGATTTGAGGGGAAAGCGAAAAGAGTGATCGATCTGAGGGAGGTAAAATAAGATGCTGATCAAGCAGATATCCATTTTTATACCGAACAAAAAAGGCAGCCTGGCCAGGCTGACGGAAATCCTTGTCCGGCACAATATCGACATCCGGGCCATCGCGGTCTTCGATACCGCCGAATACGGGATCCTGAGGATCGTCGTCGACGACCCGGACCGGGCTCTGGAGATTTTAAACAAGGAAGGCATTGTTGCGAAGGTAAGCAAGGTTATCGCCGTTGAGCCGGAAGACAAACCCGGCAGCCTCAATCAGATCTTCTCCATCTTAAGGGATGCAGATATCAACATCGAATACATCTATTCCTTTATCATGAGGAAGCGGGAAATGCCCTATGTTGTTTTAAAGGTGGATAATCAGGAAAAGGCGGTGGATGTACTGACCGCCCACGGCATCAATGTCGTCAATAAGGAAGAGGTCTATTCCAAGTGAGTCGGCCTGACAATTGGCCGGACAAACCAGCCGGATCAGACTGGTAAATCAGCCTGCGGTTCCCGCCGGCTGAATACGAAACATGAGTTTAAGGGTTCCGCCTTCGCTGGAGATAAATCTGACGTCCAGTTCGGGCGGGATTTTTTTGATGAAGCCGAGCTTGTCAAGATCAATCGCGATGAAGTCTTCGCCGACGTCAATGAAATCCGGTTTCAGCATCTCCGCCGCGGTCTGAAGATAGCTTTGCTTTATTCCAGCCGCCTTCAGCGCGAGATTCTGCAGGAAATTTCCCTCGGATTTCACATCCTCTTTATAGGAAAAGCTGATCCGGTGGGTATTCCCGTGAAAATCGAAGCGGCTGATCGTGAACATGAATTTTGCCTTGAGCCTTCCCAGTGCTTTCGCATGGAGATCCAGATCCAAAAGGATCGCGTTTTCAAGAAACAGGACGCTGTAATCGTTCAGATAGGGCGCCGTCCGATCCATAATAAGCATCTTGATGTCCCTGTTGATCAAATCCTCCGGAATTGCAACGATCCCGCGCTCAACGTCCTCCGGTTTAAAACGTTCAAGTATGGAAAAAGCCGTATCCTTATTCCTGAGCAAAAAACCCAGCAAACTTTTTAATCCTTCATCCGTCATGTTAATCACTCCATTCCTGTCCGCATCATATTATTATTGTACCACAGACCTGAAAAAATTCCCTGTTTAATAAACGAAAAATATCAGGCCAAGTCCATTGCATTTTTAATATGGTAGTGTTACAATCTATAATTGTCCGATTCGGAATATATATTATAGAAAGAAAGGTTGTGGGAATGTTAAATTGGAAAAGATTCAATTATACGGTTTCAATAACCTAACAAAGACATTGAGCTTTAACATGTATGATATCTGTTATACCAAGAGCGTCGAGGATCGCAGGGCGTATATCGAGTACATTGACGAGCAGTACAATGCGTCCAAGTTGACGGAAATCCTGAAAAACGTCACGGAGATCATCGGCGCTAAAATCTTGAATATAGCAGTGCAGGATTACGAGCCGCAGGGCGCGAGCGTGACCATGCTGATTTGCGAGGGCAGTTCTCCGCCCGAAAATAAAGTCCGGATCGATAATCCTTCCGTTGTAGCTCATTTAGATAAAAGCCACATCACCGTACACACCTACCCCGAGTATCATCCGGATGGGGGTGTTTGCACTTTTAGGGCTGATATCGACGTATCCACCTGCGGAGAGATCTCGCCTCTGATGGCGCTGAACTATCTGATTGAAAGCTTTGATGCGGATATGATGACCCTGGACTACCGCGTAAGGGGGTTTACCAGGGATATCACAGGGCGAAAGATGTTTATCGACCATAGTCTCAATTCAATTCAGAACTATATCAGGCAGGACATCATCGACCGCTATTACATGATTGACGTGAACATATTCCAGGAGAACATCTTTCATACGAAATGCAAGCTGAAGAGTTTCGACCTTGACGAGTACTTCTTCAATTTCACCGTGGATGATATTTCCACGGATGAAATCAATATGATTACGGCAAAGTTAAGAAAAGAAATGGATGAGATTTTCTACGGCAAGAATCTGCCGGATAAAATTTAACGAGAGGCGAGATATGGTAAAGAACAGTGATCTTTGGTTTTCGGAATATTATATGGAGGACGATGTGAAGCTGTCCCTGAAGCTTGACCAGGTCCTTCATACGGAGCAGACCCCGTTTCAGCGATTGGAGATCCATCGCAATGAAACTTTCGGCGCATTCATGGTTTTGGACGGGTATATCCAGGTGACGGAAAAAGACGAGTTCGTCTATCATGAGATGATCTGCCATCCCGCCATGTGCGTCAACCCCGACATTAAAAGAGTTCTGATCATCGGCGGCGGCGACGGCGGTACGGCCAGAGAGGTTTCAAGGTATAAGACCGTCGAAAGGATCGACCAGGTTGAAATCGATGAAGCAGTGGTTCGGGCATGCCAGAAATATCTGCCTCAGATGGCTTCCGTGTACACCAGCGAACCCAGGCTGAACCTGATGTTTGCCGATGGGCTGAAATTTGTAAAGGAAGCCCCCGACAGCTCATACGACCTGATCCTTGTCGACTCCACCGACCCCGAGGGCCCGGGAGAAGGCCTGTTTACGATGGAGTTTTACCGGGACTGTTACCGGGTGCTTTCCGACAACGGGATCCTGATCAACCAGCATGAGGGCGCTTTCTATGATTGCGATATCAAGGAGATGAAGAAAGCCCATGCGAAGATCAGAAAGACCTTCCCCATCGCAAGAGTGTACGGATTTAACATTCCCATTTACGCTTCCGGATACTGGTATTTCGGCTTCGCTTCCAAGAAGCTCGATCCCATTGCCGATATGAAGCCGGAAATCTGGAGGCAGTTCGGCCTGAAGACAAGGTATTACAACACGGACATCCATAAAGGAGCCTTCGCACTGCCGAATTATGTGCAGGAGATTTTGGATTCCGTCGAAGTATAGCACCTTTTACAGGCCGTTTATTCGAAAAACGTCCCCAATAGCCCACGGCATGTCCGTGGGCTTTTTTAACTGGAATCCGCGTTCGAATCCTTAAAATTTGACGGAACGCCTTTCCTATTGTAAAATAGGAGATACCAAATTCAAAAGAAAGCCGGCGAGATAAGCAATGAAGGACAGTTTTGGCAGAGAAATCAGTTATATGAGAATATCCGTGACGGATCGGTGCAATTTGCGCTGCAGATATTGCATGCCGGAAGAAGGCGTCGAAAATATCGGCCACGAAAACATACTGTCCTTCGAAGAGATTGAAAGAATTGTCCGGGCGGCGGCAGAACTTGGAATCACGAAATACCGGCTCACGGGCGGCGAGCCTTTGGCCAGAAAAGGCATTGTGAGCCTTGTGGAAAAAATCGCCTCCATTGAGGGCGTCAGAGAGTTGGCCATGACCACCAACGGGACTATGCTGGCGCAATATGCGGAAGCGCTGAAACGCGCAGGATTGCAGAGGGTCAACATCAGCATCGATTCCCTTGACCCCCGAAAATTTGAAGAAATAACCCGGGGGGGCGATCTCGATATGACCGTCAAAGGGATCGACGCGGCGCTGAAGCACGGACTGACCCCGCTGAAATTGAACGTCGTGGCCATCAGGGGATTTAACGACGACGAGATTACCCAATTTGCCCGGCTTACCATCGACCGCCCGATCAGCATTCGCTTTATCGAATTGATGCCCGTGGGGCAGGTTTCAAAGGAAAACGGCTACCGGTATATTTCAAGCGGGGAGATTAAGGACAAGCTGCCCGCTCTCGTCCCTCTCAACCGGCAGGACGGCGTTGCGGAGCTTTACCGGTATCCCGAAGCCTTGGGCGACATCGGATTCATCAGCCCCATGAGCAAGCTGTTCTGCGGCTGCTGCAACAAGATACGGCTCACCGCCGACGGAAAGATGAAGCCCTGCCTTCATTCGGACGAGGAGATCGACCTGCGGGGCGCTTTGAACACCGGAGACGACGCCCGGTTAAAGGAAACCATCAGGGCCGCCATACTGCATAAGGGGGAAAAGCATTTCCTCAATGACGGCGCAAAACCGGTGGAACGCGGCATGAGCCAGATCGGAGGATGACATGGATAAAAAGACCGGACCGGAGGATAACATGGAAGGACTGACCCATATAGACAATCACGGGCGGCCGAGGATGGTGGATGTAGGCGAAAAGGAAGACACCAAGCGGATCGCCGTCGCCAGGGGAAGCATTTATATGAAGCGGTCAACGCTTGAAATGATCAGGAACGGCACGGCGAAAAAGGGAGACGTGCTGTCCGTCGCGCAGACAGCCGGGATCATGGCCGCAAAACACACATCGTCCGCGATCCCCATGTGTCATAATATCATGATCACCGGAGTGGAGATGAATTTCACTTTGGACGAGGAAAATTCCGCGGTTCATATCGAAGCCTGCGCAAGCACCGTCGGAAAGACCGGCATCGAGATGGAATCCCTTCATGCGGTGGCCGTGGCGGCGCTTACGATCTACGATATGTGCAAGGCTGTGGACAGGGGCATGCGGATCACCGACATCCGGCTTGTAAGGAAATCCGGAGGCAAATCCGGAGATTATATCGGCGAATAAGCCAAATATCCGAAAACAGAAAACTGCATGGCGGTTTTTCATATAAAGCAGTAATTATTAAGCAGTTTTTATGAGGTTTTATTGAGCAGTTTTTTCTTAGACAGATCTGATTGCAGGGAGATTTTTTTATGGGGAAAGTATTGTCAATCAACGTGAGCGATAAAACCGGCGTGGTCAAGCATCCTGTGGAGCAGGCGGAGTTCGTCCCCGGAGGGATCAAGGGAGACGCCCACTGCGGCCTGGACGAAGTCAGGCAGGTGAGCCTGCTTGCCGACGAAAGCGTCGATAAGATGAGGGCGATGGGGCTGTCGCTCTCAGCCGGGGCTTTTGCGGAGAACATCACCACCCGGGGGATTGATCTTGCAGCGCTGCCAATAGGCACCAGGCTGAAGATCGGGGAAACCGTGCAGGAGGTATCGAAGATCGGCAAGGAATGCCATCACGGCTGTGCCATAAAGCAGCAGACCGGCAGCTGCATCATGCCGAAGGAAGGCATTTTTACAAGAGTTCTGAAGGGCGGCATCGTGAAAGTCGGCGACAGCATAGAATTGCTGTAATTGGAAAAGACTTTCAATATTATGTTTACGCAGCCGAACAACATGGTATAATGTTCAGTAAGCATACCGGAGCGAACCGGAATTCAGATATTGTGAAATATGGAGGGAATATGGCCAAGGTAAAAATAACGGAAACGATTTTAAGGGACGGACACCAGTCGTTGATCGCTACGCGAATGACCACCGAGGAAATGTTGCCCGCATTGGAAATCCTGGATAATGTCGGCTACCATGCGATGGAAGTCTGGGGCGGAGCCACCTTTGACGCCTGCCTGAGGTTCCTGAATGAGGATCCATGGGAACGCCTGAGAACCATCAGGAAGAACGTAAAGAAAACAAAGCTTCAAATGCTGCTCAGAGGACAGAATCTTCTCGGCTACAAGCATTACGCGGACGATGTGGTGGAAGAGTTTGTAAACAGGGCTATCGGGAACGGGATCGACATCATCCGCATATTTGACGCGCTGAACGACACGAGAAACCTTCAGAAGGCAATTGAAGCGACAAAGAAATACGGCGGTCATGCCCAGGGGGCGATTTCCTATACCCTCAGCCCGGTGCATACCAACGAAGAGTTCATAAGGCTTGCGAAGGAGATCGAGCAGATGGGAGCCGATTCCCTCTGCATCAAGGACATGGCCGGCCTGCTGAGCCCATATAATACGTTTGAACTGGTGAAAGCGATCAAAAAGGCGGTCAAGATCCCCCTCGAACTCCATACGCACGCCACCAGCGGTCTGGGCAGCATGACCTATATGAAGGCGGCCGAAGCCGGGGTGGATATTATCGACACCGCGCTTTCCCCCTTTGCCGAGGGCACGTCCCAGCCGCCGACGGAACCCCTGGTTTACGCCTTCAAGGATACCGAATATGAGACCGGGCTGGATATGGAGCTTTTGAACCGTGCGGCGGAATATTTCAGACCGATCCGCGAGAAATACATCGCGTCCGGACTGCTCGATCCGAAAGTTATGGGCGTCGATATCAACACCCTGATCTATCAGGTGCCGGGCGGTATGCTTTCCAACCTGGTTTCCCAGCTGAAGCAGTCCAACGCCATGGACAAATTCGAAGAGGTGCTGAAGGAGGTCCCGAGAGTCAGGGAGGATCTGGGGTATCCGCCCCTCGTAACACCCACGAGTCAGATCGTAGGAACCCAGGCGGTGCTGAATATCGTCACCGGCGAACGGTACAAGATGGTTCCCAACGAGGTGAAACAGCTCGTAAAGGGCATGTACGGAAAGACCACGGTTCCCATCAAAGAGGAAATCGTGAAGAAGATCATCGGAGACGAAGAAGTCATTACTTGCAGGCCCGCCGACCTCATCGAACCGGAATTGGAGAAAATCAAACGGGAGATCGCGGAATATGTTGAACAGGACGAGGACGTCCTCACAAGAGCCCTGTTCCCCGGTCCCGCCGTCGAGTTCTTTAAATACAGGAACGCCAAGCGTTACCAGATCGATTCGAGCCTGCTCAATGAAGAGGATATGGTCTATCCGGTGTAGGAAACGAAAACGAGCATGAAAAGGGCCGGTCAGGCATAAACTGACCGGCCTTTATGTATGGACTTAACGGGATTTCTGTTTCAGGGACATTACTTTCTTGGCAAAATTCGCAAAGGAAAAATCATTTTCTTTCAGAGGGCCTTCTTCTTCCTCGATCTTGCAGAAGAAGCCGGCATTTTTTCACTCTCCTTTTTAGAATTAATTACTAAATACCCTAAATAAATCAATGCAATCATAAAAAAGTATGATACAATTATACAATAAACGCATTCTCCTGTCCATTCGGGAAACTGTCCGGCCGGCAGGCCCCGGGGCTTTTGCGGCTTGTCCGCTTTACTGAAGGTGAGGTTTTGCAACGTGTATCGTGAGATCAAGAAAAAGAAGCTCATACTTGACAACCGAAAGCCTTATACAAAAGAGACGGCGGAATACATCAACGAGCTTAACCTTACGGACTGGATCTACACCTGCATGAGGCTGGACGGAAGCGCAATCGGAAAGGCCAGCGTGCTGAAGATCTTAAAGGGCAATTTCATCGTTGAAGCAAGCGTCGGCGATCATACGGCGGTGGCAAATTACCGGGACGCGATCCGGATCGCATACGCCATGGCGGAAATGGGAAACGAACTCAACGAAAAGGTTCTTTTCCAATTTTACGAAATCCTGGCCGATCCGGAGAATCTCGAATACCGCAGGACAAATCCGGTGCTGCTCATGCTGGATTACATACCGCCTCACCCCAGCGAGATCGAAGAGCAGATGGACATTCTGTTCCAGTGGATGAACACCAACGACTTTCAGGGCAACCCGATTCTCAGGGCGGCTTACATCCATAACAAGCTGGTGGAGATCTACCCCTTCGAGACGCATTCGGAAGCGGTGGCCAGAATGGCCATGTATTATGAGCTCATCCGAAACGGCTACCCGCCCGTTTTGCTAAACCTCAGCGAATCCGAATACTACTCGGCCATAGGAAGCTATCTCAAAAAAGAAGAAATCCAGCCGTTGTACGAACCTCTGGAACGAGGGGTATACAACAAGCTGGAAATCATGATGCAATTAACAGCGGACCAGTCCTATTATGTCCGTGACTGATGCTTGTGACTGACCGGGGAACCCTCACTATGAACAAATGGGCATCGGCCCCGGTTTCGCAACCGGCACTGTTCCTGTGACCGGCCGAACTGCCTTACTCTTTCAACATCCGCTCTACGCTTTCAAAGGACGTGGAGCCTTTTGATTTTTTTGCTTTGATGCAGGCGCGGATATCGATCTTTTCGTAAATATCCGGCTCGAATTTATCGGAAAAACGCTTCAATTCCTCAAGGGACAGTTCCTCAATGGCCTTCCCCTGTTCGATGCAGTAAAGCACGATCCGTCCGATGATCTCGTGACAGTCGCGGAAGGGAAGCCCCTTGGAAACCAGGTAATCCGCCGCGTCCGTGGCGTTCATGAAGCCGGATTTTACCGCTTTCTCCATGACTTCGGCCCGAACCTTCATGGTTGTGATCATTTTGATGAAGATTTCTAGGGAGCTTTTCAGCGTGTCGCCTGCGTCGAAGACCGGCCGCTTGTCCTCCTGCATGTCCTTGTTATAGGCCAGCGGGAGGCCCTTCATGACGGTGAGCAGGGTCATCAGATCCCCGTATACTCTTCCGGTTTTACCCCGGATCAGCTCGGCCATGTCGGGATTCTTCTTTTGGGGCATGATGCTGCTCCCGGTGCAGAAGGCGTCGTCCATTTCAATGAAGCCGAATTCGGAGGAGCTCCAAAGGATCAGTTCTTCGCAGAAACGGGAAAGATGCATCATGGCAATGGAGCAGCAGCTGATGAATTCGATGGCGAAATCCCGGTCGCTTACCGCGTCCATGGAGTTCTGGCAGATCTTTGAGAAACCGAGCGTTTTCGCAAGCCAGTCGCGGTCCGTGTCGTAGGTTGTTCCGGCAAGGGCTCCCGAACCCAGCGGGAGGGAGTCGGTGCCTTCGTAGCAGTTTTCAAACCGTCGGATATCCCGGCGGAACATTTCCCGGTAAGCCAGGAGATGAAAAGCCAGGGTAACGGGCTGCGCCCTCTGCAGATGGGTGTAGCCGGGCATTACCGTATCCTGATTGGCCTTCGCAAGCTCGGTCAGCGCGGCGTTCAGTTCCGTAAGCAGGGTTATGATCGCTTCGATCTCTTCCTTTAAGTAAAGGCGCAAATCCACCGCCACCTGATCGTTCCTGCTTCTTGCGGTGTGCAGTTTTTTTCCCGCCGGTCCGATCCGTTCCGTCAGAATGCTCTCGATGTTCATGTGGATGTCTTCCTGCTCGACGGTGAACGTGATCCGGCCGGCCTCGATATCCCGGAGTATTTCGAGCAAACCGGACTCGATGGCAAGGGCCTCCTCTTTGCTTATGATGCCCTGCTTTGCAAGCATCTTCGCGTGGGCGATGCTGCCGGTGATGTCCTGGCGGTACAGCCTTTGGTCAACGTCTATGGAAGCGTTGAATTCCTCAGCCAACGAATTCTCCGCCTTTGAAAACCTTCCTTTCCAAAGCTTCATTCTTTGCAGCGCCTCCTTGCTTATTGAGATTCATAATCGCCCTGATCTTCATCGAAAGGGAGAACAGGTTGATAAATCCTTCCGCGTCCTTCTGGTTGTAGACTTCATCCTTGCTGAAAGTTGCAAATTCTTCACTGTATAGAGAATTGTCCGATTTGGAGGCCACCGGAATGCAGTTGCCCTTGTAAAGCTTCATCTTGACCGTTCCGGTGACCGGCGCCTGAACCGCGTCCACGAAGGCGTCCAGGGCGGCTTTCAGAGGGGTGAACCAAAGGCCGTCGTAAACAAGCTGCGCGTACTTCAGCGCCACCATGTTCTTATAATTCATGGTGTCCCTGTCGAGGATCAGCTTTTCCAGGCTGGCATGAGCCTTGAAGAGGATCGTTCCTCCCGGCGTTTCGTATACGCCTCTTGATTTCATTCCGACCAGCCGGTTTTCTATGATGTCGACCGTGCCCACACCGTTTTCGCCGCCGATTCTGTTCAGCTCGGTGAGCAACTCCAGCGGAGACATTTTCTTGCCGTTCAGGCCGACGGGAACGCCCTGCTCAAAGTCGATATCCACAAAGGTCGGCTGATCCGGCGCCTTTTCCGGCGGCACGCTCATGACGAGGATATCGTCCGAATGCTGGTTCCATGGATTTTCCAGATTTCCGCCCTCATGACTGATGTGCCAGATGTTCTGGTCCCTGCTGTATATTTTCTTCAGGGATTGGGCCACCGGAATATTGTGCTTTTCCGCATATTCCAGCAGATCCTCCCTGGACTTCAGCTCCCAGATTCTCCAGGGAGCGATGATCTTGATGGCGGGGTTGAGCGCGTGTATCGTGGATTCAAAGCGCACCTGGTCGTTTCCCTTTCCGGTGCAGCCGTGAGCGATATAATACGCGCCTTCCTTTTCGGCGATTTCCACGAGTTTTTTCGCCATCAGCGGCCTCGCCATGGAAGTGCCGAGCAAATAGTCGTTTTCATAGACGGCGCCCGCCTTCAGCGTCGGCCATATGTATTTGGTGATGAACTCCTCGCGCAGGTCGGCCAAATAGTATTTGGACGCGCCGGTGGCGTAAGCCTTCTTTTCCACCGCGTCGAAGTCCTCCGTCTGGCCTACGTCGCAGCAGACGGCAATCACGTCATAATCGTAATTTTCTTTGAGCCAGGTCAATATAATGGAAGTGTCGAGACCTCCGGAATATGCAAGCACAACTTTCTCTTTTGCCATTTTATTTTCCTCCTTTTTGGGCATATATAAAAAACAGCGCGATACTTCTCAATGTTAGAAAACAGTATAACATCGGCACAACAAGATATCAAGAGAAATATTAATATTTATGCATAGAATTTTATATTTATGCATAAATGCGTTGGGAGGAGAGTTGCATGGTTTACTTTAAGGAGGTTTTCAACTATAATGAAGCTATCGCCAGGAATTGTCAGGTTCAGGGATGAAGGGCAATTCCAATGCGGGGCGGTTTGGAGGAAACGGTTTGAGCGTCAATGAGATCAAAAAGATCGAGAAGATCGATAAGATCAATGAGACAAATGAAATTAATGGGAACAATGAGATAAAAGAGATATATGAGGAACTGTCGCTGCGGATTGATAAGAGCAGGATGGTTTTGAACGCCCCCATGAAGGAATACACATCCTTCCGGACGGGCGGCGCCGCGGCGCTGCTTGTATCGCCGGGAAACCGCGAGGAGCTGTCCTTTGCGTTAAAGACGCTTGCTGAACGGGGCATCGAGCATATTGTGATCGGAAACGGCACCAACCTGCTGGTCCGGGACGCCGGGTACCGCGGAGTCATCCTGCGGATGGGCGAGGCGTTCCAGCACGTTGGAATCGACGGAAACCGCATGGAGGCGGGTGCGGGCGTTCTGCTGTCCGTGGCGGCAAAGGAAGCCGCCGCCGCATCCCTAAAGGGTCTGGAGTTTGCCGCGGGGATCCCGGGCACAGTAGGCGGGGCGGTCTTCATGAACGCGGGAGCCTATGACGGCGAGATCTCGCAGGTGCTCGAAAGCGCAGAGATCCTGTCAAAAGACGGCGCGAAGACCTTCATCCTCGGCAAGGACGAATTGGAGCTGTCCTACCGGCACAGCTTGCTGCAGCAGACGGGAGACATTCTTCTGAAGGCGGTCTTCCGGCTGGAAAAGGGAAACCGGGATGAAATCAACGCGAAGATGCAGGAGCTTGCGGCAAAAAGAGCGGAGAAGCAGCCGTTGAGTTATCCCAGCGCGGGCAGCTTTTTCAAGCGGCCGCCGGGCCACTTCGCAGGAAAGCTGATACAGGACGCCGGGCTCCGGGGCCTGACCGTGGGCGGCGCGCAGGTTTCAGCGCTCCATGCCGGCTTCATCATCAATACCGGGAACGCGACCGCTACGGACGTCATCAATCTGATGGAGATTGTGAGGGGCGTTGTATTTGAGAAATTCGGCGTGATGCTGGAGCCGGAGGTCAGAATTATCGGCGACAGCCCGAAGCGGGCATAGAGCCGAGGAAATCATACTAAAGATAACGCGAGGCATACCGGAGATACGGAGGCCTGCAACGGAAGGATAATATTCATGAAATACGGCGAAAACAACGGCAGGTACCGCTTATTATACGATCTTCACACCCACACCACCTATTCTCACGGGAAGGGTTCCATTGAAGACAATGTCAAGGCCGCCGTCGCAAGGGGCCTTAAGGCCGTCGGCATATCCGACCACGGCCCGGGCCACGTGACATACGGCGTAAAGCGGAAGAATATCCCGGTCATGCGGGATGAAATCGAGCGGTTGAAGCCGCTTTACCCGCAAATCGAGATCCTGCTCGGCATCGAGGCGAATATCATCAACCCGTCGGGAAGGCTGGACGTGACCAAGGAGGAACAAAAGGAGCTTGATTATCTCCTGGCCGGGTACCATTATGGAGTATTCGGAGAGAAGCCTCTGCTGTCCCTGGGCGTCCACGCCCGCAACTTCGTCATAAGCGGCTGGCTGCACAGGAGTACGAAGGCGCAGATCATACGGAATACGGAAATGACGATCCGGGCAATTTATGAGAATGAGATCAAAATTCTGACCCATCCGGGGGACAAAGGCGCCTTTGACATCGGAGAAATTGCCCGTGCCTGCGCGGACAGGGGAACCCTGATGGAAATCAGCACATGGCACAACTGGCTCACGGTGGAAGGGATCCGGCAGGCGGCCAAGACGGACGTCCGCTTTGTGATCAGCAGCGACGCCCATGCGCCGGAAAGGATCGGCGACTGTCTCGGCGCGGTGAAGCGCATTCGCGAAGCCGGCCTGGACTTTGAACGCGTGGAAAACCTTATCGTGGAAGAAAAATGAGCATTACAAAATGAGCATTATTAGTAAATAAACAGTACGAAAAAGGATAACAGACTTGCGCAACTGCACAAAAGAGGGATGAAGGAATGGAAATCATCATAGTAACTGGGTTGTCCGGCGCAGGCAAGAGTCAGGCTGTCAACTGCATGGAGGATTTGGGCTATTATTGCATCGATAACATGCCGCCGGCATTGATCGGCAATTTTATGGACCTGATCCTGCAGGAAAAGGCCAGCATCGAAAAGGTCGCCTTTACAATAGATATCAGGGGCGGCGAGTTTTTCGACGATTTTAAATCAACGCTGGAAGAGCTGAAAAGTGCCGGTTTAAACTTCAAAATCATGTTCCTGGAAGCTTCGGACGAGGTTCTGATCAGAAGATTCAACGAAACCAGGCGGACCCATCCGCTTGCCTTTGCGGGCAATACGAGAGAGGGAATCACCCTGGAACGGCAGCGCCTGCTTGAAATCAGAAAGATTTCCGATTATATCATCGACACTTCCAATATGAAATCCGCCCAGCTCAGCGAGGAGATCAAGAAACTCCTGCTTTCGGGAGAGGAGAAACCGAGCTTTACAATCAGTATCCAGTCCTTCGGCTATAAACACGGGATCCCGCTGGACGCCGACATGGTTTTCGACGTGCGGTTCGTCCCGAATCCCTTTTATCTGAAGAGCATGAGAAGGCTGACGGGCAACAGCGAGAAAGTAAGCAATTATGTGTTGAAGTTCCCCCAGACCCAGGAATTCATCAAGACGGTCCACGACCTGGTCAACAAGCTGATTCCCTATTACACGCAAGAGGGAAAATATCATCTTGTCGTGGCTTTCGGATGCACCGGTGGCCAGCACCGGTCCGTAGCCATAGCAAACGAAATGTCCAGGCAGTTCCTGGAGGAGGGAAAGCGCGTGATCTGCGTTCACCGCGATCTGTGAAGCCTGAGCGGACCGCTTCGCGCGAGACGAGGCGCGGTGAATGAGGGCATAGCGAGAAAGGATTGGATTTATGACAGACGGACGAAATATCGGGCCTAGAATTGTTGTAATCGGAGGAGGAACCGGCTTATCGGTCATCCTTCGCGGAATAAAGAGAATAACCGACAACCTTACTGCTGTCGTGACGGTGGCAGACGACGGCGGCGGTTCGGGAAAGCTGAGAGAAGACTTGGGCATGCTTCCTCCGGGAGATATCAGGAGCTGCATTCTTGCCATGGCCGATGAAGAGGGGCTGATGCAGGAGCTGCTGAGGTACCGCTTTACCGAGGGCATGCTGGAAGGTCAGAGCTTCGGAAATCTGCTTATCGCGGCGCTGAACGGGATCTGCGGAAACTTTGAGGAAGCCGTGGCCAAGACCAACGAAATTCTTCGCGTGAAGGGACAGGTGCTCCCCGTGACGAGCAGCGACGTCCGCCTGTGCGCCGAGCTGGAAAACGGCTCCGTTGTTTACGGCGAATCCCGGATTCCGCCCGAGGCGCTGCGACAGAAAAGCCCCATTGCAAGAGTCTGGCTGTCGCCGGAAAAACCCGCCGCCACCGAAAAGGCGCTGGAGGCGATATGCAGGGCGGATCTGATCGTAATCGGCCCCGGCAGTTTATATACGAGCATCATTCCCAACCTTCTCGTGGCGGGCATTCCCGAAGCGATCAGGGATGCGGCCTGCAGTAAGGTTCTGATCTGCAATATGATGACACAGCCCGGTGAAACGGACGGGTATTCGGTATGGGATCATACGGCGAAAGTCGCGGAATACCTGGGGGAAGGAATCATTGAATACGTTATCGCCAACAACGAGGTCATCGGAGCCGATGCGCTAAAGCCCTACCTGGAGGACGGGGCGGAGCAGATCCTGCCGACCGCGGAAGACCGGCGGAATTTGCTGGAAGCAGGGATAACGCTCATTGAAAACAACTTTGTTGAAATCAAAAAAGGATACATACGGCATGACGCCGGCCGCATTGCCGGCGTAATTTCCAGTTTGATCTGTGATTAGTTTGAATAAATACAATATTATGATGTGAAGGAGAAAGTCAAATGGAAAAACTGATCATTACAGCAGCAATCTGCGGCGCGGAGGTTACAAAGGAACATAATCCCGCGGTGCCGTACACTGTGGAGGAGATCGTAAGAGAGGCAAAATCCGCCTATGACGCGGGCGCATCCATCATCCATCTCCACGTCAGGGAAGACGACGGAACTCCGACCCAAAGCAAGGAGAGGTTCCAGGTCTGCGTAGACGCGATCCTGAAGGAGTGTCCGGATGTGATCATTCAGCCTTCCACGGGCGGAGCGGTCGGAATGACCGATCTGGAACGGCTTCAGTCCACGGAGATCACTCCGACGCCGGAATTTGCCACTCTGGATTGCGGCACTTTGAATTTCGGCGGAGACGAGATCTTTGTCAATACGGACAACACCATCATGAATTTCGCGAAAATCATGAAGGAAAGAGGGATCAAGCCGGAGCTGGAAGTATTTGACAAGGGCATGATCGACATCGCCATGAAAGTATACCGGAAAGGCCTGCTTGTGGAGCCGCTCCATTTCGATTTTGTCCTTGGCGTTCAGATGTCCGCGACGCTGCGCGATCTGGTTTTCATGGTTGGCAGCATTCCCCCGGGCAGCACGTGGACAGCCACCGGCATCGGCAGATATGCATTTGATATTGCAGCTGGCGCCATCGTCATGGGCGGGCATGTCCGTGTCGGTTTTGAGGACAACCTTTACCTGGAAAAAGGAGTGCTCGCGAAAAGCAACGGCGAGCTTGTGGAAAAGGTGGTCAAGCTTGCGAAGCTGTTGGGAAGGGAGATCGCGAATCCCGCGGAGGCCCGCAGGATCCTCAGCATAAGCAAATAATACATTCATTTGCGGCTGCCTGGGGTGTTCTCTCGGAAATCGCTCGCCCAAAGAATTTCCGGATTCTATTAAGCGGTAAATTTTCGGGCTCGGACGCTTTCCTGCGAGAAGCACCCCGTCGCGCCGTTATGTTGGCGGCGCCCGGCGGGCCATGGCGTTTTAATTTGCGACGGTGCCTGGCGGGCCGCTGCGTTTAATCTGAGACGGCGCCCGGCGGCTATTATCATACAAGACTTCAGGAGCATGACATGTCTTTTTCAGGGAATACGAAAAATGAATTGTCCCGCTCGGAGACTGAGCGGAAATGCTGCCAGCTTGCGGAAATCGCAGGCTTTATCCGCATGTGCGGAACCATTAAGCTTTCCGGAAGCGGCAAGCTGGATGTGGTTCTGCTGACGGAAAATCCGGCGGTTGCGAGGCATTTCAAAAAACTCATCAAGGATTATTTCGGGACGAACGCATCGCTGATTATCGCAAAAACGACGATCCTTCGAAAAGGGCATTACTACGAACTGATGATTACCGCGGAGAGAAACGCGGAGCAGATCCTGAGGGAGACGGGGATTCTTATGGTCCGCGAGGGCTGCAACTACATCAGCGACGGCATTTATCCCGGCCTGATCCGAACAAAGTGCTGCCGGAGGGCATATCTGAGGGGCGTTTTTCTGGGAGCCGGCACCATTACCGACCCCGAAAAAGCCTACCATCTTGAAATCGTCTGCAACACCGAGGCCCTGAGCAGCGACGTCAAGAAGCTGATCAACAGCTTCGGCCTTAATGCAAAATCCGTCGTCAGGAAGAACAGCCATGTGGTCTATCTCAAGGAAGCGGAGCAAATCATCGATTTTCTCAATATTCTGGGCGCCCACGGGCAGCTTCTTAATTTTGAAAACGTCCGCATTATGAAGGAACTGCGGAACAAGACCAATCGGATCAGCAACTGCGACAGCGCCAACCTTGATAAAACCATCAACGCGTCGGCGCGCCAGATTGAAAACATCAATCTCATCGAAAAGACGAGAGGACTTTCGACCCTGCCCGAAAAGCTCCAGGAGGCGGCAAGGATCCGTCTCGAAAACCCCGAGGCTTCTCTAAGCGAGCTGGTCGAGCTGATGGATCCCCCCATCGGCAAGTCGGGGCTGAACCATCGCTTTAAAAAGATCGAAGAAATCGCTGAGAAGATCCGCCTCTCGCAGAAAATCATATAAGTCAACAAGCATTCAAAAAACAATCCGACGATGGGTTGAAGCGGATGAAGCGAACTCATCGTCGAATTGGAATGCACTTTTATTAATTTTTATTTTATTTGAGAGCTCTGCACAACAGAGAATCTTTTAAATCAGTTATGGCGGTGTTCGTAAACGATCTTCCCCTCCACGAACGTCATTTCTATTTGTATTTCATTGATCTTGCCCTGGCAGGCATAGGGATCCTTGTCTAAAACAACCAGGTCAGCCAGCTTGCCGACTTCAAGCGTGCCTTTCATGTTTTCCTCATGGGCCGCCCATGCGCCGTTAACGGTAAACATTTTGATCGCATCCGTCAGCCCGACGGTCCTGAAAGAGTTCGGATCGTTGACGGCCTGATGGATCCCTGCCAGCGGGTTGACCGGAGTGATCGGGCTGTCCGATCCGCCGCAGATGATTCCGCCTTTATTAATTATCTCGGCAAAGGGTTCCATTCTTAGGGCCCTTTCAAAGCCGAGATTTTTTACATAAAGGCTGTCCTTCGGGTCATCCCACAATGCGGTAAAGCTTGGCTGCATCGGCAGAGCCAGGCGCAATTCTACAGCCAGCTCAATCGCGCGGTCGGAGGGCATTGAGAAGTGTTCGGGCCTGTGACGCAGGTCTTTGAAGCCCTGCTCTTTTTCCACACGGTACAGGGTGAATATGAATTGATCAATAGCCCTTTCTCCCCCGACGTGCAGGGACAGCTGCATATCGTTTGCATGGGCTTCCGACATAAACTTGTAAATTGTGTCGTCGGTATAATACAGCGTCCCTCTTCCGGGGCTGTTTGCATAGGGTTCGTAAAGCGCCATCGTTTTCATAACGCGCGAGCCGTCTAGTGCAATACAGCCGCCCACCCTGGGGTACCCCATGCTTTTTGCCTTCTGCACATCCAGGGTTTCCAGATAATTCACTACATGAACCGGGTGATTCCCCTGCATTCTGTGCCACACGGGAGCATCCATCGGCAGGTCCTGGCCGTCAAGGGTGTGCACCGTCGTGACGCCGACGGCGGGCAAAGAGTCTGTAAACATGCGAATATAGGATTTGATCGTGTCCTCGGACAGGCTTTTCATAAGGTTTCCCACGCCCGTGTAGTAAGCGGTGTCGTCGCTGATGATCCCGTTCGGAGTTCCGTCTTCATAAGTTCCGACTCCGTCCATTTCGGTGTTTAACTGCGAAATCTTATATGCGGCCGAGTTCATGACGCATCCGTGCATTGTAACATGGTGGATCAGGATCGGATGCCGGCTGCTTGCTTCATCCAACTCCAACATCGTGGGCAGCCGGTTTTCTTTCAGTCTCTCCGCGGACATGTTAGTGCCTATGACGGCAATTCCTTCTCCGGTATGATCCGCTTTTTTCTTTATCATTGCCAGCAGTTCGTCAATGGAGGCCGCTTCGCGCAGGTCCACCGACGAAAGCGACAATCCGGTAAGGGACCCATGGGTATGGCTGTCGATGAATCCGGGAAGAACGGTACGATTTTTCAGATCAATCACTTTATGTACTTCTTTGGGGTAATCGTCGCGATTCCCGAGTGCGGCTATTTTCCCGTCCGATATCGCCAGCCATCTATACTTATTGAGCGCATGATCCATGGAGAGTATGTTTCCGTTTATTAATAAAGTATCGAATCGCATAGGTCAGCTCCTTTCAGCAGAATCCCGAGGGGTTAAAGCTTTAAATCCTTTGAGGGTGTCTATTTCGCCGATTCGGCCACTTTGTCCAATCTAAACTGCTCCGCATTATAGTATGTCTTCTGCACTTCCTCTCCGGGGGTGGGAGTAATCGCGCGAACCGCCAGGCAGGCCAGCAGACTTACAGGAAGAGAAACCCATACCGCGTCAATTCCGAAGGGATCTCCAAGAACTTTCCATACGAATGCAAGTCCTCCGCCTATTACAAGTCCTGCGATTGCGCCCTCCGTATTCATATTCTTTGAATGCCATGCGAATATATACGGCCACAGCATGCCGCCGCAGACGATGGTCAGTCCGAAGTACATGACATCAAGGATTCCCTCAATCTGAGAGCAAATGAGTATGCTGACAAGTGTGCAGAGCACGATTCCTACGCGCGTATAAAAAATCTTCGCCTGATCCGTCAGCTTGGTCTTTTTCCTTCTTTCAACGATATCAAAGATAATGTCGTTAGAAATATTGGTCCCGCCTGCAAACAGGTAGGCCGATACGCAGGATAAGATGGTTGCCATCAGACAGCATATCAGGAGGATTCCAAGCGGAAGAGGCGCAATCTTTATGATTTCAAAGAACACATTGTTATACGGGGTGCCTTCCGGCAGAATCAGCCTCGCCGCGGCGCCGGCATAGCAGGGAATGATCAGCATCGGCAGCACGAGAATCAATCCGATGATGAAGCCGTCTCTGGCCGACTTCCAGTCCTTTGCCGCGTTGATGCGCTGCCAGTCTCCCTGGTCGCAGATGAAGACAAAGAACAGCCCCGTTGTAACAAAATAGTACCACACTTCATAATACCAGTCGACGCCTTTCAGCATGTGCAGCGCGTTCAGATTGTCATTCGCCGCGTAGTAATCCACCACATTGTCAAACCCGCCGGCAAGGTACAGCACGAAAACCGTAACGGCGAAAGGTGCGATTGTCTGAAGAACGGACTGGAACGTGTTTGTCACCATAACACTTAAGAATCCGGAAATGCTGACGTAGACCATAACGATGACCGCCGCGACACATACTCCGAATAAATGATTCCACCCGAGAAAAACGGAAAACAAAAGCGCCATGGCGTTCAATTGCATGGACAGGATCGTTGCATTTCTGATTAAGAGAAGAATTGCCGTGGGATATTTGATAACTCCGTTATACTTCGGATAGCGCAGCGCATAGAAATCGGGAATGGAATTCAGGTTCAAAATCTTGATTCTTCGGATATACAGGAACATCCACGGGAACATGCCGATGAAAATGAATGAATAGGACCACCATTGGCCGACGCCCCATTCATAACTCCAGTTCGTTAGGCCGACCAGCCCGCCGCTTCCCACCCAGGAGCCGATGCAGACGATCGTAATGACAATGTGGCCGAAGCGGCTTCCGGCTTTTCCGAACTGTTCCATGTCCTGAACCGCCTTCGATTTGAGAATAAAGCTCAGGCCGATCAGCAGCAGGATATAACAGATAAAGACGATGGAAAACATTGTAGGCGTCATAAAATCACTCTCCTTTTATTGAAGCTTATTGTACGTTAATATCTTTTATTATATTATTGAGTTTTGATATGTCAATATAAATATTTTAAAATTTGTTAATGTACACAACAATGCCTTAAAATCTTTTTAGATGATAAAAAAAGCACGTTTTGGTTCAACGTGCTTATAGTCTGTTTATGATAGTTTCGTAATACCCGCTTACCGCGGGTACAATCCGCTCTGCTATGGGCAAAATCCGCTTGCCGCGGGGAAAATCCACTTTTACTGCAGGTTAAAATTCCACTTCATTTCGCCCTGGGAATACTTTTCGGGGTAGATGATAAAAGATTGAATATTCTTGCCTGTCCAGCGCTTTTGCAGGATAAACATGGGACGATCGCACTGGCCGTTTGA
>Ga0134094_1001457_pt1 | contig 22947 bp, 22 predicted proteins | sample 5_1taG_FD_94458 | JGI IMG/M metagenome (GOLD analysis project Ga0134094, IMG submission 94458) | Switchgrass degrading microbial communities from high solid loading bioreactors in New Hampshire, USA - 5_19_20_110_A1 metaG | ecosystem: Engineered > Bioreactor > Semi-continuous > Anaerobic >... | reverse complement strand
TTCCCAAACCACCGGAAGTCAATAAAGTTCTGGGCCGTTGAAAATGGTAATATTGAGCCGTCCACATTTGATGTTGCCCCACATCAGTGACTATTACCGCTTGACCTTGGGTGTAATTGCTTATGGTTTCGATAATTTCCTGAGGCATAATCTTTTTTGAATCCGACTTATAAGTCAACGGCCGGGCCAGTTTCCAGGACAACAATTTTTCACGCCAAGGTGCAACTTGTTTTTCCCATTCGTCGGCGGGACGCTTTCTTACCATTTCGTAAAACTTGGCTAACGACCACTTAAGGTCACCGATAACACCGATCTGGGCCCTTACGTTTTTATTTATTTCCGCGGGATCAATATCGAAATGAACTATCTTAGCCTTTGGCGCAAAATCATCGACTAAGCTGGTAACTCTGTCATCAAATCTAACACCCAAGCCTATGAGCAAATCTGTTTCTGTAGTTGCCATATTCCCGGCATAAGTTCCATGCATACCTATCATGCCAAAGTTGCGAGGGTCATCATAAGGTATACAGCCCAAACCCATTAAACTGCTAACGACCGGGATTCCGGTATGAGAGACAATTTTTCTGAGTATTGTGGAAGTGTCGGATAAGTTAATACCGCCCCCAATAAAAAACAACGGTTTTTCGGCTTGCAGAAGTTCCTGGTAAACGTATGCAATTGCTTGGTCGTCCCCTTCCCCAATAGGTTTGTAACCGCGCAAATTAACATGCGTAGGATATTTGAAATCAATCGTGGCCGCAAATACGTCTTTGGCTATATCAATCAATACCGGTCAGGGCCTTCCTGTACTGGCAATATAAAATGCTTCTTTGAAAACCCTGGGTAAATCGTTAATATCTTTTATCAAGTAATTGTGTTTGGTGATAGGGGTAGTAATCCCAGTAATATCTGCCTCTTGAAAAGAATCCCGCCCTATCAGCGGAACAGTAACCTGTCCCGTTATCGCAACCAAGGGAATGGAATCCATATAAGCTGTAGCAATCCCTGTTATCAAATTGGTGGCGCCAGGACCGGAAGTTGCTATACAAACACCGACTTTACCTGTTGCTCGGGCATAGCCGTCAGCTGCGTGCACGGCCCCTTGTTCATGTCTTGGCAGAATATGGGGAAAATTCGCTTCATACAGAGCATCATACAGAGTTAACACTGCTCCGCCCGGATAGCCAAAAACTACTTCCACCTTTTCCTGTTTAAAACATTGGATTATGGCCTGAGCACCAGAAATTTTCATTTTTCTAGCTCCCTTCACAATTCTGTACTATATTACAGGCAATAATTATATTATCTATATTATATAATAAAAGCTTATCAAATTAGCCAAATAAATAATTTTTAGCAAAATTTAAAACATTTTCCCCTATTTAGAAGAAAAGACTCCGGAAACCCGAGATCAATTAATGGAAGTTTCAGGAGTCAGAATCCAGGTTCTAATTTAATTTTCATACCGCTTTCAACAGCACCATTGTTTAATAAGAGTCCAAAGGATTCAAGAATGCATCCTAAGCTTCCACAGCTTTCTTTCTTTTATCCCCGCTAAACCACCTTTTTATCTCTACAATCAACTGGCTGGCAACAAATATTGAAGAATATGTTCCGGCAATTACGCCAATCATCATGGCCAAAGCAAAAACTTTGGTCGACTCGCCACCAAGGATGTAGATGCAGAGCAGGGCGATAAAAACAGTAACCGAAGTTTTTATCGAGCGACCCATGGTCTGCCAAACCGACTTGTCCACCATATCTTCAAAACTGTCTCTTTTTTTCATGCGTCTTTCATTTTCCCTGATCCTGTCATAAATAACAACGGTATCATTTATCGAATAACCGAACACAGTGAGAATAGCAGCAATAAAAGGAGCATCCACCTGCCACTGGAACAGGGAGAACAAGCCGAGTATTATCACCACATCATGAATCAAAGCAATAACGGCTGAACAAGCATATATAAAACGGAAACGAATTGAAATATAAAGCAAAATGAGTACAGCAGCCAAGCTTAAGGAATAAATTGCACCACGGCGCAGTTCCTCACCGATAGCCGGACCGACGGAATCTTCTTGTAAATTTTTCAGGTCAAAAGCGCCGGCCTTATTTTGCAAGGCCTCAATCATTGAAGCCCGCTGGGTATCAGATAAAATAGCGGTTCTGATAATTGCATAGGTATTTCCATCCGATAATTGAACTTGTCCCGAAATCCCTACCGACTCAAGAGCTTCGGTTATGTTTTGCTGGGTTACGGCTTGGTCAAATTTTATGTTATAAAGGGATCCTCCTTTAAAATCAATGCCAAGATTTAGGCCCTGGGCAATCAAGGAGATTATGCCGGGAATTAGGACCAATAGAGATATTGCGAACCAAAGATATCTTCTTTTTACAATATTGAAGTATAAACGGTGTTCTTTTTTTACTTGCTCATAATTAGCTTCTGCAACGGCGGGCATAGAAGCCATTGCCGGTTTTGCTTTTTCATTTTTAACGTTTTGTTTAATATTTTTTTTGCTCTTGTCGGCCATTATCTTACCTCCTTAACGCCAAATAAAGTTGTGCTTAAGCGAGGATTGATACCGACAATCCAGCGCAAAACAGAACGAGTAATAGTAATTCCGGTAATAAAACTGGCTAAGATACCAATGATTAAAGTTAAGGCAAAACCTTTTATAGTGGAAGAACCGAGCAAGAAAAGAGCCAATGCTGCAAAAATTGTGGTGAGGTTGGAGTCAAATACAGTAATAAATGCCCTGCTGAAGCCGGCATCCACCGCAGCTCTTATTGATTTTCCCAATTTTATTTCCTCTTTAATTCTTTCATAAACAATAATGTTTAAGTCCACAGCCATGCCGACTGCCAACACAAATCCTGCTATTCCCGGCAGTGTCAGCACCACCGGAATCAAATAAAAGACCCATAACACAATTAAACTGAAACATATCAAAGAAAAAACCGCTACGATTCCAGGCAGCCTATAGAAAATCAACATAAATAAAAAGATTAATAATATAGCGTACATACAAGCATTCAAACTGCGATTTAAAGAATCTTCTCCCAGGAGAGCTCCCACCTGGCGTTTCTCAGCCACACTCATGCTGACCGGAAGAGCACCGGATCTAAGCATAACTGCATAGCGGGCAGCTTCTTCCAAAGAAGAATAGCCAGTGATCTGCCCTTCGCCGTTAGTAATAGGCTCATTAACCTTCGGATTTTGAATCATTTCTTCGTCCAGATAAATTCCAATATTCTTACCCAAATAGTCTGTTGTGATATCGGCAAACTTTTTTGCTCCTTCAGTAGTCAAAGAAATATGCACTACATACTCGGCACTACCTCTGGAGGTGTCGACCGCAGCTTTGGCATCTTTTAGCTCCGAACCGTCCATTAGGATTTCGCCCTGATCGTTTCTAAAAGTAAGTTTAGCCGTAGTTTTCAAAGTCTCCACAGCTTTTTCGGGATCATCAACCCCGGCTAGTTCCACAATAACTCTATTCCTATTATAATCAACCTGAATATATGGTTCAGATACCCCCAAGCCATTAACGCGTTGTTCTATAATGGCTCTGGCCTTATCCATATCATCTCTGGTAACGGCTTTACCATCTTTGCCAGGCTCAGCCTGCAGTACCAAGTGCACTCCGCCCTTTAAGTCCAGACCTAAAGGAATTCCATTGTTAGGATCGGTAAGAGGTGCAATGGACAAAAAAACTGCAGCAGCGACAACGATTACGGCGACGACAAGTTTTGTTATATTTTTGGCCCTCATTCTAGTTCCTCCTAATTAACTCTAATGGGACTTGCCCATACAAAAAACATTATATCTCTATAACTCTTAGAGTGTCAATGTGGTATACTTGTTCGAAATTTTAAGCAAGTGCTTGTACACACTTGCTTAAAACAAAACAGCCTTAATTGTAAAACAGTTGTTAACCAAAATTGTATAGTTTAACACCTAACAAGTTAATTATTTTTCATTGTCTTCTTTGTTATCTTCGTTTTCTTCATGCACATTATTGTCAGCATTTTCTCCCACATTTTGGTTGGCATTTTCATCTTGGGAATTTTCCTTTATTTCCTCTTCCTCAACCGGTTCAGCTTTCTTGGTGGCTTTCTTTTCTTTTACCGCAACAGGCGCGCTATCTTTGTAGTTCCTATTGGTTATGGTTTGAATAGCTGATTTCTCAAATTCAACTTCCACGTTTTGCGCAATTCGCAGAATTACAGTGTCTTCCTTAACTTTGATAATTGTGCCATGGAGTCCGCCAATTGTAATTACTTTGTCCCTGGTTCTAAGACTTGCCAACATCAACCTGCGTTCTTTCTGTTGCTTGCTTTGCGGTCTGATCATTAAGAAATAAAGAATAGCCACAAATAATACAAGAGGCAATATCAATGATGAAAACTGCTCCATTAAAATTTGACCTCCTTAAAATAGTGAATCATAATGAACATTTTACCATAAATTAAAATATTTTTAATTTGGCTTATCTTGGTTGATTATACCATCTTCAAATCATTATTGCAGCAATTAATCAAAAAAACTTTTAGAAGAACGGCTTTCCAGCAATAATTATTTACAATTCATAACCAAAATATGTAAAAAACTCTCGGCGAAACTCAGGCAACCTTTCCTCCTTAATTGCTTGTCTTATTTCCGCCATAAGGTTTAATAGAAAGTGTAAGTTATGAATTGTCATTAACCGTAATCCCAATATTTCGTTAGCCTTAAACAAATGCCGGATATAGGCTCGAGAATAGTTTTTACATGTGTAGCAATCGCAACTGGGATCAAGAGGAGTAAAATCCTCGGCATAGTTGGCATTACGAATTACCACTTTGCCATACTTGGTGAACGCTGTTCCATTCCTGGCAATACGAGTGGGAAGAACGCAGTCAAACATATCTACACCGCGCATCACTCCTTCGATCAAACAATCCGGTGAACCTACTCCCATCAAATATCTGGGCTTATCTTCCGGCATTGCAGATACGGTGTAATCCAGCATTTCATACATAAGTTCTTTAGGTTCCCCTACGCTTAAGCCTCCAATGGCATATCCTGGGAAATCGAGTTCTGTGATTGCGGCCGCGTTTTGCAGGCGAAGGTCCTTAAACATCCCTCCCTGAATAATTCCGAATAAAGCTTGCTTGTCCGTAGAAGTCATTGCCTCCTTGCACCGTCTGGCCCAACGCACCGTACGTTCTGCTGATTGTTTAGTGTATTCATAATCAGCGGGATAAGGGGTACATTCATCAAAGGCCATTACAATATCCGATCCCAATGCCATTTGGACCTCCATTGATTTCTCCGGACTTAAGAACTGCTTGGATCCGTCCAAATGAGAGCGGAACTCCACCCCCTCCTCGGTAATCTGTCGCAAATCTCCCAGGCTGAACACCTGGAATCCCCCGCTGTCCGTAAGGATTGTTCCGTCCCAGTTCATAAACTTGTGAAGTCCTCCCGCTCTGGCAATCAAATTATAGCCCGGTCTTAAAAACAAATGATAGGTGTTGCTTAAAATTATTTTTGCCCCAATTTGCTTTAATTCCTCCGGGGTCATGGTTTTTACGGTAGCTTGGGTCCCTACCGGCATAAAAACAGGTGTCTCCACAATTCCATGGGGAGTATGAAGTTTTCCCAAACGCGCTTTGCTCCTGGAATCTTTCTTCAATATTTCCAAAGTAACGGCTGCCAAAATAAACACTCCTCCAAAACTACTCTATAAACATGGCATCACCAAAACTAAAGAACCTATAGCGTTCTTTTACCGCTATTTCATATGCTTTTAGAATAAGTTCCCTGCCGGCCAAGGCACATACCAGCATTATTAGAGTGGAACGCGGAAAATGAAAATTGGTTATTAAGGAATCCACTACTTTGAACTTGTAGCCCGGATAAATAAAAATATCCGTCCAACCCTCGCAGGCAGCCAATTCCTGCCGAGACTGCTTTGAAGCCAAGTCGGCCGCTGCTTCCAAAGTCCTGACTACCGTGGTACCTACGGCTACAATTCTTCTTCCTTCTTTTTTGGCCAGGTTAATTCTGTCCGCAGTATTCTGCTCAAGTTTGAAGTACTCGGCATGCATTTTATGTTCAGCAATATTTTCGCATTTTACCGGCCTGAATGTTCCCAATCCTACATGCAATAAAACATCCAAGATTTCAACACCCTTGGCCTTAAGCCTATCAAGAAGCTCATCCGTAAAATGCAGTCCCGCCGTCGGAGCCGCCGCTGAACCGTTTTCCTGGGCATAAACCGTCTGATACCTTTCTTGATCTTTCAGCTCGGTATAAATGTAAGGCGGTAGCGGCATCTTGCCCAATCTATCCAATAGCTCCTCCCAGAGACCGGAATATTTGAATAAAAAAACGCGATTGCCGTTATCGAGGATTTCTTTCAATTCGGCAGTAAGCAAGCCGTTGCCGAACACTACTTCCTGGCCGGGTTTAAGTCTTTTTCCGGGTTTAACCAGGGCTTCCCATTTGTCCCTTTCCAATCTCTTTAACAAAAGGACTTCAATGGCCGCCCCGGTATCCTTTTTCTTCCCGATTAGCCTGGCCGGGATAACCCTGGTTCGGTTTAATACTAAAACATCACCGGCATGAAGAAATCGGTCGATCTGGTTAAAACGATAATGTCCTATTTCACCGCTTGATTTATTTACTAACATTAGCCGGGAAGAATCTCTCGGTTCCGCCGGGATCTGGGCAATTAACTCTTTAGGTAGATAATAGTCAAAATCCTCCAGTTTCATTAATTAACCTCTCAGTTTATAAGTTTCATAAGCTCAGTTAATTTAAGACTTAATCCGTCAGTTTGATAATAGACGTATTGTGATAGTAATAATTAAGAATATCCCTGTATGAATATCCGTGCAAGGCCATATTATAAGCTCCCCACTGGGACATGCCTACCCCATGGCCCCATCCCCGTCCGCTAAAAACGAAAACGCCATAATTTCTTTCCCGCTCGCCTAATCCATCATTGGAGCTCAACAAACGGGCCAGAACCGGTCCCGCCGAATTATTGTTCAATCTTTGCGGCCAAAGATTTGGTGGATAAAAAGTATTCCATCTAACGGCAAAATCGGATGATCTCAAGGGATAAATAAAATCAACTTCAAACAGTTTGCTGAGAAAGCAATCCCTTGCCAATTCCCGGTTATATGGATAAAACTTGCCAACAAATTCTCCGCCGCTGATTATTTTTTGATTGCCCAGCCAATCTTCCAAAATCACTTCATAAACCCGACCGGATGGATATTTTTTAAGCTTAACTTCCCTGATCGGTGCCAGATCAAACTTTTCCCCCAAAACATCGGCGGCAATCAAAAATCTCCAGTTAGCGACAAAACCGCCAATCCCCAAAGAAAAGGAATCAGGTTTAGCCAGATAATGAGGGTCATGATTTTTCCAAACATGCTCCGTCACTTCGCTGTGGCCGCCGTTATGGGAAGAATAAAAAACATCTATAGGCTGACCGGAATCCCTGTCCACAAGTATTTCCCCTGCTGTGGCTTCAACAGCCAAGCTCGCTTCTCCCTCCACTTTTTTCCCACCATAGGCCTGATGGATATTCGGAGAATCGGTGATTGTATTATTTTTATCCTTATTTTTAAGCAAATAAGTCCTGGCGGCAACTGCCTGAGCCTTTAAGGCCTCCATACCTTGGGCCGCCCAGGAATTGCTCATCTCAACAGGGACTACCCCTTTCAGGTAATCATCTTCGGAGAGGGTATTGATTAGGGCCCAACCCATCCCTTGAGCCGAAACAGTAAGATTACCCCGATAACTTACCCACTCCTTACCCGGTTCGCGCACCCGAAACACACCATCACTGAGGGTAGTGAGACTTAGATTCGGCTTTTCGATTATTTGTAATTGATTTCCTTTTTGCCAAAAACGATAAAGGGTTGAAAGGCCGATTTTGATGCTGTCTCCACTTTTAAGCTCCACACTTTGCCGGTCCAGGTTTAAACTATATGAGCCTTTCTCTATCTCTATCTCCAACCAAAAAGGCTCCGGAAATTTCCAAACCAGACGGACCGAGACATCGTATGCCAAGCAAACATCGGGTATTAGCAATAGTGAAACGGGAAGCATAGTTATCAGTAGAATAAACATAAAAAAAGCTCTTTGCTTCATACATCTACAAATCATAAACATAAACACCTTCAGGTCAAAATCTGTTTAATTTTCTACGATATATTTTTCCTGAACAGACAAGATTTTAACCTTCCGGCGGCTGCAAATTAAAGGATATTCAATTGTTTTCCATAAAAAGTCTGGGTTGCTGTTTTTCCCAATGCCCTTCCGAAGGCTTAATTCCCAAGTGCTCGTAAGCCAGGGAAGTAACTGTTCTGCCGCGAGGAGTACGCTGTAAAAAACCGCACTGCAGTAAAAAGGGTTCAACCACATCTTCCAAAGTCTCCGGCTCTTCACCTACAGTAGCGGCCAAAGTTTCCAAACCCACAGGTCCGCCGTCAAATATTTTAATTATGGCTTCGATAACTTTGAGATCCAGGCTATCCAAGCCAATTGGGTCCACCTGAAGTTTATCCAAAGCCAAGGAAGCCACTTGAAAATCAATAACTTCCTTGCCCCAAAAATCAGCAAAATCCCTAACTCGCTTCAGCAGCCTATTTGCTACCCTTGGAGTCCCCCTGGACCTTTTGGCTATTTCTATAGCCCCCTCCTCATCTAATTTAATGTGAAGGATCTTGGAAGCCCGCAGAACGATCTGTTTTAGTTCATCTGTTGTATAAAACTCCAGCCTGTTGATAACCCCAAATCTATCTCTTAAGGGAGACGTCAATTGGCCGGCCCGGGTAGTCGCTCCAATTAAAGTGAAAGGCGCAAGAGAAAGTCGAATTGAACGGGCACTGGGGCCTTTGCCAATCACAATATCCAAACAATGGTCTTCCATGGCTGAGTAAAGTATTTCCTCTGCCGTCCTGCTCAAACGATGAATTTCATCAATAAAAAGCACGTCGCGAGGCTCCAATGATGTCAAGATTGCTGCCAAATCACCGGGTCTTTCAATGGCCGGCCCGGAAGTTGTTCTAATATTAACTCCCATTTCTGCGGAAATGATATTGGCCAGCGTTGTCTTTCCCAAGCCGGGGGGACCATATAACAAAACATGATCCAAAGCTTCTCCTCGGCTTAAGGCGGCATGAATAAATACATATAAATTCTCTTTAATCCTGCTCTGACCGATATAATCCGCAAGTTTTACCGGTCTCAAGGCTTCATTTTCCCTGTCCTCAGACCGCTCCAAGGAAGTTATAATTCTTTCTTCCATTTCGTTCCTCCGTTTGCCTATTCTTACCTCCGTTTATCGCTTTGCTAACAAGCGCAAGGCTTCTTTGACTTGGTCCTCGGTTGTGCTTGCTTGTTGCTGGCTTACTTGTCTTAAGGCCGAGCTGGCTTCCAATCTGGAAAAGCCCAATGCCAGCAATGTATCCAGCGCTTCGTTCAAGCCGGGTGCAAGACATTCTTCGGCCATAACCTCTGTATAGTCTCCACTTTCCAGTATTAAATCTTTAAGTTTTTCTTTAAGCTCCAAGATAATTCGCTTGGCTGTTTTGGCGCCTATTCCCGGGACTTGAGTTAATAAAGAAACATTTTCATTGACAATGGCCATCCTAACTTGCTTAACCGTCAAGGCGGAAAGAATGGAAAGAGCCGCTTTGGGGCCTATACCGGAAACACCGAGCAATTGAAGAAATAATTCTTTTTCCTCTTTATGATTAAAACCATAAAGAACCAGATCGTCCTCTCTTACCTGTAGATAGGTATAAAAGGTTTTTTCTTCACCCGGCCGGAGGGCTGCCGCACAACCGGTAGTTACATGTACCAGAAAGCCAACCCCGCCGACGTTTAAAATTATTTTTTCCGGTTCGCAAGTCCAAACCACACCTTTTAACATGGCAATCATTTGTTATATCCCCCATTATTACAACCGCTGACTATGAGCGTGGCATATGGCTATAGCCAAAGCGTCGGCCGTATCATCAGGTTTTGGGTTTTCAGTCAAAGACAAAAGAGCTCGCACCATATATTGAATTTGATGTTTATCCGCCTTGCCGTAACCCACAACCGCTTGTTTTACCTGCAAGGGAGTGTATTCGAAGACTTCTATGTTATTTCTGGCCGCACTGAGAAGCACAATTCCCCGTGCTTGCCCTACGGAGATGGCTGTAGTCGTATTGCGATTAAAAAACAACTCCTCCACAGCTATGGCATCCGGTGAATATTTTAATAAAAAATTCTCCAGATTCTCAAATAAGATTTTTAGTCGATAAGGCATGGGCAAATCAGCCGGAGTTCGCCAACAGGAATAGTCTACTGCCCTTAGGGTCTGACCCTTTTTTTCAATCAAACCATAGCCCATGATTGCCGTCCCGGGATCAATACCTAGAATTAGCATTATAAATCCTCTTCGTTTAAGGAATCAGCCAAATCAAAGTTAGTATAAACTTTTTGTACGTCGTCATGGTTTTCCAAGGCTTCAATTAATTTAATAATCTTTTTTGCCTGTTCCGCGTCACTGATCTCCACCCTATTTATAGGGATAAGATTGATTTCGGCATTTTCAATGGCAATCCCGCTATCCAAAAGGGCCTGTCTCACTTCTTGCATGGCGGCGGGTTCAGTATAGATTTCGAAGCTCTCATCCTGTTCTTCGATATCTTCCGCACCCGCTTCCAAAGCCAAGAGCATTAAATCATCCCCGCTAATTTTTAAATCCTCTTTGGAAATGGTAAGCTGCCCTTTCTCCGTAAACATCCAGCTTACACTTCCTGACTCGCCGAGATTGCCCCCGTTTTTGGAAAATATATGTCTGGCTTCGGAAGCGGTCCTGTTCCGATTATCGGTCATAATATCAGCCATAATAGCCACTCCGCCCGGACCGTAACCTTCATAGCGAAGTTCTTCATAGTTGGTTCCTTCACCGCCCCCTATTCCTTTCTGAATGGCGCGCTGAATATTCTCGTTAGGTAAATTTGCAGCCCTGGCATTTTCAATTGCTATTTTCAAGCGGAAATTACTGTTGGGATCTCCTCCACCCGCCCGGGCGGCAACCATAATTTCTCTGGCCATTTTGGTAAAGATTTTTCCTTTTTGTGCGTCTGCTTTGGCCTTTTTATGCTTGATATTGGCCCACTTGGAATGTCCGGCCATACTTATTCCTCCCAAATCTTTAATAGCTTTTCCATTATATCATAGAAGACAAAGCTAACTCCAGTTCCACCGGATCAGATAATATTTCAATCCTGGGATTTTGAAGCGCTTCCTCCAACATACTTTCTGAAATATATATATATTCAAGCTCCAAAGTATTTTTAATCATTACCGCTCTTACCTTGCTGTAATCCGGAATATTGCTGCACTTAATGCAAGCTTTGATTGCCAGCAGGTCGTTGTCTAAAATCATTGGTATTTTTACGCTTAAGCTGGCTGTTGTAGTTAAGGAATTAGGGTAAGTCATTTCAAAAGAAATCTTCTTAAACAGCCTGGAAGTGGTATAGTCTGCAAGCCCTATGCCGTTGGCATTCCCGTGGGACTGGTCAGTAAGATCAAGAACAGCTATTTTGGAGATATTCGGTTCGCTACCAATTTTGTCAATATCGGTGTGATATCTGCCGATTACATTGGTATCCATGCCCGTACCGCTGATATTTTTACCCATCTCTTTGATTATTAAAGCGTCAATATCTTTAAAAATGAGTTTGGGAGCCAGTTCCCTGGCTTTTATTAATAGTTTAGGCTCCTCTTTTTCAATTTCTTCCGCCCCCAGAACGGCAAGTTCCTGGGTTTGATCATAAGCGTTTTCAATAATGCCCACGGCAAAGATGATGTTAGTCTTCTCGAGCAAGGTTCGGGCAATGGCGACAATATTTTCGGACATCTTTCTGGGTCCCAGCCTATGGCAGGTATCGGCGCCTCTTTGTTTGCCTAAGCCAATGGTGATCATTTTCATTAAACCGCTTTCGATTTTGCCGTGAAATGCCACATGGGGTTTTATTTTATTGATCACAATAATACCACCGGCCTCGGCTGCATAACGGTCAATATAAGCCGGTAAACCGTTGGCGGCAACCCCTACTTGGATTACTTCCATCGAAGATTTAATGGGTGCCCCCACGCTTTGTTCCGTAATACCCAAACTATTCAGCATTTCGACTTGCCCTTGAGCTGTGGCTCCCCCATGACTTCCCATAGCTGGTACTATAAAAGGAATCCCGCCGGCTTCTTTTACACAGACCACAACTTCGCGCAAAATCCTGACAATATCGCTAATTCCCCTACTGCCTGCGGTAATGGCAACTGTCTGCCCAGGTTTTATACGAGAAAGCAATTGTTTTTTTCTTAATTGTTCTCTTAATTCCGCTTCAACATTCTCCAGAGGAATAGCGGGAAAAACCTGTCTGACCTTGATCATTTTGGGAAGGGGAACAGATTCCAGCAATTGTTCAATTACGCTGCTCATTAAGTTAGCCTCCATTGAGTTGTACTAAGTTTATTCCTCCATCAACCCTTTGGGATTATCCACAGCCAGAAGGGAAATATCCTCCTTGCTCAACCCGCATTCATACAGACATTGAGCAAAAACGCGCAGACTTTCAGGTGGTATAGGATTATGCCGTTGCCCGCTGTCACTGGTGATAATTGCGTTGGCCGGCTTTATTTCTTTTATAGCGGCTGCCACTTCCTGAACTGTAGCATGGCGCCACATCATTGAAACCGTGCAGTAACAAAACTCCGCCTTTGCTCCCAGCACAATCAATTCCTTAAGCTGCTCAAGACTCAAACCCGGTGTTTTTAAAAATGGATGGGTAATTAAAATTTTTTTTACCCCGATAGCACGAGCCGCTTTCACCAAATGGAAGATCTCTTGTGGGGCCAGATGGCAAGTGCCTAAAATCACATTGTATTCCGCAATTAATTTTAAAATCTCCTGCACATTCTTCTTTATTTTCCCCTGCTCATCGAGGACAGTTAATCCCTTTAAATCACGGCTTGTTTCTACCTCGTTTTGCAAAACATCATATTTTCCCTTGAACCCATATACCCGGGCATGATAGTCGGCATCTATGGTAGGCATCCATACCTCTTTACCGCCCAACTGCAGACACTCTTCCACGGCCTGGGGATTAAAACCGCCGACATGTTCATTAAGAACAATTCCGCCATATATCTTAATGTCGGGAAACTCTTGCCGCAGCTTTTGTGCCCTTATCGCAGTGCTTTCATGATGGCATTTTAACATAATTCCTCCTAGTCCGGACGAAGCTGCGGCCTGGACACATCCCCGGTCATCGATTAGACGCGGGAAAAGACAAGGGGATGAATGAACATGTAAATCATAAAACCCCTTGATATCAACTATCATCTCATTTAACCCCCACCATCATTTCTTCTGCCTCCATCCTCCAATTATTGGTCCAAAAAAAATTGGAGCTTTAAAATTATTAAGGTAGATAACTGGTATCCACTAAATCTGCAATTAAATCCTGGGTATCAATTTCCTTGTCAATGAAGCCATTGGCTTGGAGAAAATCAGCGGATTCTTTCAATTGCTTAATATTACTCTCATCTATCTCCAAACTAAAATCAAATTTAGGATAGAGGGCATTTACAGCTTTTATATCCATGTTTACAACTTTGGCTGTTAAATCTAACGCCTCTTGAGCATTGTCTAAGGACCATTGATAAGCCTGTTTATGCACTTGCAGGAATTTCCTGACCAGATCCGGATACTGCTCCAAAAAATCGCTGCGGGCTGCAATTACGGCCTGTCCCAGGATAAGACCTTCGGCGCTGCGCAACATTATCGTTTCACCGGAAGCCAAAGTTTTCATTAACAACGGATCAGGCAATACTACCGCATCCACCTGTTTAAGCAAAACAGCGTTGGCTGCGTTAGCCGATTCCATATCCACAATTTCCAGGTCTCCAGCTTTGACCCCGGCCTCATCCAAAGCTTTGATCAACATTTCCTGCAGCATAGTACCCTTCTTGACAGCTACTTTTTTACCTTTAAGTTCGGCAACTGACGCCACCCCCGCATCTCTTGCCGCAATCAAGCCAATGGCTTTCGGGAATCGTGCATAGCTGGATATTATTTCGATTGGATTGCCATTAGCCTTGGAAATAATAGCCGTAACATAATTCAGAGATACAGCCATATCGATAGCTTTTGAAGCTAAAGCTTCGGTCGTCGCCGGCCCTTCCAATTCATGCCATTTTACTTCAATCCCTTCCGCAGCCATGGCTTCCTCAAACATCTTTTTTTCCATGGCCACAATGGTCGGTACATTTAAGGGACGTAATGAATAAGAAATATTGATAATTTCCGGTTTTTCGGAAACTTGCGGTTGCTGGGTACCACAGCCTGTGAGACTAATACCTAAAAGCAAAACAACAATCATTATTAGGCATTCAATTTTTGCTGCTTTGCCGTTCATATATTTACCCCCCTTGCATTTATAGTTCATAACTGCTTGAAAACAATATCCTAAATAATATTTTGCCGAATATACTCTTTTTTTTCCCAGAAGATCGGATCATCCGGCCTTCTGGGATAGGGAAGATCGATTTCTAATATTTTCTTTACCGTACCGGGTGCAGGGGACATTATTATTATTTTTTGACTTAAAAGCAGTGCTTCATCTATATCATGGGTAACCAAGAGAATAGTTTTGCCTGTTTTTTGCCAAAGTCCAAGCAGTTCTCCCTGCAGTCTAAGCCGGGTACTGACATCCAACGAAGAAAAAGGCTCATCCAACAGCAACGCTTCCGGTTCAAAAGCAAGTGCCCGCCCAATAGCTACGCGCTGGGCCATCCCTCCCGACAATTCATGAGGATAGGCTTGTCGAAAATCTTCCAGTCCAACCAAAGCCATAATCCTGGCAGTTAGTTCTTTAATCTCCTGTTTGCTCCTGCCGCCTTGAACACCAAAAGCTATGTTCTGTTCCACCGTTAACCAAGGAAAAAGCCTTGGTTCTTGAAAGACCATCGCCCGCTCCGGCCCCGGTCCGAGAACTCTTTTTCCATTGAATAACACTTCTCCCTCAGTGGGATAGTCCAAACCGGCAATTATTCTAAGCAAGGTTGTTTTACCGCAGCCACTGGTTCCAACAATGGCAACAAACTCTTCCCGCTTGCAAGAGAAGCTTAAATTCCGCAAAGCCTGAACCTTTCCCCAGTTAGCAGAAAAAGTTTTACTGATATTGTTGACTTTGATCAGTGGTTCATTTTCACCCTTGTAAGACAGATTGTTACTAAAATTACTCATTGCGTTTTCCCGTCATTCGTCCTTTTCCAAGGCATAAATTTACATTCCATTCTCTTTAAAAAGATATCGATTATCAAGCCGACTAACCCAATAGTAAATACGGCAACAAATATTCTATCCGGTTGCATTAGATCTCTGCCTTCCCAAATCTGAGCACCGATGCCAGTGGTACGGGTAATCATTTCAGCCATAACCAGCGCTCGCCAACAATTGCTTAAGCCCAGACGCAAACCCACAAAAATAGACATATAGGCGGAAGGGATATATACCTGGCGAATCATGCGCAATGGTGACAGCATGTAAGCCCGGCCTACCTCCACCAGCTTGGGATCTACACTTTTTACTCCCTGAACTGTATTTAAAAATACCGGGAAAAATGCCGCATAAATAATAACCGCAATTTTAGGGGCTTCATAAATACCAAGGGCCAAAATAAAAATCGGAATCCAGGCAATAGGCGGTATTTGCTGTAGAAAGGACAAAGTCGGATTTACCCAATTTTGAAAGTTCTTGGCCTTCCCCACCGCCAAGCCTAAAGGAACCGCCAGACAAACCGTAATTAAAAAACCGTAAGCCAGGCGTTGTAAACTGGCCAGCAAATTTTCGGCCCAGCTACCGTCAGCCACCATCTGTACAAAAGCATACCAGATCTTTGTGGGGGCCGGTAAAAATAAGGCGTTCAAATATCCCAAGCGGGCGGCAATTTCCCAAGCAACGATTAATAAAAAGGGAAATGTTATTCCTTTTAGGATTGTCTTACAATAGTTAGTTTTTAGACGCTTGTAGAGCATCTGGGCTAAATCCTTCCAAAATTATATTATTGCATCCCATTAATCTTTTAAAGTAAACCTCCAAATACAATAGGCCTCCGGTTCAGTGATTTCAGGCGGACAACTAATTACCTCGGTTTCAAACCTTTCGTCAATCGTTTTGGCAAACAGGCTATATTCAATCAAGCCCACTGACCGGCAGGGAAAATCCTGCATGCCCTTTCTACGCCTTGCGGCTTGTACTCTACAGGTTTTCACCCTGTATTCCAGCACCTTGTCATTTACGGCCACAATTTCATCTTCATTTAAAGAAGCATAAAGTCTAAAACAAAGCGCTTTCTTCAAACCGGCTACTCCTGAGTTCTTGCCCAATTGCAAGAATTCAATCAAACGCTTGGCTTCAATGACAGTAAACTTACGCCATGCTTCCCGGTCCAATTCGATCGCCACGTCCATATTATACTTGGTTTCAACGGCCTGGAACCATAAACCGTCATGGGCCAACCAATTTTTAGCATAAATCTTACAAAGTTCCAATAGTTCTTCACGAGATAAATCATCTATAACATTAGCTTTTATCATATCCGCTTTCCTCCGCTAACATCAAAGTTCTTTTACACACTTATACATACTTAAACAATTTGCCCATCACCGTAAACTATATACTTGACAGTGGTCAGCTCCGGCAAAGCCATTGGACCACGGGCATGAAGTTTTTGGGTGCTGATACCGATTTCGGCGCCAAAGCCAAATCTTCCCCCGTCGGTAAAACGGGTGGAAGCATTGGTATATACCACCGCAGCGTCAATTTCGTTCATAAACCTTTGGGCCGTAGTGTAATTCTCGGTAATAATTGTCTCCGAATGCTTGGTACTGTATTTATAAATATGGTCTAGGGCTTCATCCAAATCCCGGACGACTTTAATGCTGATAATCAAGTCCAGATACTCCGTCGACCAGTCCTCTTCTTGCGCAGGTTTGGCGTAAGGAAGTATGGCCCGTACTTTTTCGCACCCGCGGATTTCTACCCCATAATCCTTAAATTTTTGTCCTATTAACGGTAAATAGCTTTCCGCCACATCCTCATGCACCAGCAAAGTTTCCAAAGCATTGCAAACTTCCGGTTTTTGTGTTTTGGAGTTAAACACTATATTTACCGCTTTCTCCAAATCGGCATCTTTATCCACAAAGGCATGGCAAACTCCTGTTCCGGTTTCAATTACAGGAACTGTGGAATTTTCAATAACTGTCTGAATCAAACTTGCCCCGCCTCGGGGGATAATAACATCAACATATTTATTCATTTTCATTAATTGAAGAGCATATTCCCTATCGGTCTTATCCACCAATTGAATGGAACCTGCGGGACAGCCGCTTTTTACTGCAGCTTCAGCAATAATCCGGGCCAAAACTTTGTTGCTTTCAATGGCTTCCGAACCTCCGCGCAAAATGCAAGCGTTACCGGATTTTAGTGATAAGGCGGCGGCATCAACCGTAACGTTGGGCCTGGCCTCATAGATCATAGCTACTACGCCCAAAGGCACCCTAGTCTTTTGTATCCTCAGGCCATTGGGACGGGTCCAAAATTCACCCACCCCCACAGGATCAGGTAAGGCAATGACATCTCGAATAGCCTCGCTCATTTCACTAACCTTCTTCTCCGTAAGCTGGAGGCGATTAATTAAACTCCGACGAAGGCCCTTCTCTTCAGCGGCTTGAACATCTCGGGCATTGGCACTTAAAATCTGATCCTGATTCTGCAATAAAGCTTCAGCCATGGCGGCCAAGGCTTTGTTTTTTGTTTCCGTTCCGATAAAAGCAAGCTTGCGAGCCGCATCTTTAGCCCTTTGGCCGATGTCAATCATCTCTTGGGAAATCTCCATAATTCATTTAAACCTCCTTTTTCTGAAAAGCAAAGTTTAGAAATACAAGACCGTCATATTATCCCTATGAACCAATTCCTCAGCTTTCAAATCTTTAAATAAAGCCAGTATTTCATCGGAGTGTAAACCCTTGGCCCGTTCTGTTTCCTTGCCGCTTAGCTCCGCCACCCCTCTGGCAATCTCTTCTCCCTTGGTGTTAATTATCCGGATTATATCTTTACGCTCCCAATCCCCTTCCACCTTGATCACACCGGAAGCTAAAAGGCTTTTTCTGTCTTGGATCAAAGCTTTTTCCGCACCTTCATCGATCATTACGGTGCCCATGGATATGGCGGCAAACGCCATCCATCGTTTTTTCCCTGTCAGCTTGTGTTCAGCCGGTGGGAACAAGGTGCCCAAAGGATACTTGCCTTCAGCTATTTTAGTTATTTCCGGCAAACGGGAAGCATTCATCAAAAAAGTGGCAATTCCGCAACGGGTGGCTATTTCCGCAGCTCTCAATTTTGTAATCATCCCCCCGGTCCCCACCTCGGAACCTACTCCTTGAGCCAAGGCTTTAACGGAATTGATGTCTTCAACCAAGGGGATAAGCCGGGCATCTTTATTTTTGGCCGGGTTGGCGGTAAATAAACCGTCAACATCCGTAAGCATAATAAGGATATCGGCATCAACAATCCCGGCTACTAAAGCCGAAAGTTTGTCGTTATCGCCAAAGCAGAGCTCCTCATATACTACGGTGTCATTTTCATTAACTATAGGCACAATACCATATTTTAGTAGCCTTTCCAAGGTATTTTGGGCATTTCGGTAATGGGCCGATTCCACCAGGTCAATTCTGGAAAGCAGTATTTGGGCACAGGTTAAATTGTATTTTTCAAAAAAGTAGGCATATTTTTCTATTAATATTCCTTGGCCCACCGCGGCCGCCGCTTGTTTACCGGCAATATCCTTTGGCTTTTTCTTCAGACCCAGTTTGGCCATGCCGGCAGCAACGGCACCCGAGGAAACCAGAATGCATTCCACTCCATATTCTCGTAAAGCTGCTATAGCCCAAGCCAGTCGATCAATAACTACTCCATTAAGTCCGCCTTGAGATGAGGTTAAGGAATGGCTGCCAATTTTAATAATAGCTCTTTTCAGGGTAGTCATTTCGTATACTCTTCCTCCATTTCCTCGGCTCGCTTGTAGCAAGCTCGCATCGCTTGCTCAACCAGGTCCTGCAAGCCTTTTTTACGGAAAACTTCCAAGGCTGCATATGTAGTGCCGTTAGGAGAAGTTACTGCCTCTCTCAATTCCTGGGGCGTCCGGCTGTCTTCAGCCAACATCCTGCCGGCTCCCACCAGCGTTTCCCGGGCCAAAAGAATGGCATCCTCCTTGCTTAGGCCCAATTTTTCACCTGTTTCAGCCATCAATTCCGTCAGTAAATAAAAATAAGCCGGACCGCTGCCGCTAACTGCTGTTACAGCATTAATCTTTTGATCTTCAACCCATAAATACTTGCCCACCGCGGAAAAAATGCTTTCCGCAATTTCGGCATGCTGATCCGTAACATTTTGTCCTCTTACCATTGCGGTTACCGATTGTTGTACGGCGCAGGAAGTATTTGGCATTACTCTCACAACCGCCACTCCCGGCAAAGCCCGCTCATAAACATTGAGCCCGATTCCTGCCGCCACCGTGATTATCAACTTGCCATTTAAATCATAAGCCTTTAAATCTTGCAACAAATCCTTGATATCCTTTGGTTTTACAGCCAGGAAAAGAATATCGGCAGTCTTGACCAATCCGGAGAAATCACAACTCTTAACTTGATACTGCCGGGCTAAAGAGTCGGCCTTTTCTGCAATAATATCATAGAGACAAATCTCAAAATCTGTATTTTTTTGCCGCAAGCCTTTAAGAACAGAAGCGGTCAGATTGCCTGTGCCGATAAATCCTAATTTAATCATCAGTTCACGCTCCAAAATAATATTTAAAAAACTTCTTCCGTCCCTGACTAAGGACGAAAGAAGTCTTTTCCCCCGGAACCACCATAAACGCATTTATTAATTGCATAAATACTCTGTGGTTCTCTTCTCTGTATGTCCTGTTAACATACTGGGCCGGTCATCATTGTAAAACCAACTTCATTTCTTCTGTTAGGAGTTAATGAAATTTGTGCCTTACTTTTTGAAATATTTTACCATAAAAAGCGGACAAACCGCAATTGATATCTCATTATTATCTATAAAGCAGCAACAACGGCATCTCCCATTTCTTTGGTTCCGATCACATGATCTTTTGGCCCAGCTATATCCCCTGTTCTATAGCCCTGAGCCAGTACTTTTCTTACTGCTTGTTCAATCCGGTCGGCATCCTGATCCAGTCCAAAGGTAAAACGCAGCATCATGGCCGCCGACAAAATGGTTGCCAAAGGATTAGCCTTATTTTGGCCGGCAATATCCGGCGCTGAGCCATGGGCCGGTTCATACAAACCTTTCTTGCCGTTCATACTAGCCGAAGCCAACATCCCTATTGAACCGCCCAGCATGGAAGCCAGATCGGTTAGGATATCGCCAAACATGTTTTCCGTAACAATAACATCAAATTGTTCAGGATAGCGAACGAGCTGCATGGCAGCATTATCCACATACATATGGGTCAGTTCAACTTCAGGATACTCCTTGGCCATATCTTCGGCGATTTCTCTCCAGAAGCGAGATGATTCCAGAACATTGGCTTTATCCACCGAACAGAGCTTTTTCTTTCTGTTCATAGCCGTTTCGAAGCCAATTTTTAGGATCCTGCGGATTTCCTCTTCGGTATAGTAAAGCACGTCATAAACGGACGGCGGGTCGGATTTTCTTCCCTTTTCCCCGAAGTATATGCCGCCCGTCAACTCTCTAATAACCACCAAATCCACATTTTTTACCACTTCTTCTTTCAGGGTTGAAGCAGAGATCAAGGACGGAATCATTTTCACCGGTCTAATATTGGCATAAAGACCGAGCTCTTTCCTTAAGGGCAGGAGCGCTCCCCGTTCCGGTCTTTCCTCCGCCGGCAGCTTATCCCACTTTGGTCCTCCCATTGCTCCCAGCAGTACAGCGTCCGCCTCTTGACAAGCTTTCAGGGTTTCCGGCGGTAAGGCCTTTCCGGTTTGATCAATGGCAGTTCCGCCGACCAGGTATTCTTGAAACTCAAAATCTTTTATTCTGTCACCTAAAACGGCTCGCAGGACTTTGAGCGCTTCGGGCATAATCTCTTGGCCTATCCCATCCCCGGGTAGAACTGCAATTTTAGGCATTTTTCATCTTCTCCTTTACATAAGGAACAAGCCCGCCGGCCTTTATGAGTTCCTGCATGAAAGGCGGAAACGGTCTGGCCTGGAAAGTAGTTCCCTTCGTTTTGTTTTCAATTTTACCGCTGGCAAGATCAACTTCAACCTCATCCCCGGCCTCAATTCCCTGCACCGCTTCCGGACATTCCAGAATTGGCAATCCTATGTTCAAAGCATTGCGATAAAAAATGCGAGCATAGGATTCGGCAATGACGGCTTTAACGCCTGCCGCTTTAATGGCAATGGGTGCGTGTTCCCTTGATGAACCGCAGCCGAAGTTTTTACCTGCAACAATAATATCCCCTTTTTGCACCTTCTTGGCAAAAGATGCATCGGCATCTTCCATGCAATGAGCCGCCAGATGTTCAGGTTCGGACCTGTTCATGTAACGGGCCGGAATAATGGCATCAGTATCGATATCATGACCAAATTTCCATGCTTTAGCCATAGTTAACTACCTCCCTGGGATGAACTATTTCCCCGCGAATAGCTGAAGCGGCTGCTACTGCCGGATTGCAAAGATAAACCTCGCTTTGCGGGTGGCCCATGCGGCCGACAAAATTGCGGTTGGTGGTGGCAAGGGCCCGTTCACCCTTGGCTAAAATTCCCATATGCCCGCCAAGACAGGGTCCACAGGTTGGAGTGCTAACCACGGCCCCGGCTTCAATCATTGCTTCTATCCAGCCGTTACGCATAGCTTCGAGCAATATCTGTTGGGTCCCCGGGAATACGAGACAACGAATTTCCGGATGAATTTTTTTGCCTTTTAAAATTTTGGCCGCTACTTCCAAATCTTCCAGCCGGCCATTGGTACAGGAACCGATTACGACTTGATCTATTTTTATGCCGCTGGCCTCATCAACCGACTTTGTGTTTTCCGGCAAATGAGGAAAAGCAACTTGAAGCGGGATTTCCGCAGAATTAAATTCGTAAATCTCTTCGTATTGGGCATCGGGATCGCTTTTATAAATTTTGTATTCTCTTTTAGCCCGAGCTTTTACATATTCCAAGGTTATCTCGTCAGGTTCAATAATTCCGGTTTTTGCACCGGCTTCAATGGCCATATTGCAAATGGTAAACCTGTTATCCATGGAAAGGGCACGGATCCCGTCCCCGGCGAACTCCATAGCTTTGTAACGGGCGCCGTCAACCCCAATTTTACCTATTATATACAATATAAGGTCTTTACCGCTAACCCATGGCTGAAAGTTTGCTCCATGAAAGACAAATTTCAATGACTCCGGCACCCTAAACCAAGCTTCCCCGGTAGCCATTCCTGCGGCGCAGTCCGTGCTGCCCACACCAGTGGCAAAGGCACCCAAAGCACCGTAAGTACAGGTATGGGAATCGGCGCCGATAATCAAATCCCCAGGGAGAACAACCCCCTGTTCCGGTAACAGGCAATGTTCAATTCCCACTCTGCCAATTTCCCAATAATGTTTGATTTCCATCTTCTTGGCAAATTCCTTCAAGATCTTGCTTTGTTCGGCAGAAGGAATATCTTTATTGGGAGTAAAATGATCGGGAACCAAAGTTATTTTTTCTTTATCAAATACTTTGTCCACGCCAAATTTTTCGAATTCCTTAATGGCTACCGGCCCGGTTACATCATTGGCATGAACAATATCTAATTTGGCATTAATGATTTCTCCGGGCACTACTTG
>Ga0134094_1001451_pt1 | contig 23026 bp, 11 predicted proteins | sample 5_1taG_FD_94458 | JGI IMG/M metagenome (GOLD analysis project Ga0134094, IMG submission 94458) | Switchgrass degrading microbial communities from high solid loading bioreactors in New Hampshire, USA - 5_19_20_110_A1 metaG | ecosystem: Engineered > Bioreactor > Semi-continuous > Anaerobic >... | reverse complement strand
TAGGGTTTGTCAGCCGTCTTTTTTAACAGGCCAATGCCTATTTTGGGAAACCATTCGCCTGTTTTCGCTTCGTCATATCCAACAGGTTCATGGATGCCGAACTCATTGCAAAGGCCGCGGCCTCCGGTACCCTGTCCTGCAACAAGCGATTCATCCGTGCAAAATGTATGCTTTCCATCAAGCACGATATCTGTGATAAAACCTGTCCAGTCAAAACGGGGACCCTTATAAAAAGTTCCCGGCGACTGAAAAACAACTCTCAGCCTTTCGCTTTTTATTTCCAGTCTGTCCATGCATTCACTCCTTATATTGCTTTCAGATTTCCGGCCATATATCTGAAGAATATCAGCGCTAAGGCGGCCGGCACCACCCCAAGACGTAACATTGCCTTTACAGCAGGTATTATAGAATATTATCCAGTTTTTTTCCCGGGAGTTCAACAGTTAATTCCCGGCTGTTGGATTTTTTTTACTTCCAGGCCGACAGAAAAACAGCCATTATGAGTTCCGAAAGCCATATAAAAAAGATGGCTCTTTTTGGGAGCCATCGATGAAGTGATTCGTACAGAAAGTTTATTAATGATAAATATTTCCCTTTGCCTGGCAAAGCAGTATTAATTACTGTAAACCTCAAACTCCCACAATGAGAAGCCGTACTGGGTCGCTCTTTGTATGCAATAGATTTTTACGTACCTTGCGGTTCTCTGGGAGAAGGTTAATTCGTCAATCCCACCGTCACCATTCCAATTCTCGGCCACAGTGGTCCAGGTACTGCCGTCAGTGGAGACCTGTATCTGGTATGACCTGGCATATGCGGCTTCCCAGTTCAGCCTGACACGTCCCACCGTTTGGTTGGAGCCAAGATCAACCCAAAAACTCTGGTTGTCCTGCCAGGCCGAAGACCATCTTGTGGATGTGTTTCCGTCTACAGCATTGGCCGGACCCAAACTGGAATTTTCATTGGAGGATGAATATGCGGTTTTGTTCAGTGCAAGGTTTCCGGATCCCCCGCCGGAGCCCGACACGGAAATGGGAGTACCGCCCTGGGTGGTTGTAAGGAATACTACACCTCTGCCGGGCAGATCCACACCTATGCCGGAAGAAAGATTGTTTACCCTGTCCATTTTTACTGCAGGAAAACCATTTCCGTCTACAGGTCTGTCATTGGCGAAGTAGTTGTACTGTTTGAAGGTTGCGGTATTGGTCACACCCGGTGCCTGCACGAGCACATAATGTGAAGCATCATTGTTGTTGACAATGGCTATGGATATATCCCAGTTGGACCCGTTCTGCCTCTTGGCGGCAGCAACCCTTACACCGCTGATTCCCGTACCGCTGACTTCCACTGTCTGCCATCCTTTGCCAAAGAGTTTTGAGAACAACGATACAGGATAATACCAGGGTCTGAGGTTCTTGTCACTCGAAGGATAGGAGGTCTGCATGACAGTTCTTCCGCCCATTGAGTTCCACATTCCCCATTTTTTAAGCACACCTGTGCTGAAGTCCGCCAGATGCATAGCATCATCGAGCATCCATACTATTACACCAGAACCACCTGCTCTGATAGTCTGGACAATTCCGTCCGATACAAGGACACCATAGTCAAAATTGGCCACTCTGGGCTGGCTGTCATAATAAGGATCTTTCCCCTGTTTCATTCCCAATTCGCCGAGCCATAGATGTCTGTCAGCCATTCCCATTGAATTCATCAGGCTTCTCTTGGCGGCTATGGTGCTTTCAATTTCGCCATTATAAACCTGGCTGTCATAATCTTTATAAATATGGAATTCTAACTGGCCAACCTGGGTTCCCAGATTGTATACCGTCCTGTCAACCCAGTCATCCGCATAGGCAGTGTCGGGGCCGCAGATCTGAATCCAGCCTAAATAACCTCTTCTGTTGAATTCGTCATACAGGGCCCTTACTCCGTTGTACCAATTATTCCAGCGTGTTTCCATATTGGGGGCTCCACTGCCATACATCCAATCCCCGTTGGGCTCATTCATAAAGTTATAGTACTTGATACATGTATAGCCTTTGATGTTTCTCAGATAATTCAGACATTCGGCAATGGAAGTAATATAGCGGGAATCGGCAAATGTGCCTGCCCAACCTGGTTTCCACCATTCCCCGAACATTACCGTTACGCCTCTGCTCTGGCAATAGTCAAGTATTTTATAAAGCCTTTGCATTTGGGACCAGCAATACGGATAGAATTCTTCTCAGGCTTTTCGCCATTACGCCTCCTCTGGTCGGAACGGTTCCGATTTTTTTCATGACAGAAAACACCCCTTTTTTTAGAATCTTTCAGTTTCGTAGTCGCAAAGACCGGGCGTAGATTTTTCGCCCGGTCTTTTTTCTTTGGTTGAGAATGCTCAGTTAAAAAGCCAGTATGCTTCTGCCGGAACCAGGATGTCAACCCAGGAAGTCGTTCAGGAATTATTTCAGCTCTAAAAAGTTTGACAACGCCACAGGCGCTTTATTGCCGTCACACAGCTCATCCAGTACGAATACCCTTACGGTATAGACTGTACTTGTAAAGTCATGGATGTCATGAAGTTCCGCTTCATAGGTATTTGCTGAGTCGGTGATAACTTCCCCGGAGACTATGGCTATTGGAGTATTGCCTTTCATGAACTGGAATACTACAACAGCATTGCCGCCGTATGCGGGAACTTCACTGTTGGGTGCGACAGTCACTGCGGCTTTTATGGCATTTGCCTCTCTTACAAGTCCGCCATGTGGTGTAACTATAAATTTCGAAACAATCTCCCCGGATTTCCCGGCCGGTGTCTCATATACCTGGAATTCCCAGATTGAGAAGCCCCACTCGTTGCTCTTTCTTGTTCCGTACATTCTTATAAATCTTGCAGCTACGGGTTCAAACGTAATTTCGTCAATCCCGCCGTCGCTTCCTGTTATTTCACTGACAGTATTCCATGTGGTCCCGTCAGTTGAAATGTCTATCCTGTAATCCTTGCCATATGAAGCTTCCCAATGGATCACCACTCTTTGTACATGGTCGTATACCCTGCCCAGATCGACCTGTAGCCATTGAGGTTCTGAATAAGCTGAACCCCAACGTGTTCCAAGGTTGCCGTCCACTGCTTCATAAGCAAATCCGTCTGCCTCAGAGCTTGCAGTTGCATCCCTGTTCAAAGCCAGATTGGCCTCCTCGTATACTGCAAACTCATATATGGAGTAGCCCCACTCAGCAGCAGCCTGATAACCCTGCATCCTGATGTACCTTGCTGTTACAGGTTCAAGCACGATTAAGTCAGTTCCACCGTTTCCATTGGTCTCTGTAAATACAGTTGTCCAGTTCTCTCCATCATTGGAAACCTGAATATCATACTTCACTCCGTAGGATGATTCCCAGTCAATTCTGACAATTCTGAAGGTTTGCTCTGTGCCAAGGTCCACCTGGAACCATTCATCATGGGTAAAACCGGAACCCCAGCGCGTCTCAGGGTCGCCATCCACTGCTCTTTCAGCTGTATTGCCATCGGATGAGCTGCTTCTCGAAACGGTCTTGCCCTTTGCCAGGTTGACATAGTTGTCAGCCACTACAGTTATGTCACATTTGGCCTGCAGACCACCATCTGATGTTGTTGCTGTGATGACGGCATTTCCGGGTCTCAAAGCCTTAATTTTGCCTGCCGCGTCAACAGTTGCAACAGATGGATTGCTTGAGCTCCATGCAACCTCTTTGATTGTTGCGTTCTCCGGTTCCACGAAAGCTTTCAGTGATGTGTCGATCTGGCCTTCCATTATTTTCAGTTCACTCTTGTTGAGGCTTATTCCGGTAACTTCAACAAATTGCACCATACCCCTGATTACAACTCTGCCAAGCATGTTAAACCATGAATCCGTGCCATCGATATGGGGCAGCTCAATTTTAAGATATCTCGTGCCGTCTGGGATGGCCTGGGCAGGAGTGACAGAGGTACTGTACCAGGTCCCCCACGGACCAATTCCTGCAAACTCCGTATGATCAAGCGCGATTGATGTCCAGACATTATTGTCGGGTGATACAAATATTTTGTATGCATACTCAAAGAGTTCCTCATTTGACATACCTGTTTTGTTCTCAAAGAAGGCTTTGATGCTGAAATCGCTTATATTCTCAGCTTCATATACTATCCATGCGTTGTAGGAATCCGCTTTCTTGATCCGGCTTGCGTCACCTTCGAATTCATTTTCCTTATCTTTGTCATACCATATATTGTCGTAGGAGTGCATCTTGTCAAAAGTCAATAATTCATCGTCTATCAGGGTCACTTCAGTGTATTGGTTGTCACTTACCAGGCCCCTGATTACAACCCTGGCAAGCATGAAATTCCATTCTTCAGCGTTTCCTACCTGAGGAAGGTCAATTCTGAGATATCTCATGCCGCCCGGTATGGCCTGGGCCGGTGTGATGGTTGTATGGTAGAAAGTAGTCCAGTCCACATATTTTGCAAATTCGGTATGGCCTGTCGCAATCTCAGTCCAGTTCTCATTGTCGGGCGACACTGATACTTTGCATGAAGCATCGAAGAATTCCTCCAGATCTTCTATTCCGGATTTTTCGGGCTTGTTTTCAAAGAAAACATTGATACTGAAGTCACTGATATTTTCTGCTTCATAAATCATATTGGCATCGCCCTGCCAGCCTTTCTTGAGGCGGCTTGTATCTCCAAATTCCTGTTCTTTCGGATCCCCGTCAATAACCAGGTTATAGTAACCATACATTTTGTCGAAGTTATCCAATTCGTCGTCTATCAGTATCTCCTCTTTGTATTGTGCAGAGTCCGGTGCCTCAAATGTAACCTTGAGAAGCTGTATTGACCATGGGTTAATACCGCTGTATGGCGGCACCTTCATGTCTATTCTCACAAACCTGGTTCCCTCCGGCAGAGCCTCTGCGTTCGTAACATTGCTTATATGCCAGCCATCATTGGTAGCAATGACCGGTCCGGTTTTTAGCGGAACATTGACCCACACTGCTCCATCTATTGAATCAGCGGTTGTCACTGAAACACTGTAAGCTTCGTTTATTATTGTCAGGTTATCCTCTGCGGATTTGTTTTCAAATCCGATTATGGCATCAAAGGTAGTAACTCCGGGTACTTCATAAATTAAATATCCGTCTTCTGTCTTTACCCTGGTATCATCACCGTTAAAATAGTTGCCAGCATTGCTTGAATCCAAATCCAGGCCTGAATATGAATACATATTTGAAAAATCCTTTATTTCATCAACAAAGGTCGGAACGATGGAAATGTTCTTAATGGCTTTTATGCCCGGCTCTTCTTCAAGATAAGCTTCTACCTTTACATTTCCTGTTTTGATTGGCTTAAGTCTGCCGGTATGGTCTATGGTTGCCCTGTCGGAAGGAGTTACCGACCATTTGATGGTCCCTTCGGCACCGTCAGGCATGATTTTGGCGATAAGCTGCAATTCCCTCATGACAGATACAGAAGAAACGTCATAGGGAGTTAAGATCACAATCCCTTCTGCGGCAGGTTTTGCATTCTTTGTCAGGGTAACAGGCGTCCCGTTGTCACCCAGACGGTCATCATTCACCGTTGTCAGAATTACGAAACCATCTGCCGGAAGTGTCAATTCATATCCTGTATTGAGATTAAGATTTTCTATAACTTCCACACTTTCGATACATTCTTCAATTGTCCTGGGACAGGTGTCCTCAAAGTAACTGTATTTCTGGAATGTGGCAGAACCTGTTACATTCGGGACTTTCACCTTGATGGTCCTTGATGAGCCTGAGTTGTTTACAACGGCAATGCTGATATCATACAGGTCCCCGCCTTTGGGTACAATTGCCGCAACCGTCCGGACACCGTTAATATTTGTATCGCTTGTTCTGACAATCTTGCTACCCTTTACAAAACTTCTGGAGAAGAGTGCCCATGCAAAATACCATGGTCTGAGAGCCAGAAGCCTCTGGCCTTCCTCATGGCTGATGAGGCCTTTTTCTGCCATCTCAGGACCCTTGGAGTTCCACATGCCCCATACTTTAAATCCATAGTCTATGGCCAGGTCTTCCGGATTTGAATGGTCGCCGGTAACATTGCGCACAAGATCGGTCTTCCTCAGATGCATGCTGTCTTCCAGCATCCAGGCAGTGATTGCATCCATACCGGCTCTCATTGTCTGGACAATGAAGTCTGCCATGCTGACGCCATACCAGTATTCAAACACATTAGGCTGGCTGTCATCGGCTGTCTTTCCGGTAACCAGGCCTGCTTCGCCCATGATGAAGGGCTTGTTTTTGCCGTTGGGATCATAGTTGTTGATATATTCCCTGTAATATTTCATTGTGCTTTCAACGTGACCGTTCTTTACATCGGATGCCTCGGCATACCAGTGGGTGTCATATGCGCCAAAGATTTCCGGAATTTGGTCGACTGAATTGCTTATCCAGTAGTTGTCCCCTGAATTGTCCGGACCGATAATCTGGACCAGATCGCTAATTCTTTCGGCCTGGACCTTTGTGCCGCTGATTGGGGTATTGTCAAATACATACTTCAGGTTTTTGACGGCGGCCTTATATTTGTTCCAGTCGTTGCATGAGGACCAGGAACCGTTGGGTTCATTAAGCATGTTATAGTATTTTATGCATGTATATCCCCTGTTGCCTATCTATTCGTTCAGACAGTCCGCTATCATCATAGGCCAGCGGATATCGTCCTCATCTATGCCCGAATGCTTTATTGCGCCTCTTGACGCGGGGTCGTCCCATTCGCCGAACATGACTGCGACATCATTTTCCTGGCAATAATCCAGAATTTGGTACGTTCTTTTCATCAGCGGGCTTTCCCAGTCATAAACAGGTCTGTCATTTTCCAGATCATAATCAACGGCATAACTGTCAGAGTCATGTATCATGCATCTGACCCATTTGGGCTTCAGGAACTCAACCCTTTCCATGAAAAGCTCCCATTCTTCGTCGGTATAATCGTGGACATCGGAAGGATCCCATTGAAGCCCGACACCCATATAATCATCTATGATCACAGTATCCGTATCGACGGATACGACAGCATCCACGTTACTTGCCCGTGACAGCTGTGCCGGAAACATGACTGTTCCCGTAAACATGAAGGAAACCGCAAGCATCAGTGAGAGCCATTTTTTTCTCATCATTAAAACCTCCCGTCTGTTAATAAGTTTGGTCCGCTCTGACAGAAATTACTTATAATACAGCCTGTACAGCACTACTGCAGCCTCAGCCCTCGTCGTATTTGCCCTCGGGTTAAGTTTATTGTCGTGTCCCACAACCAAACCGTTTCTTACCAGGGTGGCAACACTTTCAACGGCATAAGTTGAACTCTGGTCAAAGTCTTTAAAACTGCTTATATCCGAAATGGTTCCTTTGTCCAGTTTTCTACCGGCTATAACCATGGCTCTGTGGATAAGGGCAAACATATCCTGCCTTGTGATTTTCTCATCCGGTGCAAACATGTCATTGCCCACGCCGTAAGTGATACCTAATTTTTTGCATATTCCTACCGCTTCATAGTAATAGGCATTGGCATGCACATCCTTGAAGTTGCTGTCAACCTTGGCTGTCAAGCCCAATGTCTTTGTCAGGAGAACCAGGAAGTCGGCTCTTGTAATGTTGGCAGCAGGTGAGTAGGCGGCTGGTCCGGTCCCTGCAATTATTCCTTTTGAGGCCAGAACTTCAATTGCCTTCTTTGCCCACGGATATGCTGCAATATCATCGAAAGACTTGTAGACAAAAGCTACAGCGAATTTACTGAAGTGTGTGGTCGTGAATGTCACTGTGCCGCTAGCAGGATTGTATCTTCCTGACGGCACCGCTTTAACCTGTCCGTTGCTGTCTATGTACCTCACGACTATATGTTCCGGATCCTTCAGTTCGTCGGCTGACGGGATATAAGGAACTGAGACAGTAACAAGAGCTTCAGGATTTTCCCATGCAATTGGCTTCCCGTCTGCAAAAACCCAGAGTTCAATCACAGGCCTGCCGCCGACAAGCTGCCTAACGTCCTCAGGAAGTCCGCTGGCTTCGGTTATTGCTATTTTCAGGAATATGGTTTCCGTATCCTTAATCTCAGATACAGGGAACATATTTCCCGGGACAGTAATCGTCCCAATCGCTGTTTCTATTGTTATGGCCCTGGCCGGATCTGCCGGGATGAATATTTCAGCAGGAAGTTTTACTGTATAGGAACTGGCGCCGGAAACACCCGGTACAACTACGGTCACAGCATCGTGCGCTTCCAAGGCAGTTGATATGACCTGCTTATTGATTGTTACTGAAGCGTTGTTGTCAGAACCAAGAACAGGAGGCGGTGCCTGTATTATATTACCGGGTGTTGGCGCCGGCGTGGAAGATGAACCTTCCCCGCTGCCTGTTTTTCTGACCTGGAACTGTCTGGTTGCATAACTCTCCCCGCTTCCGACCAGCACAGTATAAGTGCCGGTTGCGGCATCTGACGGGATGGTAATGGTGTCAGAGAATTTACTTCCATCAGCCAGTCTTATTACATTGTAATAAAGATCGATATTATAGGGATCTTTTACATTGATAACGATTTCCCTGAGTGTGGTTGTTCCCGATATGGTGACAGTCCCGCCGGGCACAGTGCCTGATATATCATCAAGCACTACTGAGGCAGACTCCGCGAATATATTGAACTGCATCATGGAAAACAGGAACACCAGGACTGTTAACAGCGCTGTCAGTCGCTTCTTCATCCTTTTTGACCTCGCTTTCTGTTTTGTATTTCCGGATAACCGGATTGATGGCTGTGTATTTTCGAAATTACTGCATATTCCAGAAGCATTCCGCATGTCCCATGTCAATTTATAACGATCGAATCCGCAAGAGGAGTCATGTCGGTGTCGAAAACAAATACCCTTACTGAATAATTCCTGTCCGGATCATGAATATTGAAATAGACTGACATCTCCTGACCTGGAGTGATGTTTGCAGTACGGGTGTGAGTTCTTACGATCCGGTCACCCTTCATCAGCCTGAATGCAACAACTTTGGCCCCTTCAGGAATGTCATGCCCCGGGGCTGCGCTAAACTTGGCAGTTGCTTTTATCCCGGCCGATCTGTCAAGTCCGCCTGCAGCCTGGATGGTAAACGGTTTGTCGCTTACTTGTTTTGTTCCCGGAACAAGTACCGGAATGGCTCCTGTATAGGCGTATTTTTCATCTGAAATTCTTGTAACTTTCAGTATCAGTTTTACAACAGTGTCATATTCAGGAGTGGTGATATCACCGGATCCGCTTATTATATCAGGAGCTGAAGAACTGTAAATCTCTATCCTGAAACCTTCGGGAACCTGGGGGAGCAAAATCTGTGATGCACCTTTTTCAGGACTGGCGATGGAAGTGATGGAAGCGGCGACATCTGCAGCCGAAAGATAGCTTCCCATGACCTGGAATTCCTTCAGGATATATCCGCCGGCTGCATTTGAGCTCCTGTTGACAGTCAGTTTCACATATCTTGCCTTCACAGGCTCAACAGGGATAACTGAATCCTTCTTGCCGTTGCCATTGGTTTGTGCGCCTATTCTTGTCCAGTTCTCGGCATCGTCCGAAACTTCGACAGTATAATCGATTGCAAAATCTTCTCCCCAATTGAGAACCACTTTGTTTACAATCGCATCTTTTCCTAGATTTACATATATCCAGGCGTTTTCCTCTGAAGTAGTCCAGCCTGTTTCAATATCTCCGTCGACAGCATATCCGGCGTTCTCACCGGAGCTTGCCATTATTTCTTTCCTTTCAGCCAGATTGACAACAGGTTCCTTTTCTGCCGCCCAGATTTCTATTTCAGAAAGCTGAGGTGTCCATCCTCTGTCAATTCCCGGAATACCCATCGGATTGAAGTCAATCCTCAGATAATGATATCCGGGAGGAATTTTTTCAGCCGGTGAGAAATCCACATGATACCAGTCAGGATCCTGACTGTATACTTTTTCGGTGTGGACAACTTCGAGTCTTTGCCAGTTGACCTCATCGGAAGAAACGAGGAAATCAACCACAGGTTTCCCGTTATATACGTATACAGAACCGTCATCAAGAAGTATGTCTGTCAGGCCATCGCTACCCTTGTCGACATAAATCCGTGCACGGAAGGTTTCAATGTTTGGCAGATAGTAAATGACATACTTGTACTGGTCGCTCCATCTCTTAAATCTTCCGGCGTCCCCGTTGAACTTGTTATATACGTCGCCGGTATCAATGGTATCCATGTCATATTTATGGACTTTATCGAAGTTATCGCAGTCATCCCTGAGGTAATTGGGAAGTGCCTCCTCTTTTGTCACCGGGGCGTTGGGTACATGATAAACCTCAAATTCATTGATCGTGTATCCGTCATATGAACCGGTTGACTTCTTCAGCAGGAGAACACGGACATATCTGGCCTCTTCTGGATCGTCGGTAAATACTATGTCTTCCGTCCTGCCTTTGCCCATGGTGTTTTCATACACATCTTCCCATACAACTCCGTCATTGGATATCTGGATTTTGTATGAAGTGGCATAACCTTCGTTCCAGTCGATCTTGACCCTGTTGAACAGCATTTCTGAACCCAGATCTACTTTCAGCCATTGTTCTATATCCGTTCTTACATTTGCGCGCCAGTGTGTTCCCGTATTTCCGTCCACAGCCTTTTCCGGATATGGATATCTGGATGTAAGCTGGACAGTGCTTGCACTTGCGGTTTTACCCCTGGCAAGATTGGAAGGCGTGAGAGTAATACCTGTTCCGTTGTCCTTGGTGGTAAGCAGCACAAAACCGCTTCCAGGCATATCGATATCTATGCCCTCCGACAAAATGACATTTTCGAGGGTTTTCCATTTTACCGGATATCCGTTTTCGTCGGTTGGCCTGTTGTCATCGAAATATACATACATATCCAGGTTTACCGGTGTCCTTGCGCTGGGGACTATAAGCCTTGTTTTTCTTGGTGTATTATCCTGGGAATCGTTTACAACTGCAATAGTGAGATGATCCCTGTTCCCGTCCTTGAAGGTAGCTGCGGTAATATTCAGGTTAGGCACGTTGGAAGGACTTGCATATACTATTTTGCTTCCCCTCGGAATGTTCCTTGAGAGCAGTGACACAGGATAATACCATGGTCTGAGATCATCCGTCTGGACCTGGGTCTCTCCGTTATATACACGTGTGATAGGCCTTGAGGTCCAAAAACCCCATTGTTTATATGGGAAGTTTACTGGATCGTTTCCCGGGGCGGCATGCATAATATCATCAAGCATCCAGTAGATGATGCCCGCCTGGCCGCCTCTCATGGTCTGAATGGTGTAATCTGCCATGAGCACACCGTAAACGAAATCTTCCACCAGCATCTGGCAGTCATATGCTTCCAGTTTGCCTTCAACCATGCCGGCTTCTGACATCCAGTACTCCTTGGAAATGCCATTGTCATCATATTTGTCTATATATCTTCTTTTTTCATAGGCGAGCTGCTCGATTCTGTTGGCTGTAATATCGGATTTGCTGGCATATCTGTGGGTTTCATAATGGGATATGATATTAGAAAGCTGGTCGACGGCATAATTTACCCATTCATCATTTCCGGTATTGTCAGGTCCCACTATTGTGACATGGTCTATTATTTTTGAACCATCACCGAGAGTTTTGGCAGTGAATTCCTTATGCAGATTCTTTATGCCCGTTCTCCAGATAATAAATTTGTCGCCCTCCTCATCATAAAGAGATGCGCCGGGCCAATTGCCGTTGGGTTCATTGATGTAATTGTAGAATTTAATGCATGTATAGCCCTTTACGTCAAGCAGATAGACCATCAGATCGGCAATGATTTTTGCCCATCTCGGATCGGCGGATGAAGTAATTCCAAGCCTTTTGGGTTTTGACCATTCGCCGAACATCACCTCAACATTATTGACTTCACAGTAATCAAGTATCTGGTAAAGTCTCTGCATATTGTCGCTTTCAAAATCGTACTCCGCATTGCCCTCCGCATTTATGGATTTACAGTAGTCGGTTGCGTTTATCATACACCTGATAAACGGAAACTGGGCAAAATCAAATCTCTCGATTACCGTATTCCACTCTTCCGATGTGTATGTTGGGAATACATCATCAATAGGATCCCACTGAACCCCTACGCCCCTGTACTCTTCAACAACTACAGAATCAGTGTCGATTATTACCGTAGCGTCAGGAGCTTCTGTTTCACTGTCGGCCTGTACTTTCCTGATACCCATCCCGAATAAGGTGACAATCAAAGTACAGACCAGCATAAGTGAAATTACTTTTTCAATCATGTTGTTACCCTCCTTTAATCATTTGATTAAAATATCAGAGTTTGACCTGAACGGCTGACGCAACTGAAACAGAAGGCATGAACAAAATATTTTCAGTTTTCTGACATCAAAGTTTGAATGCAGGACTTTGACGTAGGACTGATGATGCGAAACCTAAGAATGATGCATAGCGGATGCAATTCAAGAACTGAAAAAGGACACTGGGAACAATCGGGGGCAGGGGGGGATTAAGGTTGCCGGCAAATCCCCCGATTTTCAGAGTCCTTTATGGTATATGCAATCAAGCAGTTTATATAAATCTGGCTTTCCTTTCCCATATTTATGTCATGGCAAATAATTTGCCATGAGCCTCCTCCATATTATTCATGAAATCTACTTCTTGAAAGACATTCTATTTTTTGAATTGCAGGACGTAATCCAAAAGCTTTTTCACAGAACAGGTCGCCACACAGCAGTATTTATCAGCGCCTCCGTAATACACATAGAGGATGTCGCCGACTATGACGTTTCCTGTAGGGAATACGCAACCTTTATAGAAACCTTCGAATTCATAATCATATTCAGGTTCCATTATGTAATGGGGGGAACGCGCTATAACCTTTGCCGGATTTTCCAGATCAAGAAGCATTACGCCAACGCGGTAAATACCTTTGGCGTCCACGCCATGGTATAACGTTAACCATCCTTCCTCCGTCCTAAGTGGAGGAGTACTTCCGCCTATTTTTCTCTCCCATTCCTGCTCACCTTTGGCCAGCAGGATGTCATTACCCCATTCCATCAAGTCGTCAGAAAAACTGATCCAGATCGACGGATAATCGCATCCGTATTTTTCGCCGACCCATTCTTTCGGCCTGTGCAGCATAACGAATTTTCCGTTCACCTTTTCAGGAAACAGGATTACATCCCTGTCATCAAGGCTGGAACGTGTTATGCGGCCAACTCTTTTGAAAGTCCTCAAGTCCTTCGATATGAGAAGTCCCGAATTTGTAATGTTGTTCTTTAAAACAAGCGGCGCAGCCTCGGGACACTCATACTGAAGCACTTCATCCGGTCCGAAATTCCAGTACTGTCCCGGAGGATAAGGCCTGTATGCATAGGTTATAAAATAATAATCATCAAATTTTACGATCCTGGGATCTTCCACGCATCCGGAATCCGGTCCGTCAAAACTTGGTGACAATACGGGTTCATCAGAAACCCTCACAAAATTGAAACCATCTTCACTTTCTGCAAGTCCAAGGTAAATCTTGTGTTCATGATCTTTGCCGGCTGCGCGGTACAAAAGATAAAACTTGCCGTTTTCATACCATGCGCCCGGATTGCATGTGCATAATTCTTCCCAGTAGTTATTCCTATTCGGTGACAAAATCGGATTGTGTTCATATTTCTGCAGCTTCATATCATACCTCGCCAATACAGTTATTTAGGTCATTCCAAATTGTCAGCCTTTTAGACCAGAAGCAACAACACTCTCGATGATGTACTTCTGGGTGAAAACATAGACGATGATTAATGGCATTGCTACTATCAGCATTGCAGCGGTAAGCTGGGTCCAGTTGACACTGTATGAACCTGAAAAATTCAAAAGGCCCCTGGTTATCGGAAGAAGCTTGTCACTTCTGAGAATGACGGTGGCTCCGATGATGTCGTTCCATATATTTATGGCATTCAGTATTGCCATTGAAGATATGGCGGGTTTCATCATCGGGATTATTATTTTTGCGACATATCTCATATAACCGCATCCATCAATGGCCGCGGCCTCATCAAAGTCCCTTGGTATGCCACGTATGAAGGAAACAAAGAACATCAGCGCAACACCGTTGATCCCGAGCATCCAAAAAATATATCCCAGACGGGTATTGTATATGCCCAGCCGCAGGAAGATCTGAAAGCGCGGGATTGTCGCATCCGGCAGGAACAAAGTTGAAACAAACATAGTCACTATCAGTCCTGAGAACTTCAGGTATCTTCTTGCTACTGGAAATGCCAGAAAAATAGCCATCAGGATATTTATCCCGGTACAAACCGCGGTGTAGAACAAACTATTCCATATATAAGTGCTGAAATTGGCGTTTTTCCATGCCAATCTGTAGTTTTCAAAGGCAAAAGTTTTTGTAAATCCATTTGGATTCGCCAGAAAATCCTGCTGCGTCTTCAAGGATGTATTTACGACGTAATAAACAGGAAATATGTAAACTACAAGCAGAATGACGAGGAAAAGATAAAGTATCAGCTTCTTCGCCAAATTCAGTTTCATATCTCTTCCTCCTTCCTGCTGAACACATACTGAGTCAATAAAGTGAATACCAGCACAATCAGGAAAAGTATCATGGCAACAGCAGCCGCATATCCCTGACGGAGAAAACCTCCGGCACCGCCCTGAAGTGATGATCTTCCACCGCCGAAGGCTGTCATGAACATTTTCATCCCCAGCGTCATAGTGTTGAAATCTCCCGCTGTTGTAACGTAGAAGGTCTGGAAGTTCGTCAAGGTACCTATTACGCATATGACAGCATTTACAGTGACCTGTGGCCATATCAGCGGCAAAGTTATATATCTGAAGGCCTGGAATCCCGTTGTTCCGTCGATAACTCCTGCCTCATACAGATCACCGGGTATATTCTGTAACCCGGCCAGGAATATAACAGTTGAAAATCCCATTCCGAGCCATATTTGTATGAGTATTACCCAATCTATGGCGTGATCCCAGTCTGAGAGGAAAGCTGTCTTTTTAATTCCGAACAACCCCAAAAAAGCGCTCATGGGACCGTCCATAGGATTTAACACGGCAGTCCATGCAAGGCCTACCAATGTTACTCCAAGTACCTGAGGCAGAAAAACCGCGGCTCTTGCAAAAATGGCCAGTTTTCTGTAAATGTGCCTGGAATTTAACAACAATGCTATCAGCAGAGATAAAGTCATCTGAATGACCGTAACAAAGAATGCAAACTTGAACGTGTTTTTGAAGTACATTACCGTATCCCTGCTGTTCTGCATGACAAAGAATTCCCTGTAATTGTCAAAACCTATAAATTCCCATTCCGCCCCCGGTATGCCGGATATATTGGTAAATGAAAGAACAGCAGTTGTGACAGACGGAATGAGAGTGATTGCTATAAACACTAAAATTCCTGGCAGTATGCCTAAAATGATCATGTATCTGTTCCATATCCTTGATGATGAATTCATTACCTTCAAACTTCCTTTATTACAAAATTGGGATCCGGAATTGCATAGAATTTATAGTCATTGGGGGATGGGGGTTGAATTCCTCCATGCCAGTCATGAAGGAATTCAACCTTGACAGTCTTTACTGCTCAGCCTTGGCCTTGGCAAGCGCCTCGTCGAAGTCCTGCTGTACTTTCTGGGCGAGCTCTTCCACGGTCTCGACAGGCCCACCGGCTGATTTGAGGAATTTGCCGACAAATCCGTTGTACTGGCCTATTCCCTTAGGAGTATAGAGCAGGAACTCGAAACTTTGCTCATAATCCTGCAACAGAGGCTGGAGTGAGTTGACAAATTCGTCTTCAATCTGAATGTCAGGCTGTGTGGGAAGGAAGCCAACAGTGTTGATGAATTGTGTGTAATTTTCCTTTTCAGAGAAGAACTCAAAGAACTTCAGGGCAGCTTTCTTGTTTTCTTCAGTAGCTTTTCCGTAAATAAAGAGACCATAGTCATACTTACCTGCCAATTGGGGCTTCAATCCGTCATTTCTCCTGTTTACACCCGGGATTGCGAAATATCCGAACTTGAAGTTGGGATCTGCCTTCTTGATTTCGGCCCCCTGCCATGTTCCGTCTGGAAGCATTGCAGCTTTACCGGAAACAAATCTGCCTATTACGGAGTTGTAGTCAACACCCAGGAAACCTGGTTCAATGTATGTATTGAATTCATCTATCAGTCTGAAGATCTGAAGTACATCGGGATCAGTAAATTTCTTGGCACCTGTGAACAAATCTTTTCCAAACTGGGCTTCATCGTCCACGTTTGCATTTACAAACGCTGCCGTCATCATGTCGTAAGGCCATCCGTCCTTACCTGCTATGGTCATAGGTTCAATTCCGTTTTCTCTTAAGGTCTTGCAAATATTTATGAATTCATCCCATGTTTCGGGAACCTCAAATCCGAAACGGTCGAAGATTTCCTTATTGTAGAATATGCCGTTGTAAGCGACGATACCAAGCGGAAGCCCATAGCTTTTGCCTTCATATGAATAAGCGGCTACCGCAGCTTCATGGTAGTTGTTGAGGAAAGGCTGTCCGGTGAGATCCTCATAGAAACCTTCCTGGATAAATTTCTGCCAGTCCGGAGCTTCAACACCAACTGTCCAGTCCTGAAGAGGTTTATTGAAGAACATATCACCAAAAATGTCAACATCATTGGCTGATGCCCTTGTTGTCAGGGTCTGTCTGTACTGATCCTCAGGAGCGGTGGAAAAATCAAATGTAATGTGCGGATATTTTTCTGTAAATTTCTGAGCTATGGCCTTGTAGGCTTCATTTGAGGAAGGGTTGGGGTTTCCGAGGAATTTCAGCGTAACTGGTTTTTCATCTTGTCCTGAACTTGACGAATTGCCTTGCGATGCGGGTGTGGAGGTCTCTCCGCCATTGCCGGCAGGTTTTTGTCCGCAGGCAGCCATGCTCAGCATCAACGCTAAAATCATGGTTATCGCAAGAACTTTACTTGTCATTCTGAAATGACTTTTTTTCATGTGGGTCTCCTCCTTATTTTTTTGGATTTCAACTATAATTTTAAATTTTAACTTTACTTTTGTCAACCATTTTTTCTTGACAAGTAAATTTTATAACTTTACTATATATTATAGAATATAATTAAATTTCCCGTTGAAACATCGGGACATTTTATACATTTTATACATTTTAGCAACACATACTGTAGTTAAATTGCTTTTTATGTCAGGGTTGCAATAGATGTTGCCAGGTGTCGCTAATATGATGTCATACTTTACTGTAAATTAAATTTACTTTAATATATCTCAAAAAAACCAAAATATTCATTATTTTCCGACATAATTCGTCCTTATTAAATTGGAGGGTTTTTTATGAAAATCAGGTTCAAAAAGAAAAAAGACAAGACAACCGGCACCACCAAACTTAAAACAAGGAAAAACAAAGACATTGCAAATCTGAAGATAGGAAAAAACCTGCTGAGAAGGCTGAATATCCAAACACGGCTTATAATATCCTTCTTTATTCTGTCCATCTTACCTTTGAGCGTGATAGGCCTGTACAGTTATAACAAAACAAGCAGCGCCATTCTTTCCAAAACCGAAAATTCCACCAGAGAACTGATTAAAATGGTTGCCGGGAACATATCAAGCCGACTTAAAAATTATGATTCGATAAACTATGCGAAAATCATGGATTATGAGTTTATGGTTGAACTCAACAGGTATACCATTTCCCATGCGGCTGACCAGAGAACCATTGCAGCAACATATCTGACACCAAGGCTTCAGAAAGATTATACTCTTGACCGTAATGTTCTGGCAGTCATACTGAATGTGAATGATGAGTACAAATTTGATACAAGCCCGTTTGGACAGGCGCCCTATATTTCCGCTGAAGAAATGAGGGGGCTCAGGGAACAGGCCCTCCGGTCGAATACTTTCAGAACCTGGACATACAGGAAAGCAGACGACGGAAAAGACATATTTATTTACACCCTGGCTACCAGAAGCGATTCTCCTCTTATAATGAGAAGTTCATCAGCAAATTACAGCGATGACCGCGGAAATCATGAAGTCACGTTATTTGTTGTTTATAACGAAAGTTTCATGTCAGGAATATATAAGGAAATAAGTATCGGGGAAGGTTCTGACATATTTGTAATAGACAGCGGCGGAACAGTCATTTCAAGTATGAACAGCTCAGCAATCCACATAAACCGGCCGTTTCCGGATGAGACACTGATAACAGATATTTTGAACAGTCATCAATCCGGAAAGACGACATTTAACAAGTCTATCGACGGAAAGGAATATCTTGTTACCCATTCAGTGATACCTGATTCTGACTGGTATGTTGTCGGAATGACACCATTCTCATATCTTCAGTCAGAGCCAAGGGTTATTGGCAATGCAATTTTGTATTTGGCCATAGTTATACTTGCGGCGTCAATATTCATTTCCTCTTTTATCTCCTTCTCAATTTCCAGCCCCCTTGAGAAGCTTGTCTCCTTTATGGAAAGATCCAAATACGGAGACCTGACAATGTCGATATCCGACCCTAATAGGGATGAAATATCTTCGGTCCTGAACGGTTTCCAGGAAATGATCTCTACAATAAGGAATCTCATTTTAAAAGTCGACGAAGCTTCGCAAAGTGTCGCCTCAAAATCAGATAAGATCAATTCATTGTCAATGCGTACATATATTTCCTCGGAGAATATCGCCAAAACGATGCAGGACATCGCCAATGGCGCCATGTCGCAAGCCGAAGAAGTTCTTGCATCAAAGAAAAGCGCCGAAAACCTGAATGAGACTATCGAGAACATATCATATGAAATCAACACAGTCGCAGGCACCGTAAAGCACACAAAGAATTTGTGTGCTTCCTCCTTACTGACTTCCAAAGCCCTTAACAGTAAAGCCATATTGACGCGTAACGCCACCGAAAAAATAATAACGAATATAAAATCCCTGGATTCGGAAATGCATAAAATCAAAGACATTCTCAACCTGATATTCAATATCACCCAACAGACGAATCTCTTGTCTCTCAACGCTGAAATCGAGGCTGCGAGAGCCGGTGAATTCGGCAGGGGTTTCTCTGTGGTAGCCCAGGAGATAAAGAAACTGGCAGACAAATCCAAAGAAGCTTCTGAATCGATAAATGCGATAATAAGCGATCTGATAGAAAGGACAAGAAATACTGCTGAAGAAGCCGATAAAACGGGTGTGGTCATCCATCAGCAAATGCAGGCCGTTGAAGAAACAACCCAGGCCTTTATCAAGATCAATGAAGCAATGGACGGAGTTTCAGAACAGATAGCAATAATGGAAAATTCCATTGCAGAAATCATATCGTCAAACCGCCATGTTCTTGAATCCATCAAGAATATAGCCCTTGTTTCCGAAGAAACGGCTTCTACCGTTGAAGAAATATCCGCCAACACCGAAGAGCAGATGTATGCCTCAGAAGAACTTGACCAGTATGCAAAAGAACTGAATGCAACCGTATCCGAACTGAAATCTTCAATTTCAATCTTTAAGACCCACACAGATCAGACGGGAGATTCAAAGTCTTCCGGATAAGCTGACGCTAAGCGAAATATGCTGATTATAAAAAAAAGCTCAGCCAATGCCCGTTCCTTCCCTGAAACAATGGCATTGGCCGGGCCTGCAGTCTATAAAGCCGGCTGACCTTTACAAAGCTTGGGATTTCTATATTTTCTTTACCGAATCCCTTATGACCAATTCGCCATAAATGGAATACTTAATTACATCTCCGCCCTTTTCAATCTTTTCTGTCATAAGATTAATAGCCGCGGCGCCTATTGATTGTCTTTTGACCCTGACGGTTGTCAAATTGGGCACAATTATGCTTGAGGCCTGCAGATCGTCGAATCCCATGACTGATATGTCATCAGGCACTTTTATCCCTCTTCTTGTCAATACATTTATAAGCGCATAAGCTATGCGGTCACCCCCGCAAAACCATGCAGTGGGGAAAGAACTCATTTCATCCAGACTCTTCTCTATTTCAGATATTTCATTCAAAAGACTGTACAGGGAAGATGGCTTTGTGATACAATGCTCTTTATTGACTTCCAGGTTGTTTTTCCTCATTGCCTTGAGATAGCCTATCCATCTTTCATACAAACTTGCGGTCATGTCTATGGAACCGATATACCCAATATCCTTGTGTCCGTTGTCAATCAGGTACTGTACAGCCATGTACGCGCATTCAACATTGGCCGTGACGACGGAATCAAGCATTATATCATCATAGTAATGGTCGACTGAAATTATTGGCAGTCCCAGGGTCAGAAGTTTTTTCACAAAATTCTTCCTGAATACACCAATGATCAGGATTCCTGAAAAGTTCATATCAAAATAGATGCCCGGAAGCCTCAGTTCGCTCTCCATTTCTTCACTGACGCTTGTAAGTATCGCATTGTAGCCTTTCAGTTTAGCTTCATTTTCAATTGACCAGTAGATATCATTGTAAAAATATGTGTCATTCCTTATGTATTCGGGGATTAACACCAATATATTGTTATTCTTTCTCTTGTAGCTCAGGCCGCTGTAATTCATCTCCTGAGCCGTTTTGATTATTTGTTGCCTTAATTGTTCGCTTACTCCTGGTTTATTGTTCAATGCCAACGAAACAGCATTTTTTGATATTCCAAGTCGTTTAGCTATATCCTGCATTGAGCATTTGTATTTCTTTCCCATTATACCTCCACACTTTCCTAATAACTCTGATTGCATATTTATATAATACATTTTGTAAAGTATTTCGTCAAGCAAACTGAATAAGTTCCAACTTCCATATCCATTTCACTTTTTAACCGAATTAATTCAAACTTCTGTCATTCCGGATATCATGCGCTCTTTCCCCATGGCAAACAACCGTCAAGTAAAATAAAGTAACTCAATCAAAATCAACCGAAAAAAGGACAATATCAAAAGCTGTCTGCTATACTGTAAATGTTTATGGAATGTTTCAGTTTCTCCGCATCCATATCTTCAGGCAGATATTTTTTGTCAACCGTTACAGTAACGCCATCTTCAGTCGCAATACAGAAATAATTATCGGAAAACACCGGATCCGCTCCGTCCAAACTGAGTTCCACCCAATCACAGAAGGTGTCTGCAGTAACATGTATTTCAAATACATCGCCGCTATCCTTTACAGATAGATTATATTCAGGTTTGCTGAAGGCAAAATGTTTTGGGCGGACAAACAAAGCGCACCTCGTGTTTTCTGCCCCTTCTTCAACGGTCAGGGTATATGCCGCATAGATATTTTCATCCCCAAACGCCATACAAAGGGCAGTACAATCCATTGTCTCAACTGGTATGGAGCATAACGGCGGGCAGGTGATTTTTACCGATTTCTCATAAAGGACGGTAAAGTCAGTTTTTCTGACGGTAATTTTCAGGATGCCCTGCCATTCGGAATTTGTTTCATTTACCGCATACCATGCAAGTATTCTGCCATCATCCCGCAGAAAAACGGTCTTCCTTCTGAAAAAGCGCTTAGCAGCATAGTGCAGTGCCTTCCAGCGTCCATAATAGTCAATGCCTGACCAGCTTGCCACCGGCCAGCAGTCATTCAATTGCCAGTAAATTGCTCCCATGCAGCGGCCACGGTTACTTCTCCAGTGTTCCACCCCATACCGTATGGCTTCCGCCTGAAGTACCTGGGAAATATACAACAGTGCCCTGAAATCCTTTGGATAAAGGTAATAATCGGAAATGTAAAGCAATATGCGGCCGTTTGCTGAGCCGTTTTTCTGGTGACTTTCCATAACACGTGAAAAAATATTTCTGTCCTGGGGCAATGTAAAACTCTCAACTGTCTTAAGTCCCGGAAAGGACTGGAAACCAAATTCGGAACAGAATCGAAAATAGTAATTGCGGTATTCGGTAAAAGGCTGAAGACCATGCCAGACATCCCAGTAATGTACATCACCCCTGTTTTCATCATTGGGATCATCGAAACTTCCTGAAGACGACGGAGACGAAGGCCAGTAGAATGTATTCGGATCATTCTCCCTTACCGCTTTCGGTAATATATATTCAAACATTTTAATGTAGTCGGCTTTAAGTTTCGGTGACTGACAGCCATACATAGAATACCAATGGGTCCAGCCAAGTTCCAGCTCATTATTGCCACACCAGAGGGCAAGGCATGCATGATGCCGTATCCTTCGCACATTGTCCCTGACTTCTTGAATAATATTCTGTTCAAATTCTGGCGTCAATACATAAACATTGCAGGCAAACATAAGGTCATGCCAGACCAGAAGGCCGTATTCGTCGCAGAGATCAAAGAAAAAGTCCTCGGGATAATACCCTCCGCCCCAGATTCTCAGGCAATTGAAATTTGCCTCGACACAACTGCGGATCAGACGTTCTGTGCTTTCCCGGCTGATACGGGCAAAAATGCTGTCCTGGGGAATATAGTTCGCGCCCATGGCGAAAATTTTAACTCCATTGACAACAAGACAAAACTCATTTCCCCACTGATCTTTTTCAGTGCTGACGGTAACGGTCCTCAGCCCGATTCGACGCGTCCACTCGTCGCACAAATGGTTGCCCGCATAAAGCTGTATGCTGATTTTATAAAGGGGCTGTTCTCCATAACCGTTCGGCCACCATATTTTTGGGTTCTTGATATTCATAAATACTTTGTTTCGGCCGTCTGACAAACCAGTGACTTCCGCGGTCTGAACCGATCCGTCCAGCGCTGTAAGTTCAACAGTGGCCTTACAGGATTCACGCCAGTTTAAGAACTCAACTTCAAGATTTATTTCCAGATCGACCTCATTTTCTTTATGATGCTGCACAATAAGAACGTCTGAAATGCGTGCATGACCGAAAGCTTCCAGATAAATGTCGCGCCATATCCCGGCATCAGGCAGTTGGGGTCCCCAGTCCCATCCGAACATGCAGTGCGCCTTCCGGAGGAAACTGTGGCCCGGAATCCCTCCTGTTGGACAGTAATTAATCTCATCCCGGGTTCCTTTGACTGT
>Ga0134094_1001442_pt1 | contig 23089 bp, 29 predicted proteins | sample 5_1taG_FD_94458 | JGI IMG/M metagenome (GOLD analysis project Ga0134094, IMG submission 94458) | Switchgrass degrading microbial communities from high solid loading bioreactors in New Hampshire, USA - 5_19_20_110_A1 metaG | ecosystem: Engineered > Bioreactor > Semi-continuous > Anaerobic >... | reverse complement strand
TCCGCTGGGGCCGACCAGCGCCAGCACCTCGCCTTTGCGGATCTCCAACTGCTCCACTTCGAGGACCCGCCGGTTCTGATAGGTTTTCACCAGCCGTTCAATGCGATAAAGACAGCTTCCCGCTGCTACCTGCTCGTTATGCCGGTTCATCGAATGACCTCCCCTGCAGCCGCAGCATCAGGATATTTGTCAGGAAGGTAATCCCCAGCAGGACGAGCCCGAGCGCAATCGCCAGGTCAAAGTTGCCCTTGCGCGTCTCAAGCACAATTGCTGTGGTGAGCACGCGGGTACGCTCGTCAATATTGCCGCCCACCAGCATCACAGCCCCGACTTCAGAGATAATCCCGCCAAACCCGGCGACAATCGCCACAATCACCCCCACGCGAGCTTCCATCAAGACGGCCAGCGCCGCCTGGCGAGGCGTTGCGCCGAGGGCGAGCACCTGCTGGCGCAGATTGGGATCAACCCCCATGACTGCTGCCATGGTAAAGCCTGCCACCAGCGGAAAAGCAATGATGGTCTGCGCGATGACCATTGCTCCAGGGGTGAACAGCGAGGGGATGAAGTCTAACTGCAGCATGCCCAGCGGCCCGCTGCGCGAGAGCATCAGGTAGACAAACAGGCCGATGACCACCGGCGGGAAACCCATCCCGGTGTACAGGAGCGCGACGAGCAGTTTTCGCCCTGGGAAACGGTTTAATCCCATCACAACGCCCACCGGGATCCCCGCAACCGCGCTGAACAACAGCGCTGCCCCCGATACTTTCAGGGATAGGAGGATGATTTCATTTAATTCTGCGCTAAATGTAAACATATTTCTGCTAAGTGTTAAGATGTCACGCTGCAAGTATACGGTGTAAGCTCGGGAAAGTAAAGGAAATTGAAAGAGGCTGTCAGGCCGGTACTCAAATCCTGACAGCCTCTAACTAATGAAATTTACGCAAAAGCAGGCGGCCTGTTTACTGCGTAAAGAAGATATCGCCCCAGGTCGTTGGATCGGTCAGGCTGCGTTCGGCATTATTGGATACCATCGACTGCTGAACGTTGCTGCCGGTATCGTCATTATCAGAGATGGACAGCGAAAAACCCATATGCGTCCCAACTGCTGGTTTGGTCTCGAATACGCTCCAGGGAATGGCAGCTTCTACCCGGTAAACGCCGTCCTCTTTGCGCGAAGCAATGGTGACATTCGTCCGCGGGCCAGCGATATTAGAGGGCATCCACAGATAAGCTTCCTTCGTCCCGTTCACGTCAGGCCGTCCTGGAGAGATGCCGAGCTGGAAGTCATCGGCGCTGAGTTTCGAATAATAGTAGTCGCCCTGCACGTTCGTATCGAGCAAAATCTCAATACTATCGCCCTTGAAAATATTCTCACCGGTGGCGTTTTGCACATAAACGTCGTCGCGGACTTTCACGGCGATATACAGGTTGTTATTATCCCAACCGACGTGGAAAGAACCGGCTAAATCATCTTCATCTGTCCAGTTACTTGCACCCCAGACGACGCGGGTCGCGGGATACTCTTTCGTAATATCCTTCCATTCGCTCCAATCGCCATCCAGCACGGGCGGCGTGGAGAGGAACTTGGCGATCACCTGCGCGCGCGGGCGCATGTTGGGAATAGTTGCTGTAGGGGCAGGCGTATTTGTGCTCGCAGGCGCACTGGTCACTGTGGGAACGCTTGCCTGGGGAGCAGACGTTGCCGTTGGGCTATCTGGCGCGGTGGCCTCACCGGCAGCGGGCGTGGCGGTAATAATCGGGGGGAGCGTGGGCGTAGATGTCGCCGGCTCGCCGGCGCCCGGGGTGACTGAAAACAGGGCTGTCAAAGTCTGGTTGGGGCCCGAAACCGTTGGCCCGATGCCGCCGCCAGCCTCTGGAGACGGCATATTACAGGCGAATTGAGCGGCGAGCAGCGCCCCAATCACCACCAATGCGCGAAAATTCTTCTTCATCCTCTCCTCCCGTGATACAGGCTTCTAAAGATGCCGACTTTCAGCAGAATTTTTTGAATCAAGCGATAATTCAACCCATTTGCTTGTTGCTTCATTATAATTTCACAACAAAATTGAAACAAGCAGCAGTCCAATATCTATTTGATCGCCAACTTTAATTATTCTAAACGCAGCGCGGCGCGCAAACGGGCTGTATTAAATCAAATCAGGTGCTATATAATAAACTGCATGAGAGAAGCTCCTTTCTATCAACCGATCACAACTGCCGGCGAACCCGTCCTGAATCATATTGAGGTGCGCGTGGTCGTGTTCAGCCTGCGGAATGACCGGCTGCAAGTGCTGCTCATCGCAGAACCTGATGGTGAAGAATGGGCGCTCCCGGGCAGTCGAGTCCCGCTGGATAAATCCCTGGAAGCGACTGCGACTGAATCGGTCCTGCGCCTGACCGGACTGCGCGAGGCGTTCTTAGAGCAACTGTATACATACGGCGATACCTGGCGCACTGCCGGCGGGCAGCGCCTGGTTTCGGTGGCCTACTTCGCGATTATCCCCGGAGGAGCCTCCCAAAACACCGAAAACGCCGCCCCTATTCATAAAGACGATTGTCAGGCCTGTTGGTTCCCGGTTGATGACCTGCCTGCGCTGATAATGGATCACCGTGAAGTCGCCAGTTACGCGCTGCGGCGCCTGCGCTACAAACTGGAATACACCGCGGTCGGCTTTCAACTGCTGCCTGAGAAGTTCAGTTTAAGCGAGCTGCAGCATGTGTATGAAACGATCCTGGGAGAGAAAATCGACAAGCGCAATTTCCGCCGCCGCATCTTGCAGGCAGGGATTATCGAAGAAACCGAGCATCTGCGCTCAAGCGAAGGCCGCCCGGCCCGGCTCTACCGCTACCGGCCAGATGCCGTCGCAGAGGCGAAGGCGAGAAGGCTGTTCCCCTAACCCGTCTCCCGGCGTCTGGCTGCGGACTATTTCCCTTCCGAAACGGGCAGCGCAGGCTCTCGCTGCTGAGAGAGACTTTTCAGCTCAAGCACTAACAGCAAGCTGAACACAATTTCAATCAAGATCATCATCCCCGCGATAACATAGGGCGGAAAGTTGATCCCGACGACTAAAGCCGCGAGCGGGATGACGACGGATAGAACCATATAGGCTCTTGATTTATACAGCCAGCCAAAAGGCAGCAGATGCGCGCCGAAAATCATCGCAAGCACCATCACCAGTTTCTCTGGAACGGTGGGATATACCCACATGGCAATCAACAGGTAAAGCATCTGGTTGAGCGAGAACAGAACGCCCAAACTCGTCAAGGGATTGCTTTTGCTAGTGAAATCCACTTTGATGATTTTTGAAATCATGAAGGCCAGCGGAACAAGCGGCGCGGTGAAACAAAAGGTCAACAAGTTCTTCGTCAGAATGGGCAGCGAGCTCAGGTGAACAGCCAGAATAAATGACCAGATGAACACAGATGCAAGAATGAAGTGCAGCCCCTTCTTCTGCTCGACAGCGCTGTTGTAACGCAGTATTTCCAGATCCATTGCACGGACTCCTTGGTGAAGAAACCAGATCACTTGGATTGGCTGCTGCTTCGCAATCAGCAGCAGCTTACCCAATTATTATACAGACAAGCACGGACAGAATACCCAATCTAGAGCGGATTTATCCAAAAAATTAGCATATTTACTCTTCTGAATTGCTGGCTGTCCACGCTGCCGATGCCGTTCTGCCACTGCGCTGGTAGATCAGTCCAACGAGCGCCAGCAGCACCCCGGTTACCACCAGAATTGACTCTACAGGAACAACATCTGCCAGCGGTCCGAAAAACAGGATGGCAATTGGCATCGCAGTGGTCGCGACGATTTGTAAAATAGAAAAAACCCGTCCCAGCATAGCCGGTTGGGCAATCTCTTGAATAAATACGGTTTGCGCCGTAGCAAGAATCGGCATAAAGAGACCTGCGATGCCCATCACAGTCAAATAGACCCAGAAAGGCTTTGCCACGCCCAGCAGGCCAAACGTTACGCCAAATGCGAACAGGCATAATGCGATGGTGCGAATTTTGTCTTTAAAGCTGCCCAGCAGCGAGACAAATACTCCTCCGATCAGCGAGCCAACCGTCCAGATCACTTCGTTGGCAGTCAGCTTCCAGATTTCATCGCCAAAGCTTCTTTCAACGAGAAGCGGCGACAGCACCGCTACAGGCGTGATCAAAACCATCGAGAACGCGTAGCAGATAATGATTCCCCTCAGCAAAGGATGCTGAAAAGCGTAATTAATTCCCTGCTTAACCTCTGTGATCAAGGGCGCAGGTGCATCGGTTCGTTCGACCTTTTGGACCTTGATGAAGCTGATAATGAGTATGGCGATAGCGGCAGTGATCACATCTAGCAAAAAGGCCCACACAATCCCCATCGAACCAAGCACAACACCGCCTACTGCGGGAGACAACAGCAGCAAAACTGAATTCAGCGTCTGGTTAATGCCCTGAACGCGCGTAAGCTTATCCTGAGAGACGAGCTGCGGGAAAATGGCATTTACAGAAGGCGCCTGTATGCCGCCGCCAATCGAGCGCACAGCGGATACGACAAGTAGTAGTTCTAACCGCTCATATCCCGCCAGAAAAGCAAGCGCAAGCCCTAAAGTTGACAGCGCGATAAAAGCGTCTGCCAGCATAATGATATATTTTCGGTTATACCGGTCTGCCCAAACGCCGCCCCAGATGGAGATCACCGCATGCGGAGCCATAGAGCAAATGGTGGACAGCATTAGCCACAACCCTGAGGAGGTTTCCAGCGTGATATACCAGATGATCGCAAATCCGACAACCGATGAGCCAAACAGAGAAATGTTCTGGCTCAAGAGAAATAGAGCAATCCGTTTATCGAATAAGCCTGTTCCCTTATTCGTGATTTTTACTTCCATTAATCGTTTCTTCCTTAGAAATAAACAAGAATCCAATAGAAAACAGCGGACACACGTCCGCTGTCATCGCATAAGCAGTCCGATTAATTACGGCAGCAGCATGAATGTGTCTTCACCAGAATGGCAGTCTATGAGGAGCATGATCCAGAGTTTCTGTAAATGCAAACAAACGAGTGATCGCACTACATTACAGAAAATGGAACACCATCCTACTGATTGTTGGAAACCTTATCCTTTGGGATAAAGAACATTGGGATCATTCCGGTAAAGCCAGACATTCGCGCACCTGTTTCTCTAAAGAATAGCTGATTGTACAACTCGCCGATTATACCTTATAAAATGATCGAAATAAGGACGGCGAGCTTTTTAATTTTGTCCTCAACGCCGGTATTCGAATCAGAATCACCTGCTGATCGACGACCCCGGACGGTGACGATGCAATGGTGCCGCGCTGCCCAATCTCAACGATGCTGGTCGACTAAAATAGGGTTCCCATCAGGATCTTCGATGATGAAATAGCCCGGGCCTTCTGAATTCACATCGGCTTCAGTAATAAACTTGATTCCTTTTGCTCGAAGTTCCTCTTGCAGCACACGCACATCTTTGAATGGGTTAGCTTCTTGCGCGTTGCTGTCCCACCCGGGATTGAAGGTCAGCATGTTTTTCTCGAACATGCCTTGAAACAGCCCGATGATGCAATCATCGTTTTTCATGATCAGCCAGTTCTGATCCAAATCTCCGCCAAAGACGGTAAAGCCAAGTTTCTCGTAAAATTCCTTCGATGCCCTGATATCCTTAACCGTCAGGCTGACAGAAAATGCTCCGATGCTCACTTTACACCCTCCTTTTTTCTTTATTGCCGGTACCGGTTGATCGTTTCATCGCTCCATACATGCACTTCGACATATCGTTCAGGCCCGCATCTTCCGTCAGCGTTCCAATCCTGCGGAAGCCCGTATTTTTCAATGATCTTCAAAATATCGTCGTACATATACAGCTTTCTTCGATACTCTTTTCCATCATTAACCCTTGGGCTGAATGTCGGATGCGAGTCGCCGTATGTGAATGAAAGCGTTCTGATATCGAATTCTTCGATTGGGATTTTGATATAAGCAGGATTTTTATACCACGTACTCAGCCAGTGACACTGCTCCACGACCATATAATGGGGCGATTTTCGTTTGATAATTCCACCCTGCTCGCAAAACTTCGTCCGTAATATATTTTCATAATACAATCGGGTTTCCATATAGTCAGGGTTCCGCTGGGCAGCGAAAGCGTCAGGCCTGTTTTTCTTGATTTCCTCCAATATCTTCTTTGCCTCGTCTAAGGGCAGGTCGGATAAATTCACAAAGGGTCCGGTGGACTGATCATAATAGTGATATAAAAACATACACCCCTCCACCCTGCTCACAACTAGCGCTGCACTTTAAATCACGAAACCTCATTCTTCTTCAAAAGGAACATCCGATTGGTCTGCTGGTATTCTGGATAGTAAATCTCTCTGTAATCGCAAATGCAGAAGTATCGGGCGAAAAATTCTCTCCATTCATCCGTCGTATTGTTCCATAAGATTAGCCCATCATCTAATAAATTATCCCGGATCACCTTAATATGCCACTCCTCGATCTGCTCAGCAGTCAGGCATGGATTTAGCTTGACCAAAACCCTTCCACCGCCCTTCAAAACTCTGCTGACTTCGCTGAGCAACATATCTGCATCCTCCGGATACAGGTTGTCAACGATGTTGGATAATATGACTGCGTCGATGCTGCTGTCTTCAATTTTTCCAATTTTCTCTATATTCCCGCAAATGAACTCATATTCTCCATACGGCATCATGGTTTTCTTATTGTTCGCAATCTCAATACCCCTGTCGGAAAAATCGATGCCAATATGATACTTCGTACCTAACAAAGCGCAGATAAATAAAAGTGTTCCGTCTCCACAGCCGAAATCAAGGATTCTTTCCACGCCTGCGCAGACCCATTCGATCCCGCTGTCAAATATTTCGTTGCCCGTACTTGCCTTTGACGGAACATCCTTATTTGCATTGGAGAATATCTCATTCCACGCTTTTCTACATCGTTCATATTTATGTAACATCGCGTCCCGCATAATTTCCTCGCGAAGGCTATTTCTATCCATTATTATGCCTCAATGGCCGCAAGCCTGAGACCATTTAATAGGTTTTCAGGCCGGCGCTTATTCCTAATTTTCATCGATTCGACTCGCTCAACATGGCTCAGACCTCAGTATTGACGTCTTTCATGCTTGATTCGTCTCGCAATGTAAAGACCTCTTGACATTCGTTGCGTTCCCCAATACAATCGAAATGTAAAACATCTTTTACTTTTCAGAAAGGACAAATATGAACAGGTCATTCAAAAGAGCAGATGAGATGGAGATGGCCATTAACTTCAAAGCCATGCGCCTGTCCTGGCTGTTTATTGTCATTGCACTGCTGGTCTGGCTATTTGTTGGGTTGATTTCTATTGGGGAAATAAATTTAGTACTTCTCATAATTATCCTTACTCAGAACCTCATCTATTTCAGCGCTAAATTGCTGATCACGAAAAGAATGACAGGCGAAAGTGACCTTGCCAGTGAAAAATAACATCAGAGAACTCCGGAAAAAGCACGGAATGACACAGGAAGAACTCGCCGCGAATCTAGGAGTCACGCGTCAAACCATCATAGCTATTGAGAACAACAATTATAACCCATCATTAGAATTGGCTATGAAGATTGGAGCTCTATTTAATTTACATGTAGATGAGATTTTCACACTAGAATCAAAAGAATCATAAGCTCAAAGAGAACCTGTTGTTGCTCGAGATAGGTTCGGTAATTACCCCGGGATAATCTTGTACATCAAACCGAAGTCTAATTTATAATATATATATTACACCCAATGGAGGTTTCATCAAATGGAATACCATGTAGCGAAGAACGGTTCTGACAGCGGGCAGGGCACGAAGGATGATCCCTTCCTCACGATCAATAAAGCAGCTTCTGTCGCAATGGCAGGAGACACGGTTATCGTCCACGAGGGGGTATACCGGGAATGGGTGAAGCCGAAATTTAAGGGATTAAGCAACAAGCGGAGGATCGTATATCAGGCGGCGCAGGGTGAAAAAGTTGTCATCAAGGGATCTGAACAAATCCGCGACTGGCAGCACGTTGAAGGAAATGTATGGAAAGTCGTACTGCCGAACTCGTTTTTCGGTGACTTTAATCCGTATAAGGAGACGGTGTTTGGAGACTGGCTCGTCACCGTCGAGGAGACGAAGCATTTAGGAGATGTTTATCTCAACGGGATGTCCTTTTATGAGGTCACCCGTTATGAACAACTGCTAGACCCGGCCGTCAGGACTGAGGTGACAGACCATTGGACCAAAGAGGTTGTCCCTGTCCATAATCCTGAACAGACAAAATATGTCTGGTATGCAGAGGTGACTGCAGATCAGACAACCATTTTCGCCAATTTCCAGGGCGCTGACCCGAACAAAGAACTGGTCGAAATCAATGTGCGCAGGTCGTGCTTCTATCCAGTAGAGAATGGCATTGATTACATTACTGTTAGAGGCTTCGAAATGGCGCATGCTGCGTCGCCGTGGACTCCCCCGACAGCGGACCAGCCGGGGCTTCTCGGCCCGAATTGGAGCAAGGGCTGGATTATTGAAGACAACATCATTCACGATGCAAAATGCAGCGCGATCAGCATTGGAAAAGAAGCAACGACAGGGAACAACTATCGCTCAATCCGGAAAGACAAACCCGGCTACCAGTATCAGCTCGAAGCAGTCTTTTCTGCTGAACGAAATGGCTGGAGCAAAGAGAAGATCGGTTCCCATATCATCCGGAACAACACCATTTATGACTGCGGGCAAAATGGGATTGTCGGTCACCTGGGAGGCGTCTTCAGCGAGATCTATCACAACCATATTTACAATATTGCCCTGAAACGCGAATTCTGGGGGCATGAAATCGCAGGGATCAAGCTCCACGCGGCCATTGACGTCCAGATCCATCACAACCGAATTCATGACTGCTCATTAGGGATCTGGTGTGACTGGCAGACGCAGGGGACAAGGATCAGCAAGAACCTGTTCTACAACAATAATCGCGATTTGTTCGTAGAGGTCAGCCACGGGCCCTATATTGTCGATCACAATATTCTGACCTCAAAATATGCTTTGGACAATATGTCGCAAGGCGGCGCGTACATTAATAATCTCTTCTGCGGGAAGATGAGCCACCGGAAAGTTTTGAATCGTTCCACCCAGTATCATCTTCCGCACAGCACCAAGGTCGCTGGCTTTTCTGTGGTTTACGGTGGGGATGACCGCTTCTACAATAACATATTCATCGGCACAGACGGGCTGGAGGGCGTTGGGACCTCTCATTACGACGGCTATACGACATCATTAGAGGAATACATCGAGATCGTCAATAAAAAGTTCGGTGATCTCGAAGATTTCTCAAAGGTTGAACAGCCAGTTTACATCAATAACAACGCATACCTGAACGGCGCAGAGCCTTTCGAAAAAGAGAATGATTGCCTGGTTGAGAAAGACTTCCAACCAGCGGTCTCCATTATCGATGAAGGAGAGGCTGTCTATCTTTCCCTGGAGCTTCCGGAATCTTTCGAGAGCTTCCCCGGTAAGGTGCAGTCTACCGCGACATTAGCGCGCGTGCGCATTGTCGACGCAGAATTTGAGAACCCAGATGGCAGTGAAGTAACCCTTGATACCGATTTCCTGGACGAAAAACGAGCTGAGTTGAGCCCAATCGGCCCGATTGCTCAGCTAAAGAAAGGGAAAAACTACATCAAAGTCTGGTAATCTCTGTTAACAACCATCGAAGCCTTACATCCTTGGAATGGGGATGTAAGGCTTCTTTTATTTGCTAAAATTCCTACACGATTTGCTATTGGTGCTCCTATCCCAGAATTGTTGATCCGTTAACGAGTTCCCGTTATAATCGGCATTCTTTCGCGGTGAATGCCGCGCTGACAATGCACATTACCGGGTTGGAGATGGAGTCTGCCGAATTGAATCACTGCTTATTGATGCCGGAGCAAACCTCCAACTTTCGGGGGACAGACTATGCTGATTGAATTTATTACTGGTTACGGGATGCTGCTAGGCTATTTTGTGATCTGCGCATCGGGTGCTCTTTTGCTGCGCCGGCTTGTCAGGGTCCCCACGGAAGTCTTCCGAAAAACTTTGCACTTTATCCTCCTGGGTTCGATATTCATCTGGATCTACATGTTTGAGACGTGGTGGGTATCGGCGCTTGCGGCTGTCGTATTCACAGCAATGCTATATACAATTCTTTGGTTTGCTGAGCGCATACCTGGATATTCTGAGCTGCTGACGGAGCGCAAAAGCGGAGAAATTAAGCGCAGCCTGGTCGTGGTCTTCAGTATGTACGTAGCGGTGATTTGCGTATGCTGGGGCTGGCTTGGCGAGAAATATCTGGCGATTGCATCGGTCCTTGCATGGGGATTGGGTGACGCAGCAGCAGCGCTGGTCGGGAAACGCTTCGGGCAGCACTATATTGAAGGGAGACTGGTTGAAGGGCGTAAGAGCCTGGAGGGAACGCTGGCGATGTTCGCGGTATCCTTTATTGCAGTAATAGCCGTCCTGTCAGTATACCGTCCGGTCGCATGGCCCGGTCACATCCCTATTGCGGCAGCAACTGCCGCTGCATGCGCTGTCGTAGAGCTGTATACAAAGGAAGGCATGGATACCCTGACCTGTCCGTTCGCGGCTGCGGCAGTCCTGATCCTCCTGATTCATTTATGGGGAGTGTGACAATATGAAATCAAAGTCTGGCGAGCGCACGCTCCTAGCCTCAGTTGTGTTGAGTTCGCCCGGCCCCATTGTCGTTGGCGCTGCGCTCTTTTTTGGCCGCTCATCTACACAGCTCGCAGACTTTATCCGCCGCACTGCAGAACTGGTAGCAATTATCGTTTCATGGATCGTATTCCGCATTTTACATAAAGGTGGCGAACCAGACAGCACGCGCAAACTGAGACTGGAGCGCACGGCAAATGTATTTGTCGGAGCAGCAATGTGCCTTTCAGGCGCGGCGATGATGTTTATCGCGCTGTTCTCGCAAAATACAGAGAAGGGGAATGTCATTCCGGGTCTCGTTATTGCAATTTTGGGGGTTACGACAAACTCGTGGTTCTGGCTGCGCTACAGCAAACTCAACCGCGAAAAACCAGATGCGATCCTAGCCGCGCAAAGCAGGCTCTACCGTGCAAAATCGCTCGTCGATGCCTGCGTAACCACCGCACTGGCATTTGTCGCTGTTGCGCCTGCTGCGCCTGCAACGCGGCACGTCGACCTGGTTGGTTCGATCATTGTTGCCTTCTATCTTGTTTGGAGCGGGATTGCCACCATACGGGATAAGAATATGAAGATCGAACAACAGGCGCTTACCTGAACGATTCGTTAAGGCTGTTGTTGATGGTCTGGCCGGCTGCTATTGTTTTTTCGCGCCGCAATCAACAGCATCATCGGGCGGCGCAGTTCATCTTTCATTCCGGGGTCATTCATGAGGTCTTCAGCCGGCTTCGGCTCTACCAGTTTCGTGATCTCGAATCCATTCACCAGCAGTGTGTTTATATAGTTCGTCAGGGTCCTGTGATACTTCGTAACTTCTTCTCCCAGGAACACCGCTTGACGTGCGCCTTCATCAAAGTAACGATCCACAGGCCAGTGTATGGGTTTCCCATCTGCGTCGTAATACCACTGCTGCCTGCCCTGCGCAGTAAAAATCGGGTGTTCAACGGAGAAAACGAAATCGCCACCGGCGGTAAGGCAGCGGCTTATCTTTTTGCAAATATCTTCAAATGACTCGATGTAGTGAAATGTCAGCGAACTGATCACAATATCAAAAGAATTCTCCGGGTAATCAATATCTTCAATGGGCATATGCACATATTCAATTCGCTGCGAATCGGTTCGCTCACGTGCCTCAGTAAGCATCTTCTCTGAAATATCCACACCGACAACCGACTTTGCTCCCTGTTCAACGGCATAGCGGCAGTGCCAGCCAAAACCGCAGCCTAAATCCAAAACGCGCTTGCCTGTAAACACCGGCATCATCTTGCGAAATTCATGCCATTCCCCGGCTGCCTCTAGCCCGCCGGTCGAACGAGCCATTTGCTTATATTTATTAAAAAAGCTGGCATCATCATACCGGTTTTCTTTCACAAATTCCTCCATTAACCAGTCGCATTAATCGCAACCCTTGACATAATCGATGACTTTGCACAGCCAGATCATATGGTCGCTGCCCTCTCCCCAATAATCTTTTGCGATTTTATAGGGCTCGCCAAATTTCCTCAGCCATCTTTTTTGGGCATGCTTATAACCACTGTCCAGGCAAAATTGCTCGACCCCTGATTGATAAAGATAGGCTGCCATCGCGCCAATCAGAGCCGAAGCAACGCCCTGCCCATAATACTCCGGCAAAACGTAAATACTACCTACTTCTCCGACTGCATCGAGCTGATTGTCGGTGCAAATTTTGATATCATCGCCACAAGGCCCGTATGAAATCGTCCCAATCACCAAATCGCCGGTCTTTGCGAGCATAAACAGCATATCTGAATCTGCATTCTCAACTGAGTCGGTGAGCAAACTCTTTTTATACTCGATCTCGTTCAAAAGATCTTCTTTTAAATGACCCAGCCCATCTTTCAAAAATGCATCCGTAATGGATGCCTCAAAAACGCGGTAGGCTGATGGCAAATCCTTCTCAGCCGGCCTGACAATTTGTAAATCCCTGACCATAACGTACCTTTACCCTACATTCCGCACCTTCCAGAAACATCTTCGGGAATTTTCGCACTCTTGGTGCCGAAAGATCCGATTTACTAAGGTTTAGGAGTACTGGCGATAAATAGATCAGAAGTGGGGTGGGGGTCAATTGTTGGATTGATAACAAACCCATCACTGGTGATCAAAACGCGATCTTGATTAACTACCACTGGGCCACCTCGTTTTTCGTCAAAAGCGACGACAGCTACTAAGTATTCACTTTCCGATGGGAAGGTAACCGTCGAGTGAAAATCCTGACTTTGATCCGCAACGGCATTGTAGTCCCAACTGGCTGGCTCTCCAAAAGTGGCCGGAGCGGATGCTTGCAAAGCGATTAAAAGGTCTGGATAATCGACTGTGGAACTGATCCTAACCGTCACTTCGATCGGTTGATTGAGAACTACCGGTTGTGAAACGGTAATTTCAGCACATACGCCTTCTTCGCAGGTCTTCTCTGCTCCAGGGTCAGAAGATCGTCCACCCCAATCAACACAAGATGACAGCAAGGAAAGCATCACGAGCCAGATGGTTGCAAACCAGAGCTTTTTCATCTTTTGCTCCTCTCAGGGGTCGAACAAATAACAATGACGAACATGAGGGCCAAACAGCTCGATAATTTGCTGATGAACGGGGCGCAAGTTCAATACCTGTCGAGCAGTCTGTTGTTCGTTGACCCAGATGGATAGTATGTCAATTCCCTCAAACATTTGAAACACCCAACGAATGGTTGGTGTTTGGGTGGGTTTTCCCTTCTGGTCTGGGATCGTCTCGTTACGTTTCGCTAACATCAGACGCAACTGACGTTCAGCCAGCGCATAAATGAGCAAGGCCAGGCCCATAATCATCATTAATGCCATGATCCGCTCGGGTTTCTTCAAGAAGAGGCTATGGGCGAAGAAAAGCGGATCTTTGAGAAAGCGAAAACCACGCTCAACCGAAATACCTTGATCGGTATAATTTGCTAGCATTTGAACCGCAGACAACTGACTGGGGTCAATCTCGTTGGTGGCAATAATAAACTTACCCAAGTTCTGCTTCGCGGTTTCGAGTAAGGCTAGATCCAGCGTAATATTGCCTTTCAAGGCATAACCCACTACCTCTGGCTGATCCTCGGCAGCAGGACGGCCCCTTCGGGCATACTGGGTAATAGGAACCAACTCTGCACTTGCCTGATGGAACTTCCATCGCTGGTTGAATTGCTTGGCGGCAGTCTGTGCATCTTCCTGGCAATTGAAAATCTGCAAGGTTAGTTTGTGCCACTGCTTCTCAATCGTCTGGTGTTCTTTTTCTTGATTGCGGTTCAGCGTGTGCATCTCCCGCTCGTAGGCCGCTTGCGAGAAAACCACCAACCAACGTTGTGGCACATCTCCGTATGTTACTTCTACTTCCTTCCCCCAATACCCCGCTGTTAGTTCCAGCATGGTTGTCTGTTCCGTTTCACGTACCAGCCGTTTGGCCTCTGCCAAGGTCTCCGGTACCCGCATCAGCCAACACATCTTCTTCAGTGTTTTTAAATTGTCTGCTGCATATCCAGCACTGTCCATGACAAAGTAAGGCTGCTCGTTCTCGCCGAGTTGCTGACAGTAGGCTTCCACACTGGCGGCAAAACTCTCTTTATCGCTGCTATTGCCGCTCAGCACTTCGAGCCATATAGGCAGTGCGGATCGTTGGCTCGTAATCAACTGCACCACAACCTGCTTGAGATCCGGACGATGGTCGCGAGAATACCCCTCGGTGATCGTTATCGCTCCTTTGTCTGGCTCGTCGATTTCATAAGCACCGTGCAGGTGAAACGAACTGCTGTCGAGATGCACAAAACGATGCTCAATCTGATGGACCCGCAAAGCGCGTGTGGCTAATTTCGCAAATACTTCGGTTACACCTTTGCTAAATAGTGTTTCCAGGCTTCGCCCCAGGCTGTCATCATTGAAGTCTTCCGCTCTCAGCCCTGACCCGATCAATAGATCCACGGGCTTGTTTTGAAGATAATCGGGAATTAAGTACAAGGCTCGGCTGGTGAACCCGAGGGCATTGAGTATCATTGCCTGCACCCCTTGTCCACAGCTCACTTTTTGCTCACTGGCCCCAACTTGCCGGTCAATTTCCTCGATTAGTCCAATCTCGTTACAGATTCCGGCAACAAGTCCCAGGTGATCGATCCGCTGTGTCTCATATCGTGTCTGCGGGTTCATATCACTAGCTTACATGATATTCCCCTTTTTCGCTATTTGTAGGTGCGGAATGTGGGCTTTACACCTCGCCCTGGATAATTTCCAGGCACGTGAGAAATGCCTGTTCACCATCATCCGCCCATATCACTGCAGCCGGACCGTCTTTGCTCTCATCCCATTCTTCATATTCACGATCTAAGACATCTTGCCAGGTGGGAACGCGGAACCCTGGAATATCAGAATGCCTTTCCTCCACGCGTTTTTTGTGCAATGAGACATCCTTCATTCTTAACTCAAACTGGAATGTCTCGGCCCCGGTTTCCTCAGACAGAGCCTTAAACATTGCCCTGCTGAGATGGAATGGGTTGACCGTATCGATAATAACCCCATGGCCCAGTTTCAGATTCTCAGCGGCAAGATTGATGAGCGCCTGATAGCCTTCGCCGTGAGCGCCGGCATCGGGATGGTAAGCGATAAAAGGCGCTTCGATACTGTCAACCCGGAGATATACCAGAGACAGCGCCTTTGACAGGCGTCTGGCCAATGTGGTCTTTCCCGTACTCGGCAAGCCTGCCAGAATAATCAATTTCGGCGCTGTCATCACATTCTCCTCTGCTTTTTGTGTGTTTTCTTAGATGCTCATGGGCCGGCCAACCCTAAAACAAAGCCTGTGCAATGATTGATCTCCTGCTTCGTATTAAGTAAACTCGACCCTGTTGAGCTTGAGCTGTTGAAACAGGGCATACCGGTCGACCAAATCCTGTATCTCAGTTTTTAACATTTCTGCGACATCCCATAAGGTAACTTCTATTTCCCACGCACCGGGCGGCGTATTCTGAAAACCGCAGGCGCCAGCAGCACTCTCGACATCGGCCTTCTGATACCATTTGTCCAGATGGTGCGTATGGAGGCGAAATTGGCGAATTTGCTCTTTCGATATATCGTCCATTTATCTTGAACAAGCCTCCATTTGGCGTGCAGTCAAATTACTCATTCAATTCCTTCGTGATCAACGACAAGGATATATAGAGCGCCTGAAGCATTTTCCTCGTGAGAATCGATTGAGGCGTACCTCCTTTTAGCTTTCCCTGTGCTTTTTCACACTTGCGAATCGTTGAGGTAATTGGCGGAAGCGCTTTTTCTAAATCTTCTTTCGTAAATGGAAGCGCTGAATGATCACCTTCCAATTCCCTGGTTACCAGTGACGCTGCTATAGAAAGCGCCCTTATTCTGTTCCTTGCGAGCGAGGCTTGAGGCGTGCCTTCTTGGAACTTATTTTAAGTCCTCTCGGACCTTGTAATCATTGAATCTAATGTCGGAAGGGCCTTTTCCAGATCCTCCCTGGTGAAGTGATCCATAATCAAATCTCGATTTTTCGTGAGCAGCATCTCAGGCGAAAGCGATCAATTTAGAAGAGCCTCAATCTGCTTCTTGGACTTTTTATCCAATAAATCACCTGTCAGTGCATTAATAATGAAGCTGTCAATTTCCCCGGACTTGTACTCTTTCCGGATGAGCAGCAGAACATCCAAGATGTCGAGAAGGACGGATTTTCGCATTGTCTCCTTAACGTCCTCGAGACGAAATGCCATGAGCCTGGAGGCAATCTTATCCATTAAGCCCGGTTTGGATAATGCAATTTTGCCCAATGACTGAATGCATTGGCGTACGAGTATGGGCTTATCATCATTCAACAGATCCAGGTATTCATCGATGGCATCATCCATTTTGTTCATCGTATCCCATTTCGCGTTTTCGGCGATCAACATCAAACCGATGCTTCTCTGATAAGAATTTTCATTTTTCAGCTTGCCAAGGAAAATGTCCCAATAAGGATAAACATCATCAAAGAGCAGTGACCTGTTTTGTAGCAAGAGAAATACCTGATACCTGATGTTGTCGTCCTTTAAGCTTAACCACTCTACAAGCTGCGAAATATCATCGCAGCTTAATGTCTTTGCTGCTTCCTGTATATCATCTTTTCTGATTAGCATAATGCTATCTTTGGTAACCATGATGATCCTCCAATGTACCTGCGGTGCTATCTCTCTGATTTACGCTCCCACCACGTTTCCCGCCAGACCGGGCGGAACCCAATGTTGTAATAGAACTGCTGCGACGAGCCGACATAAGCCGCCAGCGCGCCGCGTTCTGCACAGCGGCGGCATGCTTCCAGCACCGCAGCTCTGCCAAGCCCCATGCGCCTGTAGGCAGGATCTGTGGCGACAGGCTCTACCAGGGCATCTGCAGCGCCGTCAAGATGCCACATCCCACAATAGGAGACGAATTCATCGTTTGGCGCTTTGACCGCGATTTTTAAAGAGAGATCCGCAAATGGCCCCGAAAGCTCCATTGCGCGCTCGGCCAGATCTTCCTCCGTTTCAGGCGCTTCGCCCTCGTGATCGAATCCGCGGTGAAGCACCCGGTTATATCGTTTCAAGTCATACTCATCCGCGAGACTTACGAGCGAAAAACCCTCCGGCAAGGATACTGCCGGAAGAGCCGCATCCAGCGGCAGCATGGAGACCGGTTCGCTGTCTTGCGTGGGAATAAAGCCTGAGCGCGCGGCAATTTCTTGAAATTCAGTATCTGAGTCAGGGATGAGTGCACGGAATTTGCCATCTTTTTGCAAAGCACACGAAGCGTAACGGAGCATTTCCTCTTTCAAGAAGGCATATCGAGGATCAATGCAGAACCAGGCTTCGCCAGGCTGCGCTTCGTAAGTCACAAGCGCAACAATTTCGCCTTCATCTTCCCATACGCCGATGCGGTTGAGATTCGCTGTATCGAGAAAACGCTCAAGGCAAAACATCCAGGCCCAACGTCCCCACGGGAAGTTTGGCGAAGCCATTTTTCCGCGGTTGATGCGCACAAGAAATTCATGTACGCGCATGTGATCGGGCGAAAAACCTTTCTCTCCGCAATATGGGCGGAATTTGGCAGGCATTATGATCTCCTCAATTAATATATTTGCAGTCCAACCGTCTCATCTGTTTTGCCTCCTTAACCCACAATGAGCAATTGAACAATGGTTCTTGCATAATAGAACGATTAAGATGGTTATGTCAAGAAAATTTACGGAAAAGGGTTAAATCACAAGTATATTTGTCGATCTATGTGATAATAGATATAAATATTATTTCCTCGATACCGCCTGCTTTTTCCCAACAGGTGACAATCAAGGAGGGCCTATGAACCGCGCTCCTCCCGTCCCTCGTGGACGGCTCGCATATATCGACTGGCTCCGGTTTCTCGTCGTGCTGTCACTCGCCCCGTTTCTTGCGGCCCTCAGCTTCACCGGGATGGGGTCTGTATATGTCTATGACACCCCCGTCCGGGACATTCTCCTGGCCGGCGGCACGCCGGTCAATATCGGCCCAGGCGCGCTCACGGTCTTCACCGTTTTCATGGACAACTGGTTTATGCACCTGCTCTTTTTCATTTTAGGGATTAGCGCGGTTTTCTCGCTGCGAAAAAGAAGCGGGGCGCAGTTTATGGGAGAACGCTCCACCCGGCTGCTGCTTCCGTTCTTTCTCGGCACCCTGCTGGTAGTATCGTTTCAAACGTGGTTGGGAGCGCTTTCCTTCGGCAGGTTTTCGGGCAGCTTCTTTGCCTTTTTCCCATTGTTCTTCAGCGAGCACTTCAACTGGGGACATCTCTGGTTCCTGCTCTATCTCTTTGTCTTCTCCGCGCTGGCGCTGCCGCTGTTCCTTTCTATCCGGCAAAAAGGTGAAGGATCTCGTTTCCTTTCTGCTGCCCGGCTGGCTACCTACTTGTTGGTCGCTGTTCCAGATGGTTACAATGCAGCCAACATCACTGCGCATGCGTTTCGGGGTATCGCCGCTTATGGGCTGGTCATCGCTGTCGTTGGCTATGCCCAATGCTATTTAAACGAACCGGGTAGAATGATGGGAATCGCTCGCGACCTCTCTTTCCGCCTCTACATCCTCCATTATGCGCCGCTCACTGCTGCAACTTACCTGCTCTTGAACAGCGGCTTATCGATCTGGACACGATGGATCCTCGCCGTGGCTGCGTCGTGGAGTTTTGTCGCGCTGTTTACATACCTGGCGCGGTTCGTTCCACTGCTTCGAGACTTCTTCAGCATCCGGCCGCCTGCTGTAAGAACGTCATAAACAGCGCCGTTCGATTCTCGGCTTTGCGACTTCACTGACGCTCTTTGATGGTTACTTTGACGGTGTCGCCTGCCTGCTTGCCTATTTTGGCGCGTATGTCCTTACGAAGCCCAATAATGTAACAAATCGAGCCGTCAGCTTTCTTCAGCCCCATATTTACGATGCTCCCATCATACGGCTCGCCATCAAATGTCGCATGGACTTTTACTCTGCCCTTGCCAAACTCCTGTCGCACATCATAAGGAAATTCAATATAGGCGCCATCTACATCAGGGACTTTCTGAATGACGGCTTCAAATTCATACGTTTTTTGATTCATTTCCAGCCTGCCTGATCACCCCTGAGAAATCTAAACTGTTTTCCTTCTCCACATCCTAAAATTCCAGTCGATCGCGAGAAGCGTCTCCGTTACGTGAGCGAACATTCTTTAATAAACCGCGTTGGAAAAAATTCATATAACCCGATACGCTCGATGCGCGAAATAAACGGTTTGAAGTTTTCAGCGATAACCGGAAGCGCTTTCAAAATATTTTCTGGCTCATCAATCAGCAGCGTAGCGTGTGCAGTCCAGTTATAGGCTCCGCTTCCACAATGGGGGAAAAATTTTTGTTGAAGGGTTAGCAGTTCAAAATTCATGTCTGGAGCAATAAACAATACCCCCAAACCAAACAACCCAATATGACTGAGATGGATGTCAATACAGGTTGTGTTTGCGCAAATTTTTTCGAGGTCGTCTATTAATTGTTTCTCGCAATCGATCTCTTTTTTGCCCAGTGTGAAATGGTAAGGGATGTTTTTTGTTTGTTTTCCGATAAACCCATTTTGCCGGAGAATGTCATAATATCCTGCGAGTATTTCTTGTGTTTCTTGATCAAATTGAGCAAGCAAATAAAGACTTTTATCTTCCACTTTGAACCCCCTTTACTATCGTTCGTTTGCGCAAAAGAGTGTTATCCAGATCGAAGAGGACACATCGATACATCCTAAACCCTCTCTTCAATTCTTGCCACACAACGACGGCGAAAGTTGAATAATCATCTAACCCCTCTTTCTGCCGGGAAATGAGGTTCAGTTAAGATTTCAGTGCTTTTCTAACAACAACTTTGTCTCCTCGTTCAGCGAATATGGAAAATCCGCATTTTTTATACATTTCCAGTGGACCTCTGAAATCATGGTCTGCGGAAATGAATTCCTTTTTGATGTAGGCCTCGACAAAATCAAATCCTTCGCCGGCTGCATCGATGCAAACTCTCTCTAACAACCGGGTAGCGATGCCCTTCCGCTGCATCTCTGGTGCAACCATAAAGCAAAAAACTGACTTCACCCTGACATCCGGGCTGTATTCCTCTATCGGCCAAAACGATCGTAGATAATCAACGCCGATTTTGCAATCGGCGCTTGCGTTACACCATCCCACAATTCCATCATCGTAATAGGCAAGATAACCCTGTATACTGCCATTGCGGACAAACTCTCTGGCACGCGCCCTTCTTTCCTCTCGTGTCGGAAACCAGTGGGGTTCTCCGTGAGCATAAGAATCGTCGCTGCGCCAGGTCACGCAGTAGCATTTTTGCTCGTCGATGTTGACGTCGTGAGGCGTTACATCAAAGAAATGCACATAATCATCTGCAAGATCGGGTGTCAGTTTGCGGATCTCAATTTTCATCAGGAATTCCTAAAAAGTGGTCTACTACTTCTCATTAACCAACTTGCCGGTCATGTATTCAATATCTATCGCAAAAAGCTGTACCCTGTCGATACTACGTGCTAATCCTTCCTCTACCTCCTCCCTGGTTGGGTAGTATTTCAAGGCCAGCTTACGCAATTTGTCCTCTGTCAATTCCCTATCATCAATCAGTTTTGCTCTGCCAAAAACGATGACGCTGGTGACATTCCACTCCCAGTGACCTTCTTTCTTAAATCCTGTGTTCCATGTAGTGAAGCACACCTTATTACAATTCGTGATTGCAGAAACCTTATGGCCTTCCTTAGCACCATGAAAATATATGCGATTATCGGTCTCATCATAGTAAAAATTAATTGGAATCGTATACGGATATCCATTATCCCCGATAACGGAAAAGGCTCCTCTTTTCTCTTCTGTTAATATCTTCTTACATTCTTCCTCAGGAACAGCCTGCTTAAATCTTCTCATTTTTCGAAACATCTTGTTCTCCTCTGTAAATGACCTTCAGATCGTTTCTTTATCTCATTTACATTTCTATCTAACCCAGCATTTTCAGAGTTTCCAGAAGCCTTATTTCGGCATCAATATTACCCCTCTGCATCTTCATCAACCATAAATCCCCATTGCACTCCGAATTTATCAATAAATTGAACAGCGAGCGGGCTATACGGCAGCGTTTCCAAAGGATCAATCGTAATACTCTCTTCCTTCATGATGTCGTAGCAGGAAAGTAAATCAGCTTTATTATCAAACGTAACAATCAGATGAACGGCAATATCGGTCGAGGTATCTTTCTTACCAAACCGGTCATTCAGAAAAACCTTTTGGCCGTGTATGTGCATTTCAGCGTGGGCAATTCTGTCATCGTTCTTGCGATTTACAGGATCATAATCGCTGTTATAAATAATGCAGTCAGCTTTGCCATTAAACGCTTTTTCGTAAAACGAAATGGCTTCTTTGCAACTGCCGTTAAAATGTAGATGTGGGATTAGCATAATTGACCCTCCTCTCGTCTGAATCGATAGGAATCAATCCATTACGATTAACGCAATAGAAATAGATAAAACCGGGAATGACTCCAACGGTTCCATATATCGCATCAACGATATCTACAGTATTAATGGAACTCAACAAAGTCTCGCAAATAAAATTTGCCACAATCAGAAATGCGCCAAAAACAACTACAAAACGAAATTTCACTCCAGATGTCAGCCACAAAGAGCCTATTACGAGATAAGCCAGGAGACTTAATGAAAAATTTGATATATGAGATGTTATTTCAGGATTGATTACTACAAAATCACTATTGAAAACTTTCAACCATCTTATGAGAGTCAACACAAAACCAAAGCAAAGGAATAGCATTTGTACAATTCTATATGTATTTTTCATCTGATACTTTGTTTTCAATGTACACCTCCAAGAAAAAATCAGCGAGAAAGTCTTGTTTTCACTCAATGGGTTTCGCGCCCATAGAAGCAAAAAGCCTTGTACAAGGCTTTTTGCTTCCCCATTCATTCTTTTACCTTGATATTAGCACCACACAAAAAGCAGTGGGTTAGGGAAACTCATGCGTCATGCTTAGATAGAACAGAATTGCTTTATCAACTCGACGAATTCAGACTGATTGCTCATCATTGCTGGATGCGTTCCTTGCATAAAAAGTTTGGTTTTAGCATTCCTTGTTTGGGCACAAATATCTCCAAACAATTTCTCATAATGCCTCTTTGGAAACATTTCATCTGCTGCGCTCCCCGTCAGCATTAGCTTAACCTGAATCTCAGAAAGCGGATGATGAAAATACTCATTGACTTCTTGTGCATGACGGGTGAGTGCGTCAGTATCCGCATCAAATACCGCTTCCCAATCATCGCCATGCATATCTTTCAACACCATACAAAATTCATCTATTTGTTTTGCATAAGAACGTCCGGTTATTATCTGCTGTGTTAAGTCCGCATCTGCTCTAATTCCTACAAAACTGTCGGCAATCACTGCATTGATAAGTTCCGGATGTTCAAGTGCGAAATTGATTGCTGCCAATGCACCGCCGCTGCAACCAACAACATTAATTCTACTCAAATCCAGGTGGTGGCAAAGTGCGGCTACCTGTTGTCCCCACTCATACCACAAATCAGCAGGCCAATCTACAAGCCGGTCTGACTTTCCGCAGCCGAGAAAATCCATGGTAATTACAGTGCAATCCAGCAAATCAGTAAAATCAAGGGTTACAGCTTAGACATCAAGACGACACTCTCCACATGGCACGAGCCGCTTGGATTGATGTCCTGGGCCCATTTTCATACCTTACGTTATTTTGACAGGAGTTTCTTATATGTTCTGTCAATAAGCAGTGCTCCGATAGGCGCGGTTATGA
>Ga0134094_1001440_pt1 | contig 23108 bp, 21 predicted proteins | sample 5_1taG_FD_94458 | JGI IMG/M metagenome (GOLD analysis project Ga0134094, IMG submission 94458) | Switchgrass degrading microbial communities from high solid loading bioreactors in New Hampshire, USA - 5_19_20_110_A1 metaG | ecosystem: Engineered > Bioreactor > Semi-continuous > Anaerobic >... | reverse complement strand
TACGTTGTCGCCGGGGATGCAGTCACGCTCCAGCGCCTGACGGACCAATGATGCAATGGGGTCGCGCCCGATCAACGAAAGAAGCCGCACATTATTCCCAAGAATGGTGAGCGCTTTCGCGACGTTATATCCAACCCCTGAAACGGTGCTGTTAATGTTAAAAAATGGGTAGCGCACGGGCATGTAAGGAATCGGAAAGCCCTCTACCCGCATGGTTGTTTCGATGTTGATTAAGCCAGATACCAGGATGTTCATTCTTAAATTTTATCATGGTTCCTATTCAAGGGTATCGCAGAAGGCAGCAGTTGTCTTGAAATACACCTCCAAAAAACCACTTGATATTTATGTAATTATCATTATACTTACATACATAGGTATCAATACATACATATGTGGAGGGCATTATGTCTCAAGACAGCATGCGCATTGACGAACTGACCGGCCTGCTCGCACGGCCTGCTTTAATCGAAAAGATGGAAGAGGCGGCGCGCAAAGAGGAATCGCTGGTCGCAATCTTTCTGGATCTTGATCATTTTATGCACATCAATGAGACCTACGGGCACCAGACCGGTGACGAATGGCTCAAAGCTATCGCAGCCCGGTTTTCTGAGGTTTTCGGTAAAGACGGCATGGTAGCCCGCTGGGGCGGGGATGAATTTGTCGCTGCCGTCACCTCGAAGAACCTCGAGGAGGTCTACGAGATGGCCGAGGCGCTTCGCAGCAGCGTGGAAAAAGACTGCCCGACCACGCTGCATAACGGCCAGCCAATCCAGACCGGCGGGACAATTTCACTGGGGCTGGCAGCTTTCCCTGCAAATGCCCGTGACCCGATGGACCTCGTAGAAAAGAGCAAACAGGCGCTTTATACGGCGAAAGAGAAGGGCGGAAATCGGGTGCGCTTCTATCAAGAGGCCGATACATTGACCGGGCTGCTCAATTCTTTTTCCACCCAGCGCGCGCTGGAAGAGGCTCTCGCTGAAGCGCAGGAAAAGGACGGGACCCTGTCTGTATTTTTGCTCGACATCGACCGTTTCAAAGATATCAATGACGACTACGGGCGGCGGGCAGGCGACGAAGTCCTCAAACGGCTGGCCCGCATCCTTCAAAGCAACTTTGACTCATTGGGCGTCGTGGGCCGGATCAAAGCCGATGAGTTCATCGTCATTCTTCCAGACCAGCGCGCCGATTCGGCCTTTGTTCTCGCCGACGAGGTGCGCCGCCTGGTGGAAGACAGCGAAGTGCAGATCACCATCGGCAACCACACCAATGCCTTACACTTCCACATTTCCGGTGGAATAGCAAATTATCCGGCAGATGCAGCGGAGCACGTTGACCTGCTTCGCAAAGCGGACGAGGCGCTCTACCGCTCCAAGAAGACGGGCCGCAACCGCATCAGCCTGCCGGCAAGCGCGCAAATGGTCACAAAGACGTCGCATTATACGCAGGTTCAGCTTGAGCGGCTGGCAGCCCTGGCGCGCAAGCAGGACAAAACAGAAGCGTTCCTCCTCAGAGAAGCCCTGGACGACCTGCTCCGGAAATATAAGGAATCAGGCGTGTAATCAGAAAGGGAACCATTCAAATCCTTGATTCGTCTTATAATACAGACTCTGATCACGGACAATCAAGGAGACTTTCAATGAAACGACCAATTGCACTGCACATTACAGCGCTGCTAGTTCTTGCTGCATTCCTGGCCGGGTGTGATGCCCCTGCGACGGCCATCGCGCCGACCCCCAATGAAGCAGCTACCCTGGATGCGGTCCGGCAGGAGGTTGTGCTGACGATCGTCGCCGATATGACGAAGAATGCTCCTACAGCGACCAACACCGTCCCGCCAACTGAAACGCCTGTCCCTGCGTCGCCGACGCCTGAACCGGTGAACACCGAGCCGCCGCCACCACCGACAGCGACCAATACGTTGGCTCCCCTGCCGGCTGCAACCTTCACAATGACTCCAACGCCGGCGGAGTACGCCTGCACGATCTCAGGCGTGTCACCTGCCGCAGGAACAGATTTTAAGAAGGGAACCGACTTTGACGCTCACTTCACCATCAACAACACGGGCCAAAAGACGATTCCATCGGATGATGTAGACATCGTGTTTACCAGCGGCTCTGCAGCGAAGCTGCATACAAGCGGTGATATCCTCGACCTGGATAACAGCGTTGAGCCCGGTAAAACCTACAATGTCGCCATCGATATGATGGCTCCGGACGTCCCCGGCAACTACACCTCTACATGGACGGTTCGCGGTGTTGGCCGTGACCTGTGCAGCGTGACGATCTCAATCGACGTGGTCGAATAGCTCAATTTGAACCATTCCGGTTCTGCGCAGCATGTTCAGGCCCATATAAGCCTGAACATGTTTGCTTTACTACCACTTTCCAAATCCCGGCGAGTCCTTTTCGTACAGGGCTTCTAAACGCCGCCGGTGACCGGGCAGCAAATCGGCGGGCAGTGCATTCAGAGGGAAGAAATTCCATTCCTCAATCTCCCGCGCTGCTCTTCCGGTGATCCGCCTGTCATCTGGAAGATCAAATGACCTGCACAAAAACACCGCTACATGGTCTGACTTGTATTCAAAAAAGTTCGTGTACACGCCCTGCAAACGCAGCGGTCCCAACCTGGCGTCCAATTCCTCCTGCGCCTCGCGCCGCGCTGCTTCCTCAAGGGTTTCGCCTCGCTCGACCTTTCCTCCTGGGAGCAGCCAGCCGTCGTGATACGTGTGCCGCACGAGCAGGACACAGTCAATGCCGGTCGCTGGATTCTCGCGCAGCAAAATCAGGCGTACCCCCACAGTCAACGGCCGGGTAATGCGCAGCCGCAGCCGGTTCAACCGGTATAGAAAACGGAAAAGCGCGCCGCGAATGGTCCATCTTTGATGAGATCGATTCACGGCGCGCTCCTCTTAAGGTCTATGATGCTGCTTCGCCGGTTCGCAGGTGGGCCTGCCATCTACAGACCGGTTGCTTTAAACGGGAGTTTATTCTTTCAAACGCACGTATACGTTGAACGTCCCGTCCCCCTTCTTTCCCATTTTTAGATCGAACACACGCGTATAAGCCTTTACCAGCGCCGATAACTGCTTATAACCATAAGTGCGCGGATCAAAACTGGGATCTAGCTGGCGCAGGTGCGTACCCATCACCCCTAGAAAGGCCCATCCGTCATCCTGCACCGCCAGGTCAAAGGCCTGCTTGAGAAGCGGCAGCGGCTCGCTTGGCGGTTCCGCTTCTTTCGAGGCTCCCCCACCATTGGTTTTCTTTGATTCACTGGTTTTCTGCCTGTGTGTCGATTCGGGCAGCAGGTTCTCAGTAAAGACAAACACATCACATGCATTCACAAATGCCCGTGGTGTGGATTTCTTGCCGATCCCCATTACATAAAAACCCTTCTCACGGATTCGCGTCGCTAAACGCGTGTAATCGCTGTCGCTCGAAACCAGGCAGAACCCCTCGACACCACCCTGATAAAGGATGTCCATCGCATCAATAATCATCGCGCTGTCAGTTGCATTCTTTCCAACCGTATATCGAAATTGTTGAATGGGCTGAACCGCAAAATTATTTAACGTTTCTTTCCATCCGTTCATGTTCGCAGTCGTCCAGTCTCCGTAAATCCGGCGGATAATCACCGTGCCATACTTGCTGGCCTCTGCGAGCATATTTCCGATCAACGATGGCTGCGCGTTATCACCATCGATGAGCATTGCTATCCGGCGGGAGCGCATCGTGTTGGAATTATCATCCATACCATTTCACTCTCCTTTTTCTAGCCTTCCCAATCGGGGCGCTCCGGCTGAGGAGGTGTGTTTATACGCAATTATCCAATATTTTATCATAAAAAGTGAAGCAGCGATTGTTTACGCTACGGGTTAAATACAAATATTTGGGCCGTGTCATCTTTGTAAACCGGCTTCCAGGATGGGTGAGCAGTTAACCGGCTGGCTAACGGCTCGTCAGATGGGACAATCATCCATTCCACCTGGTATTTCTCCAGGATGTCTTCCCACCCCTCCTGACCGTTTGTTACAGCGATGTATTCGCGCGTGAGTGCTTCACCATAAAAATCTGTCTGGGCGTCAATGAACACCTGTTGATCTGGCCAAAGCCGGTACAACAGATAGCCGCCCCAGGGAAAATGATTAAACATCCGCCCCTGTTGGGGGTGTTCAACAAGCCAATCAACCGCAGCTACCGGGAATACTTCAGGGTCATAGCCAATTTCAGGATATGCGCCAACCTGTCTCCCGCCCATCAGCATCCATATGACCACCAAAATGGATAGGAGCGGGAATATGAAACCGCGCATCTGAAAGTCGATGGTTAAAAAGCCCTGATCGATTTTCCATAGTTTCTTTAAAGCATCTAGCTTGTCAGAAGCAAATTCGAACCAATCACGTACCATGCTGGATAGCACAGGAGCGGAGACGATTGCAAACAGCGGGATGTTGCGTGCGCTGTACAGCGCCATCATCATCCACGCGGAGGTGGCAATCACATGGGCAGCGGGGAGTTTCTTCCGCTGGACGCCAAACAAGACCCCGATGAGGCCAATCCACAGCAAAAATGGCTGCGTGCTCAGCGAATGAAAGTCTGGTGAGCGGTATTCGATGGTCATGTCAACCAGGAACTTCTCACCGAGATACCCGACGCTGGTCATCCATAACCCCAAGCCCGAGGGATTAATTAACGTGACCAGCAGCGAGGTTCCGCCCGCCAGAAAATAAGCAGTCCAGAACGGCCTGCTCGACCTGAGATTCGATTTACCGCCGGGAGCCATTAGCTGGTCTGCAGCGATCCCGATCCCGTACAGGACCCAGATAACAAATCCGGCGATATAAGCGCCGTGCAGGTTGGCCCAAAGAACCATCATGAGCGGGAAGGTCCACCAGCGCAAACGAGCCGACCGCTCAGCGCCGGTTCGCAGCGCTTCCAGCTCATGCACCCACAGCGCCAGAAGGAGAAATGTATAGATATGGGGCCTCGCCAACCAGTGGAGGGCTGAGGTGAATACTGCCATCAGGGTCACGATCAGCGCCGCGAAAAGATTACCGCTGTTTGAACGGGCAACGCTGTAGACAAGCGAAAAAGTGGTGGCGATGACCAGCCCGCACGAGAGCGTAACCCCAGGGAACCCCAGCCACCGGTAAAACGCGGCAAAGAGCACCTGTGATAGCCACTCATGCGGCGTCAGCGCCAATCCCTGCATGGTATGGGAGAACAGATCAGCGACGGGGATTTCCATATTCGCAAGGATATAAGATCCAATGGTAATATGGCGTCCCAGGTCTCCGTCCGCGTTCATCATCTGCCGCCCGAACTGGAAGGTCATCAAAAAAATAATGATCCAGAGGATGTGGCCGATATTGGGAAGCAGGAATCTGGCAATATTCTGGAGGTCAGCGTTCCGGAGGGTCGTAAAAATGGTTTGGGTACGGTTTGTCAGCTTCATTGCAAAATGATTATATAGGAAATCGACCCAAATTTAATATGAGCGCAAGCCTAACAGAATCAATATTAATTTATAACCGGCCTGCGGCCTTAGTCAGCCGGGATGGGCTGAACAACCTCTTCAGCGCCTGATGCCGCCGCCTGCGCAGCCGCTTTCTGAACCCGATCCATATCTGCTTCAATGTTCATCACAGCCGGGGTCATTAAGGCAAACACGGCCATCAGAATGGTCACCGCGCCCCCGATCCACCACCAGACCTGCACGCCCAGATTATCCGCTACAGGGGCTGCCAGCGCCAATCCAATCGGCGTCATCAAACCGGAAAGACTCCTGACCAGCGTAAATACACGCCCCTGTTTCTCAGGCGGTATCCGTTCCTGAAGCATGGCGAATAATGGGCCGTTCACCAACGGGTTTAAGACACCCGTAAGCGCATTTCCTGCCAGCGCCAACCAAAACAGCCCGGCTGGGGTGATCCCAACGATGAGGATAGCGGCTCCCATCAGCAAAAGGCTGAACATCGAGGTAAGAATTTTGCGATTAAAACCGCCCCAGGCGCTGAGGATGAGTCCCCCGGCGATAAAGCCAAACCCAAAGGAAGATTCAAAAGCCCCCAAATGCCAGACTCCGCCGTCAAAATGGTTCGTAATCAACAGCGGCGTCAGGGTCCCGGTCGGGCTGAGCAGCAGGTTAATCATCGCCGCCATCCCCAGAACGATCACCATGCCTTTGTAAGACCAGACGTAGCGCAGGCCCTCGCGCACATCGACCAGCACTGTTCGCGGTGTAACGACCCGGGCGGCCTCTTCTGCGCTGACCTCTGGCTGCGGGATCTGGACGATCAGGAGCGTAAAAACTGCCACCGCTGCAGTGGCGACATCAATAAACATGATTCCCCACAGCGGAAGGATCCCCAGCAGCAGCGCGCCGAGCGGCGGCGTAGCAATACTCAGAATACCGGCCAGCGTCTGATTCATCCCCGCGACCCGCCCAAGCTGGTCTTTCGGCACCATCAGGGAAGTCGATGCGGTCATTGCTGTGTAATGAAAAACCCCCAGAATCGACCGGATCAGGGTGACTACATAAAGATACCAGATTTCAAACCGCCCGGTCATGAACATCACCGCTAACCAGAGCGTAAACAAGGCGATGACCGTGTCAGCAAGGATCATGATCCGCCGGCGGTTCCAGCGGTCAACGAGCGCGCCGATGAACGGCCCAAGCACCACCTCAGGGACAACCGCAAACAGCGATACTGAAACCAGCACAGCCGCCGATCCGGTCTCTTGCGTCAGCCACCAGGCAATTGCAAAATGAATCAGATGACTACCGATTAGAGAGAGCGATTGCCCTGCCCAAACGGTAAAGAAAACTTTCTTCCAGTTTGAGTTCATATTCAATTATTCCAATGTCGTTGAGATTGTCGATGGCGCCGGCAAACCTGTGCTCTGAGTGGACGATGGGTTTATCTTCCTATAATCGAGCCTCTACTCGAGAAATACCTCGACGTGCTCCCCATCCTCTTCGTCGTATACGTCCACAATCTGGCCCATCTCGCCTGATTCGATGATGCTCATCAACTGCTCGGGGTCAAGGCCCTCGACCTGCGGAGCAAAGCGCGAGCCCATCTTTAACCCAACGCTGACCATGCTGATCGGCAGCCGGACATTAACGCGCGGGCGGCCTGATTCAGTATCCGTCACGCGAACGCGCAGCCAGCGGGGTTTGTGACCCAGACGGGTCGGGTCCGCCGGTTCACCCGGGCGCGGCCCATACTCAGCCTTATACCCGGCTCGCGCACCTGCTCGAGGCCCGCCTGGCTGCTGGGCGGCGTTAATTGCTTCCAATAATTGGGCGGCGTCTTCCGGGGTGATCTTCCCTTCAGCGACCATTTGTAAGATTTTCATGCGTTCTTCTGTGGTTGCCATTCCATTCCCTCCAATTTGCTCAGCATCACGAAGCGCGATCGCCACGCAAACGGCGTTTGGCTTCTTCCAGATCAATTTTGCCCTGGCTGAGCAGATCCAGAATAGACTGCCGCTCAAGCGGCGAAGGCGCCTGCGGTGCTGAGGCAGCCGCCTCCTCACGACTCGGCTCATACCCCATTGCGCGGATGATATCATTCAACCGGTTGCGCAAAGTAGGGTAGGAGAGGCCGAGCTCATCTTCCATACGGTTAAAACGCCCCTCACAGCGGACAAAAGTCAGTACGAACTGAAGCTGTTCCGCAGTTAAGCGCGAAAAAGGCAGCAGCGGCTTCAACTGCTCCGGTGAAAACGCGTCCTGGTACCGGCTGCCGGTCGAACCAGAGTCAAAGCTGCCTTCGATAGTGGTCTCACAGGCCGGGCAGTGCAGCCGGGTGACAACCAGCTCACCACCGCACACCGGGCATTTTGTCAGCAGTGGATTCATCCCTTCTCCTCGAATCGAATGAGCAGCGCCTGTTGCCTGAGTTCGATTAAAATAAACGCGCTCATGGTTGCATAATTTTCTAAACTCATTGTAAATGATATTTGACTTTTGTCAAGGTTATTTTTTAGATTATTCCGTCTTACTTTTATATTTTCAAACTCTGTTGCAAAAAAGTCAATTTAATTACGATAATCTTAAACGCCTCGCCTGAAAAAACGGTTTTTTCAGGCGAGGCGTTTTGCTTTGCAGTATCAACGATGAATGATTAACTCAATTCAGGTCGCCGGTCAGATGAGTCTGGATCACCAATCCAATAACGCCCAGTATGAGCCAACCAATCAAAACCAACGCCCCCCGCCCTACGATGTTTGGGGTCACCGTAAGCAGAGTCCCGGTCAATCCGCTGATAACAGCCGCAGCCCCAACAAAAGCGCTCGAAGATATGATCATGAACTTCTGGAAGCTGATAGTTACGCCGCCCATGACCAGCCCGCCCAATGCCATGCATAGAAATTGAATCCCTGTTCGGGGAAAAGGCGGGAAACTGGTTCGCAAAAGCGTGCTGATCTGGTGCGGGGTAAAAAATCCACCGACTTCGATCACATTGCCTATCATTACACCGAACAGCATTCCCAATGCGCCGCCCGCCGCGAACACCGCCAGGATATAAAGCGGGCGGGAAAGGATCGAGCCAATTAACCCACCGACCACAAACGCAGCGATCCGAAAGACCATTTGTCCCCCTAATTCAGGCAAGAGACCGGGCATCAGCGTGAAGGTGATCCAGCCGCCCAGAAAAAAGCCCCACACCGGAAGCATTTCTCTGAACATGCTGTACCCTGCAAAACACACAATGAGGCCCACTACAAACAGGAGCATGTCTTGGATCGTCATCATAGAAGAACTCCATAAAATAAATGAAAGTGATTTTATCCATTATACAGGGATCGGTAAGAAAAGAATTGATAAATTTGTTTGCTGCGTATTTAAGACAACAGGGCTGTCCCTAAATTGACAACAGCCCCGCTCATCAACGGCAACCGGATCAGCAGATCAGGAGACGGGTTTCTCCGCCTCCACAAAAATCCGGTGCTCTTTCACTTTGAACGCTCCTTCCCGCAAAATCAACTGGTGCAGCTCAATCAGCCGGTCGCGGTAATGCTCAACTGAAAAATCTTCTATTTGCCAGGGAACGACCGTTAAATAAAATACGACGCCCGCAATATCGAGGAAGGAAAACAGCGGAAAAGCTTCACGCGCGGTGATGATGTTGAACCCCGCACGCTTTAGCTGCATGACCTGGTCGTTAAGGTTATAGTCGCCGTAGGTGTAATAAGGATTATCTTGCAAGAAGCGGTTCAAATCCAGCATGTTTTCTCCGCCGACCTGCTGCGTGACAAATCTCCCGCCGGGCTTGAGAACACGAAACACCTCATGCGAGTCAAACCCCTCGTGACGGTCGATCACCAGGTCAAAGGACGAGTCAGAGAAGGGCAGGTGGTCGTGCATTTCAGAGACATCGGCGACAAATACGCCCAATGGCTCCAGCCGCTTGCGCGCCATAACGACGTTCGGTGGATAACCCTCAGTCGCCTGGGTGTTTGGTGGAAGCGGCGCAAGCGAGCTTAGAAATTCTCCCCCGCCGGTACCGAGATCTAACAGAGAGGCTACGCCGCGCATCCGCTCTCGAACGACCGCGCCATAATCCCACGGCAGTTGCTCCACTTTCGACCGCTCGTTCAGCCAGGAGAAATCCCAACCCAACATCCGCTGTGCCAGAGCTTCGTTGACAGCTCGATCAAAATCCGAGGTCGCTTGCATGTTCATTTTTCCTTCCGCTTCGCGCTTCTTACAAGATAGACAGAGCCCACCATACAGAGGAAGTAGAGCGGTCCAAGATAAGTGAAGACGCCGGTCTGGTTGACCAGCAAAAGGGTGGGTATCACGGCTAACAGCCAGAGAGCCAGGTTTGCCAGTTCGTGCTTCATTTCGTCCTCCACTAGAATCAGCCCAGACTTTAAGGCTCAACCACCCCACCTCCTGGACCTATAAAATTATATCGAAAATAACGCTGCGGATTAACTTCGAGCTTCGATTTCGATAATCGTTGGGTCTTCAAACAACTGGTCGGCCATTTTCTCATGTCTTTTGGGTGAGCCGCTGATCACCAGCGTCACCGTCATCATCCCCCCTCGCCGCGTGCGATAGCGGGATAAAATATGCAAGCCCATTTTCTGGAAATCGCTGCAAATTGACTCATATTTTTCAAGACTGGCCTTCGTGGTGATGTAATACGTACGCTGCTGCAGCCGCGTGCCGATCACGTGCTCAATTGAAGGAAAAACGAGCAGCGCCAGCAGGATCACGATCGTCGCCAGCCCCGAAAACAGATAGCTGCCGCTGCCCACTCCCATCCCGAGCGCCGCGACAAGCCAGATGGTAGAAGCAGTTGTCAGACCGCGCACCTCGCCATGCTCGCGTAAAATGACGCCTGCGCCCAAAAAACCAATTCCGCTGACAATTTGAGCCGCAATGCGGGCAGGGTCGCCGGCCATGGCTCCACTGCTGGAAGCCAGGCGCATTGAAAAGATGGTAAACAGAGCAGAGCCCGCGCAAATGAACATCAGTGTTCTAAAACCGGCTGATTTATCGCGAACTTCTCGTTCGGCCCCAATAACCCCACCCAGAGCCAGCGCGAGAAACAATTTAATGACATCTTCAGGATAGAGGATCATCAGCCATCTCCATCGCCAACAAACTATTCCTTCAGAATCCTTCACCGGTGAACGAGCTTAGCTGGCGCGATTACTTCACTCCACCGTCGCGCTTGAGATAGAGTAAGCCCAAAGCTACATTTGCCGACCATGCGACAGCTTTAAAGCGGCCTTCCATCAATGCTTGCTCAACCGCTTCAATGTCCATTTCCATCAAGACCTGCTCCTCCAGGTCGTCAGCATTGCGTTCGGTCGTCTTTCGCGCACCGAGCGCCAGGAACAGCGTTCCCATACCAGCGCCGTGATTAGGATCCACGCGATATTGACCCAAATCGATCCACCTGGCAGCCTCATAACCGGTCTCCTCCAGCAGCTCGCGCTTCGCTCCTGCCAAAGGCTGCTCGCCCGGTTCGAGATACCCACCCACCGTCGCGAGCGTCTCACCATCCACGCCGTACTTTACCTGCCGGAAGATTAACACCTTGCCCTCACCGGTGAGGGCAAGCACATTTACATAATCCGGTGAATCCAGCCAGTACCAGTCAGGGATCACAGCCCCATCGGGAAGCTGCACCTCATGTGTTTCAAGCGTGAGCCATTTGCCAAATGACAGCACCTGCTGCCTTGATTTTGTCTTCCACAATTCCATGATTAATTATCCGCAAGACGATTTGTTTCTTCATGCTGCGCCGCAGCCGCTGCCGTATAGCTTTCCAGGGCAGCAAGGACCAGTTCCACTGCAGGGCAGGCTGTGATCAGCTTGTCTATTAAAGCTACTCGCTCAGCTTCTTGCTCGAGCACATCGCCGGTCCAGGCGCTCAGTTGGTCGGCAAGGCTTGCGAGAAGCTCACCGTCCAGATAAGCTGAGAGCGCATTCCGGAGCCATTCCACATCCACTTCAGCAAGCTGTTCCGCTGGACCTTCAGGTCTGAAATACAAATCCTCGCCGCCTGAAGCAGCTTCCACTGTCTCGCTTTGAATATCATACCAGCCCACCTGGCTTTCTCCCGGAATCTCAGCGACATCACTTAACAGGGGCATGACCGATGCTGACGTACCCAGCATCGAAGCCGGCGTTCCTTCGTAGTGAAGCCCCGCCGGGGTCTGAATGATTCGCAGGACGTGAAACTCCTCATTTGTCCGCACCATCAGGCCTTTACTTCCCGGAAGGACAATACGCTCCCAACGCTCTGGGTCGCGGGCCGTCTCTTGACCGGATGCGCCGGAAAAAACCAGCGGCTGGTAAGCGTTCGAAAATGCAGCCCGCGCAAGATCGACAAGCGCAGAGAGCGAAGCCGGGCTGCCCCGCAGCGCCTCTTGCCGGCCCGCCAGAAAACAGGCTTCAGCCAGCACCCTGGCCAGCGTGTGTGGATCCAGCAGGCGCGAGGAGAGCCGCAAGCTGCCGTAAATCTGGTCATAGATCGTCAAGAAGGGCTGCCCCTCCCGGATCTCCGTTCCCCGGTTCGTGCGAAACCGGTCGGCGGCAAAACCAATATCCTGGCGCTCAAACGGAATGATCATCATAAACGCTTCATACAGAATCGAAGCGAGCTGCTCAAGGTTAACCCCTTCGACCGCCAGGGCAGGGTGTGTCAGCACAACGCCGGTAGTGAAGTAATTCCGTGAAAAATAGGGCTGATCCTGGAAATAGCCCAGCTCGCGCGAAAGCGGATAGGTGTAAATATTCTCATTTCGCCCGCGCTGCTCAACCACGCCGCGAATGGATTCGCGCACCAGCAGCCCGGTCTCAAAGGAAAGCAGGTTGCCCATCCGCCCGGCTGACTGAATACCCCCCACGGTAAGCCGCGGGAAAACCGCCGGAAGCGTCTTCTGCGGCTGGGTCGTGTAGCGCTTTTCACGGCGCACTTGAACGACCTTGGCCTTTACATTCACCCGCGTCACCCGATAAGGGATCGTGGCATAGTAATAAATCGCGCCGGGATACGCTTCACGCATCAGTTGCGCGAATGAAATCGAGCCCATCGACGTCACGTTTGGCCCGTCGCGCCGTTCGACCTTAAACTGGCTTTCGACGTCACGCAGCGGAAAAGTGTAATTGGGCCGGTCGTGCGCTTCAGTTTTCAAGCTGACGAGGTGGCGCGGGCTTTCTCCGCTGCGTTCTTTCTGGCACAGAACGATAAAATTCTCAGGCCAGTTGACCGGGCTGGTGAAGGGTATATTCTTTCGCTTCGCCAGCACAGCAGCCGCATTTGCTCGCCCCCTGGCTGATAGATGAATACCTGCCTTCACCGCTGTTTCCAGCAGCGTATCGTGCTCGCCGCCCGGCCGGGCCAGGCAGAGCGCATGAATGTATTGAATATGCTCATTTTCCAGGTACAGCGTGCTTTCAGCCAGCGGGCGCTGGAAGAAGCTCTTCGGCTGCACATACACCGCCTGGTCATGCACATCGCCGCCGTTGACCACAATGACCGTACCCTGCCTGTGGCGCCCAATTCGCCCAATGCGCTGCTGAAGGCTGGTCGCTGAAGCAGGGACGCCGATGAGCACGCAAATATCCAGGTGCGGAATGTCAATGCCCAATTCAAGCGCGCTGGTAGACACAACGCCGTTCAGTTTTCCCGCCGAGAGCCGCTCCTGAATCTCCCGCCGGTCATGGTCTTCATAACCGGCACGGTAAGGAAGGACGTTTAAATTCTGAAGCAGCCCGGTGACTTCACCTTCAGGATCTGCTTCTTCTGCTTCTTTCGGGAGCGGCGCCGGGGCTTTACGCCTCCAACCGCCCTTCCGCGCGCCGGATGTTTCTCCATCACCGGTTCTGCCCTCCTCCTCTACGCCGGCTTCAGCAGCTTTCGCGCTTTCACGCAGCAGCCGGTTGAGGATTGCCGAGATCAGCTCAACCTGCTTGCGGCTGTCAACAAACGCAATAAAACGCGACTCGGCCTGGCGAGACAGGTATTCAAGCAGCTGCACAATCTCTTCGAGAAAACGCGCCTGCCCTGGAGGAGTCGACAGGATGACTTCCAGCGGGTAGCGCGGCGAGGTGTCACATTCCGGTCCAACCACCGAAAACGGCTTTCCAAATAAAGCCCGCAGGTGTTCGTCAGGCTGCGCGATGGTCGCTGAAGCGCAAATATAGCGCGGATTTGCATCCAGAAGCGACATCAAATGCTGCAGCCGGCGAAACAAAAAGGCCGAATTCGAACCAAAGACACCGCTGTAAGCATGAACTTCATCGACGACAATCAAGCGGACTTTGCTTAAAAATCGAAGCACCTGCGGCTGGTTGAGGTTAGAGAACAACCAGGCATGAATGATATCGGGGGTAAAAACAACCACCCGCGAGCGGTCCAGGATGTTCAGGCGAAAACCCGGCGGAACATTGCCGTCAATGCGCCCAACCAGGCTGTCATTGACAATATTCGCGTACGTTCCCTGGTCTCTTTCAGGGCTGGCAATCTTCGTAGCCGCAAGCATTTGATGCCAGCGGTCGCGCTGTTCATTGCCAAGCGCCTTCATGGGATAGATCGCCATGACTTTCGCATCTGGATCTCGATCCAACAGGTCGAGCGCTACCGATTGGAAAACCAGGCTTTTACCGGATGCTGTGCCGGTCACCAGGCAGACGTCCTCTCCTGCCAGCGAGCGCCGGATCGCCTCTTGCTGATGCCGGTAGATGCCGGCAGGATACTGCCGCTGCAGGTAAGCGCGGCTCTCGTCGCCCAGCGAGAGATTATCGATCGAGTACAGACCGGCCTCACGCGGTTCTGTGGTCAAAACATCGACGATGCTCCAACCGTTTTTCTCAAAAAAATCTTGAAAGGTCACTGGCTCCTCTTTCCTTTAGGGTGCCAACCCCGCACCCATACGGCAGGCATCCTCCTGAAAATTACGGCTTGCAAAAAACACCTTTTGCCGTCCTCACAGGAAATGCGTGTATTCCGATTGTACCCTAACAAGCGTGCAAAGGGAAACGACAGTGACCCGGATCATTCAGTTTCTGGTCAAACGGCCCCGCTCATACGCCATAATATAGTGCGTATCTGTCTCACCGGTCACGCCAAACCCCAGGCGCTGGTACAGGTCTCGCGCGCGAATATTCACCTTCAGCACGCGCAGCGCTACCGGCTTGCCTCGCTGGTCTGCCTCTGCCAGCAAAGCTTTCATCACTGCAGACCCAATTCCTCGCCTCTGATATGCCGGAAGGAGCTCAATCCGCACGACAAACAATTCCTCGGCGCGGTCCTGGACTTCCAGAACGCCTGCGTCGCGCCGGTCCACCTGAATGATTTTCAAGTTATTGGGGTTAAACCGCGCCCGGAAATATTCCCGCTGCCAGTCATCGATCCACGGGCCGTACGTTTCTTCGACATACGTACGCATTGCCGCCCGGTGAAGGCCAAACAAAAAGTCAAAATCCTGTTCCCGGGCAGCCCGGTAAGTGATGTTCATCCCTTTATAGCGGCATTCTCCATAGCGGTATTCTTCGCCCGCCCCGGCAAAAATCAACTGGCCTGTCAGCCAGCGAGCCTGCTCCGACGCCAGAAAAAGACAACATATCCTTACCGCCTGATTAATTCATCCAGCCAGGGGACTTGTTGGTTTCGCCACTGCCAGAACAGATCTTCAAATAAGATGTGCGCCGCCAGCATTTTCTTCCCTGCAAACGGACCGCTTCCCCAGCGGCGTTCCACTTCCTTCAGGATCACCTGCGCTTCTACCAGCTCCTGGTCAAACAACAGCCGCGAGAATATTTTCTGCTCCCAGGGCGAGATATAATCAAAAGCGTCATAGCGCCTGAACTGCCCAAACAGCAGGTACCATACCGAAGCCTGGCCAATTCCGTAGATCGTCAGCAGCGCCCGCTTGAGATCAGGTGTCTCCAGGCTGCGCAGATATTGTTCATCCAGAATGGGTTTCCCCTCTGCAGAGCTGCCGTCACGAACAAATGATTCAGCCTGGCGTTTCAATGTCTTCGCCCGGTACCCCAGCTTAAGCTGCCGCAGTTCATCTTCACTTGCCGCTTGAATATCCTCCGGCGACCAGAACCCTGCCAGTACGCGCCCATCAAAACGCAGAGGGGTTCCAAATCGTTCAAACAGGTTATTCATCATCTGTATGCTGCGCCGGATGGTCGCATTTTGAAGAACGGTTGCGATGACAAGGTACTCATAGAGCGACGAATAGCTGCTTGGGCGCATGCCTCGCCAGCGTTCCGCTGCAGGGGCAAGCAGATCGTCTTGCAGCGCGGCGTCGTAAAACGATCGCAGGTCGGAAAACAAATCATACCGGACCGCCATCTCTCCGCTGATTCGCTCAACCCGGCCTGGATCAAGAGGCTTTTCTGAAAAGATCACCAGGCGCACAGCCGGGGCGTCAATCGACCCCATGTTATCCATCCGCACGCCGAAAAGCTGATCTTCGAAGCGGAGACTGTGCCACACGTGACCTGTCTCGTACACCAGGTCAGGCCCAGGGAAATAGGATGGCTTGTAGACGGTGCCGTCGAAATGGAACGGCGGGCAGGGATACAGCATTACCTCGGTCTCGTAGGGTAAACGCAGTTCTGCGGTCATGAATCCTCCCAGGTAGACAAAGTATAATGCTGATGTCAGTTCCTGGGAACCACGACCCTCACACGAGTTCCGCAGCCGGGCTTTGAGACAATTTGGACGTGCCCGTTCGCAATATCGACCCTCTCCCGCAGCCCTACGAGCCCCAAGTGACCGTTTCGGGCTAACTCCAACCAGTTTTGCGGAACGCGAAAACCGACACCGTCATCCGCAACCTCCAGCACCGCATGCTGCTCATCGAGCCGGAAGCGGATGAACACATGGCTGGCTTGAGCGTGCCTGACCACATTATTCATCAGTTCCTGATAGATCCGGTACAGCGTCATCTGAAGGGACTCCGGCAGGCTGCGCTCGTCATGGGCCAGATCCAGATACAATGACAGCCCAGGGTGGCGCTCTTTCAGGCTCTCAGCGTGATACCGGATAGTCTTCCCCAGGCCAAAGGGTCCCAGCGCAGGGGGGCGCAGCTCATTGCAGAACCGGCGCAGTTCTTGAATCTGGGTCTGCAGCGCCTGTTGAATCTCGCGCATTTTCGCCATCCGCAGCTCTTTTTCGTTAATCTCACGCGCTGCGACGAGTGTGTAGCTGGTCGCAATCAGGTCTTGCAGCGGTCCATCGTGTATTTCACGCGCAATCCGCGTACGCTCCAGCTCGCGTTCTTTGATCAACTGCCGCTGCATCCCGATATGCGCCAGGTGGCGAACAGCGTCAGCTTCCATCTGCCGCTGCTGGGTAATGTTCAGTGCAGCGACCGTAAACCCGACAATTTCATCTTGCCCGTTACGCAGCGGCTCGACGGTCAGGTCGAAGAACAAGAGACGCTGTTCTCCGGTGTACTCCCTCCCGTCTTGTATGGTGATCTGCACCTCCTTGCGAACTCCCTGACCGGTTTTCAGCACGCGCTTCCGTATCGATTCGATGACGCCCGGCTCCAGCGTAGAGACAAGCGTGTCCACCCTTTTGCCCAGCAGTCGTTTTCCAGACAGCATCTCCTGCGGATTGAATATCCAGGTGATGCGCAGGTCTTTATCGGTCGTAAAGACGATGATCGGGACGCTGCGCAGGGCAATCTCGAAACGGCTGCGGAACGTTTGCAGCTTATCGAACAGGCGGGCATTCTCCAGCGCAAGGCGGACCACATCCGCTACAGCATTCAGCAGATTCAATTCATCGCTTCGCCAGGCGCGCGGCTGGCTGCAGGCGGCGACCAGCGTTCCAATCCAGTTTCCGTCCGGATCGAGCCAGGGGAGAGCGACGAACGAGCGCACATGTAATCGCGAGAACAGCCGCTCATACGCATGAGCTGTCATCGGGTCAGCCCGGGTGTCAGAGGCAATCGCAATCTTTCCCTTATTCAGCCGGTCGATAATCTGCTCTGGGAAAACGCGCAGCAGCGCATTTCCGGCGTAGCTGCGCCCTTTCCGGTTGTAATCGACCTCAATCTCATGCATGCCGGGGGTCTGGCCCTGTTCAGAAATAAAGCAGCGGTCGAGCTTCAGATATTCACCCAGCCGGTGGACGACTTTATCAATCACCGCTTCCGGCGTGCGCAGCACGACCAGGCTTTTGCTCAACTCTCCCAAAAATTGCTGGTGATTCGTGATTCTTTTTCGCTCAGTGATATCGCGAGCAGTCATAACTGCCCCGATTATCTTCCCCTCGCCGTCTCGGATTGGGCCAGCGTTGCACAGTAAGGCAATATCACGATCCCCTTGCTTCACCATCAGCTCTTCGTCTTCGACCACCTCGCCAAAACGCTCCGCGCGGATGATGGGATGCTCATCCTCCGGCACCATGCTCGATCCGTCCGGGTAATAGGTGTTCCAGATCGATCGCTGATCGGCATCGGGCGAGTCTTGAGACGCATCACCGGCCGGTTCGCCAGTCCATGCTTCAGCATATTTGCTGATATACAGTGGGCGCGCGCCAGGAGCAGCCGTAATAGTAATCCCCTCAGGCACATATTCCATCAGCGCGTTGAAAATTCGCCGGACCTCTTCTGCCTCGCGCGCGCTGCGCTTTACCTCCTCAAGCGCGCGCTCCAGTTCGGTCGTCTCCCAGACAACCAGCAGAATTGCCGGCTGGTCTTCCCACATCAACGGCCGGGCGTGAAGCGAGAACCATCGCTGTGAGCCGTCCGGAAACAGCCGGCTGACTCGCTCCACCGTCACGCTGGCCTCCTCATTTACCACCGGCTCCAGCAGGCTCTTAATACTTAGCCCCTCATGATCAGGCCAGGCATCTTCGAGAGAACGGCCAATCAAATCTGCTTCAGGAAACGGCGTAATCGCCCGAAATGCTTCGTTGACCAGTTTGAACGTCAGGCTGTTCCCGCATACAACCGCAACCCCGCCGGGGTTTGAATCAACAATCGCCTGAAGCAGCTCTCGCTGGCGGCGGTTCTTCTCCTCCAGGGCGCGGCGTTCAGAGATATCGCGGTTTGCCGTGATAAATCCGGTTAAATTACCCTGCTCGTCCTTCAGCGCAGCGCCGTGACATTCGACCCACAGCCTGCGGCCGTCGCGGGTATACTGGATCATCTCAACTTCATAGGTCTCACCGGCAAGAAGTTTTGACAGCGTGTTCCCGCCGGTTTCCGCGGGCAAGTCCGACGGGATCACCCGGTATATATTCCTGCCCAAGACTTCTTCAGCTTTCCACCCATACAGGTTTTCTGCTGCGCGGTTCCACGAAGTGATATGCAAATGCTCATCGGTTGCAACGATGGCATCATGAACGTGCTCAAAAATTTCTGCGCGGTAAGCAAGGTCTTGTTTGACCCTGTCGCAGGTCGGTGAACAGGCCGGGCAGCTCGCACCGGCATGATTCCCATTCGACTTAATCACCGGTCTCCCGCCAAGACGCGACTGTAGATAGATGTTCTCTGCTTGCAGATCCGCGTTGGACGATTGAAGCACCCTGACCTGCTCGCGAAGCTGCCTGACTTCATCGAGCAGCATATCGATCGGTTCGTGAAGCTGTTTCGTGGTTCGCTCTACCCAGGCTTCACGTTCATCTGGGTCCGTTGGGACCTGATCCAGGAGGCTTCGCAATCGGGTGGGTAAACTCTCAAAGGAAACAGCATAGAACGGCCTCATTGCCTCTCCTCTACCCCCTCTATTGAGATCAGCGCGCTCCTTTACCCCCTGATGTCAATGTTCGCTGCAAAAAAGGCGCAGTGTCTCTCCATTTCGAACTTCGGGAAAATCCAGGCACACGATTTTCACTCCTCGACAACGCCTGGCCCAAAATGGAAAATCGTGAGTCAATTATATAATGTTTCTCTGAATATAACAGTACCCAATTCCGGATTTATTCCTGTTAGCTGGTGGTAAATCGATCACACCCGGAATATTATGAAGATCAGTCAGCGGGCTCGCGCCACTCCATCTCTGTCCGGCGAAAAACTTCGGTGAAACCCGACCGCAGGATTTCGGGCAGGTGCGGGTCGCCCTCAGGAATATTTTCGACATACGTCTCGTGATCGGGAAACCGCCGGTACAGCTCCCCCAGAAGCGCCTGAGCCACCTGCCCCGGATTGCCCGACCCCGTATGGAAAACAAAATGAGACAGAATGCCATCATGCTCGCGAAAGACCAGCCAGCCCCAACCGCCGGAGCCCAGGTCGACGCGCAGCCCCTGCGCGTCGCCGGCGTTGATAAACGACTCAACTTCATTGGTCCATGCCAGCCGGGCGGGATAGCTCCTGATTAGGCCGAGCGCCTGATTTTCTTCAAGCCAGATGGCTGTACAAACGGAAGCCGGCTCAAGCGGTCCTGCCGGGCGGCGCAGCACATACAGCGTGCGAATTTCACGAAAACCGAGTTTGAGAAATAGTCGATGCGCAGGACTGTTGCCCTGAATGACCTCTAAAATCGAACGCCGGCAGCCCAGGTTACGCGTGCATTGCAGCAGCCCGCGCACCAGCGCCTCGCCGGTCCCCGCGCGCCGGCGAACAGGCAGCACGCCCAGCCGGGTAACCCATGTCCGGTCTGGACGGACGCCCAACATCGCCAGGCCAAGCACCTGTTCGCCGTCCACAGCCACCCACGAATGATCCAGATCGACATCGTACACACGAAGATAGGCTGCCAGCCGGTCAGCATTCATTGACATCGGCACCAGGTAGTCTGCCCTGGCCTGATTATAGATGCCGGTTAATTCCTCGACTGAAAATTGGTTCGCTGGTATTAGATGGAGTTGGGTATCAGACATATCGTTGAAACCTTGCGCTGTATAATTACGGATAAGAGCCGCTCCTGGCCCTTTGATGATACCGCAGGGGAAGACAAGATGAGCAATCACCCGATCAATCTGGCAGTTCGCTTTCTGCTCGAACTCACCGGTTTGTTTGCCATGGGCTACTGGGGCTGGACTCAACACAGCGGCCCGCTGCGATTTATCTGGACAATTGGTTTTCCGCTGATCGCGGCGGTTTTATGGGGAACCTTCCGCGTTCCGGGCGATCCGGGCAAAGCGCCCGTCGCGGTCCCTGGCATCGTGCGCCTGATGCTGGAACTGGTTTATTTTAGCGCAGGAATCTGGGCTTTTCACGCAGCCGGGCGCGAAGCATGGGCGCTGGTTTTCGGAACGGTCACCCTGATCCACTATCTCATTTCGTACGACCGGATTCTCTGGTTGGTCAGGTCGCCGCAGCAGACCTAACCAGTCCATGCCGGCTGCAGCAAGAAGACTCATCACACATTCCGCACATCTGGAAAGCGGGTCGTCGCAAAAGAGAAGTGGATCTGGTGAAACAACCAGTTCCCACCACGCCGGGCGAGAACAGCGGTGAAGCGCAGAGGCCAGACGTATACCTTGCCGCGCTCCGCCTCAAACACCGTATTGGTTCCCCCGCGCAAAATCTCCAGCAGTCGAGCGCGCGGCGATCTTTTTTCATCGTTCGCAACTTCGTCGATGTACTCAAGATATTTTTGATAAGCCTCTTCCGGCTCCAGCTCCATATTCACCGTGCCCGTGACCGACAGCCACGCGACATCACCCAATATATGGATCTGCGCATTTGGTATATCCAGTTGAAGGTCTCCCCAGTGCTCCCAATCGTTCAGGAACAGGTCGCAGGCTGCGTCAGCGCCCAGGCACCATTCCCCATCCCCAGGGACAATTCCACCGGTGCCAATCACCTCAAGCTCCCGATCCGGCACAAACAGGCGCCTGAAATCATCAATCAGGGTCTTATCGCGGCGGACGTACCCGTCCTGAAATTTTTCCAGCACGGCTCTAACTTCGTTTTTCGCGGTTTCAGGCATGGTTTCATTCCTTCTCGCAGCCCTCTCAATCGGGTTTGATTGCGTATCAACCTGCAATCTACAGTAATTAAAAACCAATACTCAATCAAGAGGTTCCCTTAGCTGGTCGTCGACGCTGACATTGTAAGCAGCGCCATCGACCGACCAGTAAGCCCAGGGTGACCCGGCCTCTCCTCTAGCAAATGAGATCTGGTCAGGGATCAGCAGGCTGAGTCTCTCGCCGGTTCCCGCGGGGCTTGCCAGATCGAATTCCTTCCAGGTCAGCAGATCCATTCGCCAGACCTCTTTTTCCGGCGCTGCGTCTTCAGCGTCAGTCACCAGGCGCATGGCAATCAGGTGGGTCATGCGCCTGGTGCTGGGGTCAAAATAAAGCGTGAGCGAATCTTCTGCTTCACCGAACGGCACAATCAAACGAACCGATTCCTCATCCAACTGCTCCCAGCGGATTCGCGGGTCATGGACGAAAACCGAAGGCGTCCAAACGGCTTCAGCCCACAGCGTCAAATTTTGCCCCTGGTCGATGCGGCTTCCGCGCTCGGTTTTTCCGCCGAAGCCCAGCGCCCCTTTTCCATCGATATACGAGACAAAGCCGCGAAAGATGGGCCGCTGGTACCATGTGATTTCCATCCGCCGGTAGAACGACTCCCCCGGCCGGTACCAGGACTTAAACCGCAGTGGAAACCACACGCCCCGGATGCACAACCTCCCTCGCCCCCAGATCACGGCGCTTTCGATACGCGGCGGGTTAGGGCCCAACGTCTTCACGAAATGGCTATACGCAGGTTCGGGCAGGTCGGGACGTAATGGGGCAGGCTCGCCCGGTGCAGAGGGCCGCGGATGCGCGCGGAATGGCCGCGGCGAAATGAAAAAACCGAGCATGATGATGCCGATTAACCCCAGCGCCGCCAGAAGGAAGATAAGGAAATCTGACATTCGATCGCTAAGCTCTTTCCGCGACAACCGCTAAAAAGCCTGCGCCGTCCTCTTCCCCGGTCAATGATGGATAAAACTGCACATGGGTAAAGCCGGTCTCGTGCAGCAGACTCCGCAGTTCGTCCTGTGAATAAGCCTGATAAGTGATCGAGTAGCGAGTCACTGCCGCGGTCTCGGCATCGATCACGATATGCCGGTGCACCGCTGCGCGGCATCCGGCATCCCAGGCAGCCTGGAAGAGCATCAGATGCGGCTGATCCGAGAACAACCCCGCGGTTTGCGTATGCCAGACCGGCGGTTCTTCACCGATCTTTTGCACAGATTCTTCTGTCGAAGGCTCCAACAGCAGCCTCCCGCCCGGTTTCAGCGCCGCACATGCTTTTGACAGGATCAGGCGAGCGTCAGCAGCCGAAAACACATTAAATTCACCGTAAAGCAGCATCACCAGATCACAGGCCTGATCAGGCCCATAGCTGGCGGAACGCACATCTGAGAGCAGGTAAGTGCAGTTCAGCCCTTCCCGTTCAGCCATCTGGCGGGCATATTCGATCGAGGCAGGCGAAAAATCGATTCCCCGGCAGGCATGGCCCATTTTGGACAGGCGCTGCACGTAAAGCCCCGGTCCGCACCCGAGATCGAGAATTGATCCGATTTCTCCGCCCAGCACCGTTTCGTGAATGAAGCGGACATGCCGGTCAATGATCTCAGCCCGGCGAGAGGCGGCGTCATGTTCCTGAGTCAGGTGTTCTTTGAGCATTCGCCGGCTAAACTCGGGGTCATTCCAGGGGATGTTG
>Ga0134094_1001425_pt1 | contig 23260 bp, 13 predicted proteins | sample 5_1taG_FD_94458 | JGI IMG/M metagenome (GOLD analysis project Ga0134094, IMG submission 94458) | Switchgrass degrading microbial communities from high solid loading bioreactors in New Hampshire, USA - 5_19_20_110_A1 metaG | ecosystem: Engineered > Bioreactor > Semi-continuous > Anaerobic >... | reverse complement strand
CTATGACTTGCCGGTATTTTTCAACTCGCTGCCAATCTCCCCTTTTTTCGCAGATAGGCAGGAAACGTTTGAGTATGGACAGGAGAAACCAGCCCAGCCACACACTTTCCCCTTTGCCCTTTCTGCCGATGGCACTAAATCCATCGTTCCAGTCGCCCGTACCAATTAAGGGTAATCCATGGGAGCCAAATCTTAAACTACGGTCAATAGCTAAAACACAATGCTCATAAACTGAAGCTTTTTTATCTAGCTCTGTTGGGATGGTATAACGCTCATCCTCATCTTCAGCCAGACAGTCCTGGGAGATAAATGTTGTCATCTCGTCTAAAATACTATAATCACCGGAATGTTCAAGATAATCGGCAGTAACATAAGGCAGCCAGAGCAAATCGTCGGAAAACTTCGTTCTTATACCTTTGCCTTTTTCCGCGTGCCACCAATGCTGAACATCACCCTCCAAAAATTGCCTGGAGCTGTGAAGAAGAATTTGCCTTCTGGTTATGTCCGGACGGAGGATAGAAAAAGACATCACGTCCTGCAATTGATCCCTGAAACCAAATGCTCCTCCGGCTTGATAAAATGCCGCTCTACCCCAAATACGGCAAGCTAAAGTCTGATAGAGCAGCCAGCGGTTGACTAGCAAATCCAACGTCGGTTCAGGAGTCTTAACTTGAAGGATGGACAGTAGTTCATCCCAAAAAGTTAAGACTTCCCGGTAAGATTCTTCTATTTTTTCTTTATTTTGAAATGACTTAAGCAGATTAAGGGCCGATCTTTTATCCTCGCTATCCCCGATTAAAAAGTAAACGGTTTTTTCTTCCCCGGGTCTTAATGTTAATCCGATCTCTATGGCCGCACAAGGATCCAATGTTTGGCCTGCCTTTTCAGAAAGTTTGGCCTCTATTACCCCCTGCGGTATTTGCAAGCTGCGATTAATACCGATAAAGTCTTTGCGTTCACAGGTATAGGATTTGAATACCCCTCCATATCTTCCTAAAAACGCCACTCTGCCTTTAAACTCTTCCTGATATACATTGCGGCTTAATATTGCATCATCGTGTATTTCGCTGAATAAATAGGGAACGTTTTGTCCACGTTGAACACCGAGAACCCACTCCACATAGTAATAGGCTGAAATGTCCTTTTCCTCGGAACTTTGGTTTTTAAGTTTTAATTTGACTATTTTAAGATTGTGATTCATGGGGACAAAGACGGTTGTTTCTTGGTTTAGACCTTGACTAAAATGTTCAAATACCGAATATCCTTGCCCATGCCTTACGATATAGGGCTGGTAATCGCCGGAGGGCTGTGGAGTGGTCGACCATACTTTGCCTGAATTATTATCCTTAAGATATAAGGCTTCTCCGCTCCAATCCAACAACGGATCATTTGACCAGGGAGTAAGCTTATATTCTCTGCTGTTTTGAGACCAAGTGTATCCTAACCCCGCTTCGGTAACCAATGTTCCAAAGCCTGGATTGGAAATTATATTGCTCCAGGGTAAGGGGGTGGGATTATCACGGTCAACAAGTATCATATACTCTTTCCCGTCTTTAGTGAAACCGCCGTAACCGTTGAAATAGGATAGTTTGTTTTTTAATTCTTCTTTGACTTGTCCGTAGCCTGATTTATCATTCCGGTCTTCATTCAATCTCTTTGGGCGCTCCTGTATAGAGGATAGCTGTTCACTAAGCCGCACCAGTTTGGCTATTTGGTTGCTTAAAGAACCGTTTTCGCCGCTAAAAATGATTTTGGCCACGGTATGAAGCAAAACAATAGCTTCATTGCTGAGCTGATCCCTTTTTAAGACATAAACTCCTCCCGGTTTGTTTATTGATTTCCGAGCATGACTGAGACCAACCCTTTCTTCAATCATTTCCTGAATAAATTGAAAGTAGCCGGTATTATCCTCGTTCAGAATAACCAAATCAACAGCCAGACCTTTTATCTTCCAATACTGGTGAACTTTTAACATATCTTCGACTAAACGGTATTGGTTGTTTTCTTGGATTTTTAAAAGTACTATTGGGTAATCACCCGAAATTCCATAGGGCCAGAGTCCAGACTGCCCGAGTTGGTTATAGCGGATATGGCTTTTGCTTCGAGCCGGTCCGGAAAAAAGGATATAACTGCCCAAGGAATTGATCAAGGATTCTTCCGCAAAGGTTAAATTAAGGTTGGACGATTCCAATAAGTCTTGGGACCAAGACAATTCTTTAGCCTGCTGGAGGGTATACTTGTTCCTGTATTTTTCAGCCAACATTAAGACTTGTTCTTTACTTTCCCCAATACCGGTTAAATAATAAACATCAAGCGTTTTACCTCCCTCAATTCTCACTATCCCCCTGAGGCTTAAGATCGGATCGAGAACTGCACCGGTGGTCTTGCTCAAAGGCTGGTTAAAATCCAAAGCCTGGGGGTTGGCCAACGTCCTTCCCCTACCAATAAATTTTGACCTGTCGGTTTCATATTCTAATTCACCGACAAGATAATCGCCATCAACAAACAAGGTATGCATCATATAATACTCTTTTTCATTTCTGGTTCTGGAACGCCGGTAAGCGAACAAAGTACCCTGTTCGTAGCCCGTTTGAATAAAGAGTTTGCTGAAAGCCGGATGAGCGGCATCGGCAGCCAATCGGTCCAAAACTACTTCCAAATAGCTTGTTAATTGGATATCCCTGGAATGCTGGCTAAGGTTGGTTAAGGTAACTCTCCTGATTTCCACCGGGTCTTGAGGGCTGACAACCACGAATAATTGGGTAAGGATATTGCCGTCTTTGCGAGAATATTTAATAGCATTGGGGTAACAAGTAACCTTGTAATCCTCGCCCGGATCGTCCAATGGTCTGTAAGTAGCGGACCAAACTCCTCCGGAATTCAGGTTTTGGATATAGATAAAGGTGCCATACATATCCAAAGTTGAATCCTCACGCCAACGGTTAAGAAATATGCCTTTGTATTGGCTATATCCGGAACCCGATAAGGTCATCATAACTGAATAGTCATGATGGGCAATAAAATTGGTTCGTGGTACCCTGGTGTTAGGAGAAAAGTAAACAACAGGTTTTTCCTCTTGTTTGCGTGATACGGCCGGAATTTTTTGCTCGTTCACTTGTTCTATAATCGGATTGAAGGTGTATTCTTTTAGTGGAACCTGCTCTTGCAAGAGAAGTTCTATCGCTCTAATGGTTGGCTCGCGATGAAATCTTTCTTGAAAAATATTGCCTTTCAGTGCATTGGTAATGCTTATAATACTCATTCCTTGATGATGGGCCATATAGCTTTTGACAAGGCTGAATTCCTTGTTATAAGGTATGCGTGATTTTGTAAAGTCCAACGCCTCATAAAGGCCATACCTGCCATTGGCACCCAGCTCTTTCATGGCCAGCAGATTTTTCATACTTTCACGAAAATCCACAGCTAAAGCCATAAAAGAAGAATACGGGGAAATAACCATATCCTTGGATAAACCTCTTTTTAAGCCCAAACCGGGGACACCAAAAGCTTTGTATTGATAGTTGGACTGGATATCAAAAGCATAAAAACCGGACTCCGATATTCCCCATGGACTTTTTGCTTTTTTACCATAAGCTTTTTGAATTTTAACAACCGATCGATAGGATTCGTCCAAAAGCGTTCTCCGGTAATTGCGAATAAGAATTAAGGGCATTAAGTATTCAAACATTGTTCCGCTCCAAGCAACAAGACTTCTATGACCGTTAATCCTTGTGAGCGGACGGGAGACCTTAAACCAATGTGATTCCGGTACATCTCCTTTGGCAATGGCAAAAAAGCTGGTCTGTCGAGCTTCGGAAGCCAATAAATCGTAATATGATTTATCAAGTTTTTGTTCACTAAGGTTATAACCTATGGAAAACAGCCTTTTTTGTTTGTCAAATAAAGGCGTGAAATCCATGCCATAAGCCAGACTTTCCAATTGCCTCCGTAACCGGCAGATTCTTAAATACAATAGTACAGTATGTTTAAGCCCTACTTTAATTAGCCTTATTACTTCCGCTGAAGAAGATACTGCTTGATTTTTTTGCAGTTCCAAATATTTTTTTATTACTTCCCGTAGAGTTAGTTCAGAAAAGTCTTCAGCTATTTTGAGCCGGTTTTTGCTTTTTAAAAATGGAAAGTATCGTTCCAAGCATTGGGCGTAATCCCGGTGCATATTTATGAGAGCCGTAAACCAAAAATTTGTTCCTTTCTCCTTCTCCAGCTCAGTAAGCTTCCCTAACCATTGAGAAATAAAACGGTAAAGAGAAGAAATGGAGAATTTTTGCTGGCTGTTTAGCAAATTATCCAGTTCGGAATTGTAAATGACTATGACTTCTTCTTTATGGCTGTCTTGTTCTTCCATTTGTAGACGAAGAGTATCTTTGAGGCCATGTAAAACAGTCGTTTCCACTATTGGCCTTTTTAAGAATTCATGCAGTCCGTTTTTCAAAGCAATTAAATAGGTGGCAAAATTCCCGCTGTCCACAGTGGAAATGTAGATCGGCCAAAGAGGTTCCAGCGTAACGGTATTATACCAGTTGTAAATATGCCCCTTCCACTTGGGCAATTTCCTAATAGTTTTTAAGGAACAAGTTATTCTCTTCAATGTTGTATATTTGGAAATATAACCCAAATCCTCAGCTCCAAGATTGGCCAACATGGCCAATCCGATATTGGTCGGTGAAGTGCGGGGAGCAACACCTTTATAAGGCTCCAATTGAACATTGTCCGGTGGCAAATAATTATTTTCCTGGTTAACAAAATTATCGAAGTAGGCCCAAATCTGCCTTGCCCATTTTCGAAGTTCAATTGCATCTTGTTCCTTGATACCTATTGGCTCATGCGGATAAGGTAAACTCAAGCGGTAAGCGATATATGGCCCAACCAGCCAAACTATGAAAAATGCGGTTAAGCCAATTCCGGCAGACATATGAACAAAATAATATCCTGGCAAAAACAATATACTTAATATAACTCCCGGCAGCATTTTTCTATAAAAGCCTTTGGAAGTTAAAATGACTCGCATTTCGGAATCGGCGGCAGTTTCCCACTCCAATAGCCCTCGTTTGGAGACAAATTGACGGTAAATGCTTCTAAGTATTGCGTCTGCCTGCAGGAAAGCTTGGTGGGGCAAAACTGCCAGTGAAAACAAAATACGGGACAACTCCAGTTTAAGCTCATATTTTAGAATTCTTAAAGTTAAGGTGCGGTCAAAAATTCTGCCCAGAATATTTAAAAGCAGAGGAAGTCCCAAATTTATAGCAACCAAACCGATTAAATACGGCCAAATGTTAATCAAGAAAGTAAATGAGAGAAACAGAATAATTAATTGCATGGGCGCATCCAAACTTCTGCGCAGGTTATCCACAATTTTCCAGCGGGAAATTATTGATAATTCCTTATGGAATATATAGCGCGCTATTTGCCAATCCCCTCTTATCCAACGATGCAAACGCTTGCTATATGAAAGATATTTTGTGGGATAGCCGTCAAATAATTGAATATCGGTTGCCAAACCTGTTCTGGCGAACAGCCCCTCAATCAAATCGTGGCTCAAGATAGTATTTTCAGGGAAACTATCCTTGGTAACGGCATGAAATACTTTTAGGTCATAAATCCCTTTACCGGTGAATATGCCCTCACCGAACAAGTCTTGATATATATCGGATATGGCACAAGTATAGGGGTCAATACCGGCTGACCCGGTAAATATGGTAGCGAAAGGTGTGGCAAACGCGCTTGCTGCAGTCAAGCTAATTCTTGGTTGGATAATGCCATACCCAAATTCCACTCTTTTCAGGGCTTCATTAAATTCAGCTTTCTGCATGGGATGGGAAATGGTACCAATTAGCCTGCGGGCAGCATCTTTAGGCAAAATTGTATCTGCGTCCAAAGTAATAACATAAGCAATATCCTTTAAAGATTCAATTTTTCCGGCCTGAATATAATAGCTGGTTTCCCCTTCATTTAAAAGTAATCTGTTAAACTCGATCAATTTACCTCTTTTTCTTTCCCATCCCATCCAAATTTTCTCTTTTTCATTCCATGTGCGCAAACGATGAAAATAAAAGAATCTATTTTCATATTTAGCGTTAAGTTTCTTAATTCCATTAATTCCGGCACTTATTATTTTTTCGTCTCCGTCCATGTATTGTTGGGGCGCGTCATTGAAATCACCGAGAATTGCAAAATATAGATTTTTGTCCCGGTTATTTAAATAGTGGTTTTCCAATTGCTTTAATTGTTCTTTTACCTTCTCCGCAGAACTGAAAATTGCAGGTATTACCACAATTGTTTTGAAGTTTTCGGGAATCCCGTTACTGAAATCAAACTTGGGAAGAAAACTTGCAGGAAGGATTTTGCAGAAGAAACGATTAGTAAGATAAACGCCTATTCCATTGAAGACAAGAAGTGAAGTTAGTATTAAAAGAATTGTTGCCCCTAGGGGAGTTGATCTTAAACTGTTGGCAATTAAAGCCATAAAAAGACCAAAAGGCAATAAAGTCGTTAACAGAACCGTTCCCAAATAAGATGCTGTGGGATGGTTTCTATGGAGGCACCTTAAACTGTGGAAAGACCTGCGCACCTGGCCCCAGGTTGCCGTCAATTCTTTTTCCAACTGCATTCTGCCGGCACCCAATAAATAATATCCCACATGGTTGGCGGGCGAACCTTTTGCATTGTTGGCTAAATTATCCAAAGTCTTGGCTATTGTTAATTCAGAGACATTATACTTGCCGGCCAACAATTCAATTTCATGCCGGTATTTATCTCTGGATTCAAAATCCATTTTATCAAATATTTGAGCCGGATCACGCTCTAGAATCTGTTGAACCAAACTGACATTTTCAAAGAATTCCGACCAATTCTCAGAATTGATCATTTTAAGGGCAGCAATATTATTGCCCATTTCTATTCCATAGGAGTTTAGATAAAATTGTTCGGATGCAACTACCTTTTCTACTGTCATATTCTGCTTGGCTGCAACATTGTCCAGCCAATTAAGAAGAATTTTAGCGTCACTGCCATGTTCTTTAAGGCGTTTTGCCACCCTCTCAATAAATACGGCAGATAAGGATTGGTTAGTTGTAAGCTCCTGGGTGGAAAGGGAGATATTTTTTTTACCTTCACCAAAAACTGAACTAAGCCAATTCTCTGCTTGCTCTCGTTCTTTTTGAATGTATATAATTCTTTCCACCTGGTAAAAAATTTTTTCTAAAAGCATAATTTTAAGCATAATGGGTATAGCCCAAATCTCGGCAGACGATAACGGAGCTTCCAGCTGGTAGTAGTGAATAAACTCTTTGAGTTGTTCAAATTCAAGCTGGTTTTCTATGAGCTTTGAATATTCCGCAGTAAGAATATAAATTCTGGGATAGCCGGCCAGTTCCCCATGGGCTAAATAAATGAGTTTAGATTCGAATTGTTTTGATAAATCTTTCATAAGCTCGTTGATTAACTCGTTTATCAAATAGTAGTTGTCGAGAAACCATTCGGCTGAAGGAATTTTGTCTTCGGTTTTGTAATAATAATCATTAATCTTGGTATATGCTCCTTTAATAAAAACGCTTTGTTTTTGAATTATCGGCAAAAGGCTTTTACCCTTATTTTTATAACCAAGCCAATTATGAAATTGAGCAAGTTCCTTTGCATATTCGGATAAGCTTTTATTTTTCCATAAAATTTCTGAATTGTCTTTATTAAAGATCATTCCTGTTGTCTTCATATTTCAACCCCAAAACAAAATTTTTCTCCTATTCATTATGTCCATTTCTATTTACAAAATTCGTTTTTCAGACAAGTAGTTGCATATAATGGAATAAAAAAACATCTTTTCTTAAAAAGAAAGGATGTTTTGGATGTTTTTTTGAACTATGAGCAGAAAGTGTTTTGAAATGACTCTAGGGTCATTAGAATCTCTCTTGGTTTATTTCCCTCATAGGCTCCAACGACGCCTGCTTCCTCCAACATATCCATTAAACGCGCAGCCCGGGAATACCCAACCCGCAACCGTCTTTGCAAAAAGGAAACAGATGCTATTCCTGTCGATATAACCAGCTGCCCGGCTTCGACAAAGCGGTCGTCATATTCCATTTCTTTTTTATCAGATTCATCCAGCTCTTCAATCTGGATATCATCAAACATATAATTTGCATTCTCCTGGTTTTTCCAGTGATTAATAACGTTTCTTATTTCCTGTTCGTCTATAAAGCAGCCATGTACACGCAAGGGTTTGCTTAAACCTATTGGTGAATAAAGCATATCTCCTCTTCCCAGCAATTTTTCAGCTCCTGTGGTATCCAGAATCGTTCTGGAATCAATTTGCGAAGAGACGGCAAACGATATTCTACTGGGAATATTGGCTTTAATTAGGCCTGTTATCACATTAACTGACGGCCTTTGAGTAGCAATTACCAAATGGATACCGGCCGCCCTGGACATTTGAGCCAAACGACAAATCGATTCTTCTATTTCATTGGATGCCACCATCATAAGATCAGCCAATTCGTCAATAATAACAATTATATGCGGCAGTTTTTCTCCTTCGGTGTCCTTATTGTAATGATCAATATCTCTAACTCCGTTAACAGCAAATAATTCGTAACGGTTTTCCATTTCCTTGATAATAAATTGAAGATACTTGTTAGCTTTTTTGGGGTCGGTTATTACCGGGGCAAGAAGATGCGGGATTCCATTGTATTGGCTTAACTCCACTATTTTCGGATCTACCATTAATAGACGTACCTCATCAGGCGTTAAGGTATAAAGCAAAGAGTTTATTAAACAATTAATGAAAATACTCTTACCGGAACCGGTGGCCCCGGCAACCAAAAGGTGAGGCATTTTTTCCAATTCACATATTACAGGTTCATTGGCAATGTTCTTACCTAATGCGATGCGTAATTTCGCCTTTGAATTCTTAAAGGCATCAGTGTCTATAACTTCTCTAAAATAAACGGTTTGAGGCTTTTCGCGTGGAATTTCTATACCCACGGCCGCCTTACCCGGAATCGGAGCTTCTATGCGTACATCCCTGGAAGCTAAAGCCAAAGCAATATCATCGGCAAGGCTAACTATTTTACTTATTTTTGTTCCGGGAGCGGGAGAAAGCTCGTAGCGAGTAAGTACAGGTCCTTCGCTAATGTTTATTACCTTGGCAGTTACACCGAATGAATTTAGAACATCTTCCAGCAATTCGGTTTGGTGTTCTTCCCTGCTTGGTCTCGAATATTTGGGCGGATTTAACAGTTCAAGTGTAGGAAGCTGCCAACCTTTCGGAGCGGGTTCCCCTGTATATCCCGAACTTTTTATCTTATAGCAATTATCATTATTTCTATTTAGTTGCTTGTCTTCTAATTTTAATATTTCTTCATCTTTTATTGTTTCTTCTATTTCTTCATCTTCTTCATCGTTTTTTTGTTGCTCAACTGTTGGTAGTTCGTCCTCTTTTTTTTGATCTCCGGCAAAATCGTAAAAGTAATTGGCGTCATCAGTCTTTAGGAAAGAAATCCGTCGGTTGGTAACATTACTTGAGATATCGTTGGCAGCAGCTACTTGAAAAAGCCTTGCTCTTTGTTCCTCATAAAGGTCAAGGTTTTTTTTTATCTCTTTCCTGGATTGCTCATTGGTTTCATTAGAACGCTTAACGTCAATTGTATTCATGCCTTTAAAGTAATTGTTAAAGCCATTAATGCTGACCGTTTTTACCGGCAAATAAATATTTCTTTCTCCTTGTCCAAAATAGGTGTCGTAATCTGTTCCCAATTTTTTCAGCCTATCAGGCTTTATTGGACGTTCTATAATAAGAGGATGTCCGGAGAAATAATCGTTGAAGCCATTGATTGAGGTTTCGCCTACTGCCAAGGAATTGCTGTTGATTCTCCTCTGGGAACTTGGGCCATGACCTCGTTGCGAATTCTCTATATCATCCGCTTCATCTTCAAACTCATCATCGTTGTCGTCGAATTCATATTTTGGCTTGCGGGATATATGCCAGCAGATTATGAAAAAAAGTAAGCAAATCCCGGGAATAAAAAGTGAATAACTTCCCATTAAAGATACGAAAATACTGAAAATATTAGTTGGAAATACCCCAATCTTCAAGTAGCCGAGTAATCCTAGGACAGCCATAGCTAAATACAATAAAGACAATATTTTAATTAATACTCTGGTCACCAAACCCATATTTCTGTTCTCCCTTCCACATCCTCATGAAAAAAGAAAGACTTGTAAATGCTCACGTTTAACTCTAATCAATTAGCAAATATTCTTTGATTTTGGCAACGCATGTGTCGGGTACAAAAACCCCGCCAAGGTCAACGGGGCTGAATGATCCGTGAAAATCGCTGCCACCTGTTAAAAGTATTGCTTTTCCTCTAGATAGTTTTTCATAAAAAGAAATCAACTCTTGCTGATTTTCCCAATAACCATAATAGACTTCCAAACCGATGGGTTTATATGTCAACAAGTCAGGAATTAATTTTTGGTTCCTTATTAGACCCGGATGGGCTAAAACCGGCAAACCGCCAGTGTCCAAAACAAAATCAACGGTATCGGTAAACGAATTTACCTCAAAAGGAACATAAGCTATTCCTCCTGGCCTAAACCAGGAAATTATCTGTTTCCAATCCAGTTCATCAGGTCTAGATACACTATTCCAGATAGCTCTTAAAATATGTCCCTTGTAAATAACTCCTTTGGCTCCGGATTCTTGTTCAATCTTTTCCCATTTGAGTTTAATGCCGTTTTGTTTTAATTTTTGATACATTGCCCAAGTTGTCTTTTCTCTTTCCTTGCGAAGTACTTTTAATTTGTCCTGTAAGCAATCATTGTCAATACTTTTATAATATGCAAGTAAATGGATTTCCTCTTTATCAAAGAAAGTACAAAGCTCCACCCCCGGTATAATTTCTATCCCATAGAAAGTACCAATTTGCCTTGCACTTTCTACACCTCCGGTGTTTTCATGATCGGTAATACTTATAATATTTAAACCCTTCTGCCGAGCGGCCAACATGATTTCCTCAATACTAAAAGTGCCATCAGAATAATGTGAATGTATATGTAAATCAGCTTTCAATGTCCTACTTCTCTCTTATAAGATTTTTTTTAATATATAGTTATTTCCTTAAACTTATTTAAAATATCCTTAAGAATGATTTATTCTTTTTTTTTATCAAAATTCCTTCATGATCCTATAACAATTATCGTTATTTGATGTATTATATTATTTATTGTCAGAATATTTATTTTTCTTCTCAGGAACGTATATTTTTTTTAACATTTGGGGCTAAAAAAAATCATCTTTACATTGACAGCATAAAACAATTTGGTTATAATAGCTCACGGTCCGTTAATTATATTATTGACTCAGGGGATTAGTTTAATGGTAGAACAGCGGTCTCCAAAACCGTCGGTGTGGGTTCGACTCCTACATCCCCTGCCACATTTAGCAAATTTTTTATAATCTTTCAAGGAAAATTCCAATAAAAAATTAAGACCAAATTTTTTTGGTCTTAATTTTTTTCAAGACTTAGAAAACAAAACAAATTCTTATAATGCTTTTTTAAGGTGTTCTCTTATTTGATTGTTAAAATACAGCTTATTGGATTCCGAAGTTTGATAGTATCCTTTATTAATAATGGTGTCTAATAAAGATTCTATCTCTTCAATTGTATCTTTTTGCTCAATAATGCTTTCCAAAGCCTTAACTTGGAGTTTATTATTGTAATAAAATATTTTCCAGTTGTCCGCAGGATCAATCAAATTTATTGGATAATTACTTTTGCTTAATTTAGAAGTAGTCAAATCCTGGGGAATATTTTTGATATGATTGATTATTTGTCTTTTAAACTCCTTTATTTGATTTTCAAAATTTAGAGCTGTATTCATTGATGTCCCCCCTTCACAATTATTTTTATAAACAAAACAAAAGAAATTGTTTATAAGCAATTATTTAGATTTTTTTACTAAATTGGACATATCAAAACTTGGACATAATAAAAACCACGTTTGTGGTTTTTTTAAATACATAGCAAAAAAATTTCACTAAAATTTGCTAAAGTGGTCCTTAAGACACCTTTCTATAACCCAAACAAATAATTTGCATTTACATTATACAACTTTACTTTTAAAAAATCAATATACCTACTAATACTTTGTATATTATTTTTAAATACAAATTATATGTTTCTATTTTCTGAATTTTTCCATTATTTAGTTTTTGATGCTTTTGGGAAAATCCAAACTAATATATGGAATTTTAGTTTTTAAAAAGATATAATATTAATGCCTGTTAGCAGCAAGAATGATTAATTATTTTGCCGGAAAAGGGATGATATTTTTTGGATGCCAATACAATTGAGAAAGAAGTTTACAAGCAAATCAAAGCCAGAATGAAAGACTTGCGTAAAAAAAATAAACTTACGCAATTAGAACTTGCAAAAAAACTGCAAATTACTGTTCAGCACTATCAACAGGTTGAAACAGGAACAACACCGCCCAATCTTAAAATTCTCTCTAAATTATGTGAAATTTTTGATGTTCATCCCAGCTATTTTTTTGCCAAAAAGGATGTAAGTATAATTAATAAAGACGGCAATATTCTTGCGGATAACATAGACCTTTATGGATTAACGGTTTTAAAAAATACGGCCAACCTTTCTCCGGAAGCAAAAAAAAGTATAATTGAGTTTATTAAATTCAAACAGTATGAAGCACAAAAAGAAGTACAGAATACGCAACAGGATTTTGAATAGCTTGTAATGACTTTAAGAAGACCCGTTGAATATTTCAACGGGCTTCTCGTGGAGTTGATAGCAGTTAGTCTTAAGAAATAAGCCAATTAATTATTGACAGTTCACTTATTTGGAACGGTCAGTCAAAAGATACGGTTTTTATTCTAGTATAAGTTCTTTTCCCCATAATAACACTGCTGTCATATAAAATAACTTCGCCTACTCTAAAGCTTCCTAATTTTCTTTTTTGCATCGCTGATAAGTCAATGTTTTTAAGCACCGGACGGGAAGCCAATGTCAAGTGAGGCTTGAAGGGCCTGTTTTCCAATTGAAAACCTTTGTTTAACAGTCCTTGATGAATATCGTCCCTTAGTTGAAAGAGTTCTGGGAGATTGCCGTTTACTGCCGTCCATAGAGTATGTGGCTTTTTTAAACTAGGGAACCCGCCTAAACCTTCCAACCCAAGGATAAACGGTTGTTTATTTTTTGCCGCCTCGACAAGTACCGATGAGATCTCCGCTATGCTTTGAGGTTGGATTTCACCTAAAAATTCCAAAGTCAAATGAAAATTATCTTTGGATTTCCAATACCCTTCGATTCCCATTTCTTGTAACTCACGCTGAAAGTTTAAAATGTTTTGCTTTAAATCCGAAGGTATATCCAAACCAATAAATAATCTCATATCTAACCTCTTTTGATATTTTTATACATCATACCAACTTTGATACCAAAAGCCAAATCTATTATAAACGAAATTCAGAATCAGGAAAATGCCGGTTTGAACAATAAGAAACTGCCCTTTAATAAGGACAGTTTCCTCTTCCCCATAGAAGAGCATGTAATGATTTACCTTGCACGACTATGGATAGCTTATTACCTAACTATGATCCTTAAACCATAATTAAGCATTTCACCACCCATAATCATGGTTCGTTCGACCATGCAGGATATCTTAACAGCCTTCTGCAATCTTGCGGCTGCAGAAAACCGTGGTCATACCAACTTGTGATTTAGCACAAATTAATACGGTGCTTAATACCCTACATGATCTTAGCTCGACCCATTATACTAAGTTGGGACCTTATTACAATCTTACTGTTCGACTGCAATAAAGCCTTTCCCCAATATAATGGATCTTCCCTCCGACTGCATACAAGCCTCAGACCTGTATACAATCTTTGGTCGACCCATATATACCCCGGAATGGAGCACATATAAGTCTTCGCTCAACCATTACATACCCTTTACGTTTTATATCATTTGCTTGCATCAGTCTTATTATTCTGGTAATTATTTTATCCCCAATAACAAAAATAATTAAAATTTTACAATATCAATAAAACATTTTTAATACTTTTTCTATAGCGTTAAATTTTATAAGTATTTGTATAAACCCTAGAAAAATCTAAGTCATTATCAGTCCGCGCTTTTTTATTTTCGGCAGGGTAACCAATACCAAGCATGCAGACTACTTTTAAATGTGACGGAATATTTAATAATTCCTGTACATATTCCTCAGCCGTTTTTTCCGGGCTTTGCTGCCGATTTCTGACTTGGACCCAGCAGGATCCTAGACCTAAAGACTGGGCCGTGATTTGAATTGTTATTGCAGCAAGAGCGGCATCTTCTACCCAAATATCTGTAGCTTTGCTGTCGCCTAATATTACAAAAACCAAAGGAGCATCTTTAAGGAAAGCCGAACCGAATTCACGGGTTTGGGCCAATTTTGAAAGCAGGTTTTGATCCGTGACTACAATAAATCTCTGCGAGTCCACCCCTCTACCGGAAGGAGCCAACAAGGCGGCTCTAATTAGTTTCTGGACTTTTTCTTCTTCAATCGGAGTAGACAAATAATTTCTGATACTACGCCTTTGATATAAAAGTTCCAGCATGTGTATCCCTCCAAAACTTTGTGTTAAATATTCAAAATGTTCTTACGTACTTCCTCCATAAAATGGTCGTACAATTTACATGTAACCGGGCCAGGTATGCCGTTGGCCACCGGCTTTCCGTCTATATTGGTTACAGACAAAACTTCACAAGTAGTACTGGTTAAGAATACTTCATCAGCTTTATAAAGCTGCTCCGCTGAAAAATAATCCTCCCTGAGCGGATAATTATATTTTTCCGCAATTTTAAGTACATAAGACCGGCTGATACCTGCTAGGATGTGGCCATCCGTCGGATGTGTAACAATGGTACCATCAAATACTGCAAAAACATTGCTGCTTGCCCCTTCCGTGATATAGCCATTTTCTTTGGCTAAAATGGCCTCGTAAGCATTTTGTTCCTCAGCTATTTGTTTGGCCAGTGAGTTTGGAAGCAGATTAATAGATTTTATAAATGGATAAGCCCAGCGCCTGTCAGGAAGAATAACCGTTTTAACTCCTTCTTGGCGCATCTTTTCCGGAAGAGGTTGCTTTTCCGAGATAAACATGGTTAGTACAGGTTTTGCATCTTTTAAAATGCCATGAGTTCTTGGTCCCACTCCTCTTGTCACCTGCAGGTAAACTATTGCTTCTTTTAACCCTGATTTGGCAATTAGTTCATATATAATTTTCCGCAGATCATTTCTATTGAAATCAGGCTTGATTCTTATTTCTTGCATGCTTCTTTCCAGCCGATCAAAGTGCTCAGTCATGGCAAACGGTTTGCCGTCGTATAGTTTTATTACTTCATAGACACCATAACCGAAAAAATAGCCATGATCCTGCATTGCAATTTTAGCCTGATTAAGATTGATTATTTCTCCTTCAACCCAAGCCAATTCCAACATCTCTAATCTTCCTTCCCTCTATTAAATATCAGTTACAGTTTACTTAAAGCATATTCAATTTGAGCAATAGCTTTATCTATATTTTCCATGGAATTGGCATATGAAATTCGAATATATCCTTCTCCGTAGCTGCCGAAAGAACCGCCAGGCAGAGTAGCCACTCCCGCTTCATTTAAGAGGTAATCTGCCATTTCGGCACTTGACTTACCAAAATACTTAATATTAGGAAAAACATAGAAAGCCCCGCGGGGTTTAACACATTTTAAGCCTTTAATAGAATTTAAACCCTCTACAATTTTATCCCGTCTTAGCCGAAATTGTTCCACTCTTCGTTTGAGTTCATCCTGCGGTCCGGTTATAGCTTCAATGCAAGCCATTTGAGTAAAGCCCGCCAAGCAGGATGTACTGTTAACAACCAGTTTATTAATATCATCAGCTATTTTTTTTGGCATTACTCCGTACCCTGCCCGCCAGCCGGTCATGGAATAACTTTTGGAAAAACCGTTGAGGATAATTGTTTTTTCTTTCATCCCCGGAAAGGAAGAAATAGAATAAGCCCTATCTTCATAAACAATATTTTCGTAAATTTCATCTGATAAAACAACAATGTCTCTATCAGCCAGTATTTTGGCGATTTCTGCCATATCATCCTTGGATAGCATGCCGCCGGTAGGGTTTTGGGGAGAATTGATAATTATCATTTTTGTTTTATTGGTAATTAAAGACTTTAATTCATCTATATCCATTCGAAATTCGTTTTCTTCCCTTAACGGGATGGGTACGGGAGTTCCGCCAACAAAATTAATAACTGATTGATAAATTGGAAAACCCGGATCGGGATAAATTACTTCATCTCCCGGATTGACAACAGCAAGAATCGAATAAAAGATAATTGGCTTGCCACCGGCTGTCATTACCACTTGCTCCGCTTCAACCTCAAAACCTCGTGTTTTGCTGATATATTCGGCAATAATCTGCCTGGTTTCCAATAAACCAGCGGAAGGGGTATATTTAGTCATCCCGGCTTGCATGGCTTCGATTCCTTTGGCTATAACATTGTCTGGAGTAGGAAAATCAGGCTCCCCGATCTCCAAATGAATGATTTCCCTTCCAGTTGCTTCTAAAGCCTTGGCTTTGGCTAACATCACAAAAGCGGTCTCATTAGCCAGTCTACTCATTCGGTCTGCAAGTTTAATACTCATAATTCTCCATCCTCAATTCAATTTTTTTCTCATTTTAACTGAAATAATGATGTATTACAAATATTAACTGTAATTTCTTTTACTGCTTGTATATTATAGTTTAATAGCTTGCAGTTTAAAACAATACAAAAATACATTAAAAAGGAATTTATGCAAAGTTAGCATAAATTCCTTTCTAGCACTGCAATAAAATGCAGTATATTGAATAAATCTATTATTGTTATTTTTCTTGTTCCTGTTGGGCCTTTAATTGAGCTACCAATGTTTCTTGCAATCTGGCAGGTACTTCTTCATAGCCAATAAACTTGGTAGTAAAGGACCCTCTTCCTTGAGTCATGGATTTTAAGTCAATAGCGTATCTCATCATTTCCGCTTGGGGTACCTGTGCTTTAATTACCTGGAATTTTCCATCCGGTTCCATACCGAGCACCCTACCTCGCTTGGTATTAAGGTCCCCGATAACATCACCCATAAAAGCTTCCGGAACTCTGATTTCAGCTTCAACCATGGGCTCCAATAATGTAGGATTAGCCTGCTCGGCGCCCTTTTTGAAAGCCAGTATGGCTGCCAGCTTAAAAGCCATTTCAGAAGAGTCAACACTATGATAAGAACCGTCATATAGAGTAAATTTTACATTTGTCATCGGACATCCGGCCAAAAAACCTTCGGCTACAGCTTCTCTCAAACCCTTTTCTACGGCTGGGAAGAAGTTGCGCGGCACCGCACCACCAAAAATTTCTTCCGTAAACTCAAATTCACTATCTGGATTGGGCTCCATCCTGATCCAAACATGACCATATTGTCCATGGCCGCCAGTTTGTTTTTTATGTTTGCCTTCAGCTTGAACTGATTTTTTAATTGTTTCTCTGTAAGGTACTTTTGGAACGGCTGTTTCCACAGCAACCCCAAATTTTCTTGACAGTTTCTCTGCCACTATATCAAGTTGCATTTCCCCAACGCCGCTGAGGATAGTTTGTTTAGTTTCCGTATTCTTAGTTACGCTGATTGTCGGGTCTTCATCAACCAAACGGGTTAAAGCGGAGCTCAGTTTATCCTCATCACCTTTACTCTTGGGTTTAACAGCCACAGGTAAAGAAGGTTCAGGGAAACTTATTCCTTCCAAGACAACTTTTTTATCCTTGGCACAGAGGGTATCACCGGTTTTTGTTTCCTGTAATTTTGCCACTACCGCTATATCGCCTGCGGAAACACTATCTGTGTTAATTTGATTTTTTCCTTTTAAATAAAACAATTGGCCAATTTTTTCTTCCACTTCTCTATTGGAGTTATAAACAACAGAATCTCCGCTAAATGTTCCGCCATATACCCTGAAAAATGTTAATTTACCCAAGAAGGGGTCAGCTAAAGTTTTAAAAACTAAAGCGCATTTTTCTTCTTTTGGAACCGGTGCCGGGGCATAATCGGAAATAAACTGGAGAAGTTCTTTCGATCCGATATTTTTTTCGGCCGAACCGAACAAAATTGGGATTATCATGTTTTGTCCAAGAGCTTTCTTAGTAATCACTTTAAGCTCTTCCAGGCTCAATTCTTCTCCTTCTAGGTATTTCATTAAAATATCATCGTCGGCTTCAGCTGCGGCCTCGGTTAATGCTTCTCTTAACATAACTACATCATCTTTATATTCTTCCGGTATATTGTCCTGAAGAATATCGACAACTCGTTCAAAAGAAGCTTCTCTACCGACTGGAATCTGCATTTGTACAAATCTGGCATCGGGATAAAGCGATTTAAGTTGATCGATAACTTTTTCCGGATTGGCGTTTTCTCTGTCCAATTTGTTAATAAAGATTATTCGTGGAATTTGCTTTTCTACCATCATATCCCAAATAATCTCGGCTTGGACTTCAACACCGCTTACACCACAGAGAACCAATAGCCCACTGTCAGCTACCCGTAAGGCACTGATTACTTCACCGATAAAGTCGGAATAGCCTGGGGTATCAAGGATATTTACTTTTACACCTTTATTTTCTACTGGGATCAAAGAAGTGCTTATAGAAATCTTTCTTTGGATTTCTTCCTGCAAATAGTCAGATACCGTGTTCCCGTCATTAACTTTTCCTATTCTAGTGACGGCACCGGAATTGAACAGGATAGTTTCTGTAAGTGAAGTCTTTCCACAGCCGCCGTGTCCGACAAAACAAATATTGCGAATATTTTGGGTATCATAGCTTTTCAAAAAGATCTCCCCTTTTATATCATAATTTATTAATTTCAAACCGTATTATTAAGAGTTATGTATTACTTATATAACATTACTTAATAATTGGTAGGTTTGTCAAATCCTTTTTAAAAAATAAACCAATTTGGTCAATTTGCCGGTAATGAGCTTGTTCCTTGGCGCATAAGTTTGAAGTAAGAATTTATTTAATACTTATGTGTCCGGAGGTAGAATGGCAAACAACAGGCTCGTTTATGGTGCAATTATCCTTTTTTCGGCAAATCTAATCAACCGGATTCTCGGTTTTATTTACCAATATCTTATTATGAATTTTATTGGCAGCGAGGCCTACGGCTTATTTCATATGGTTTTCCCTGTATATATGACGGCTTTAGTTTTGTCCACGGCCGGAATACCTTTAGCTATTTCCAAAATGGTAGCGGAAAACATATCCCTTAACCGTTATAAAGAGGCACAAAGAATATTCCGGACAGCTTTTACTACCTTGTTTTTTTCCGGATTGATATTATCAATAGTATTATTCAGTAATACATCACAAATAGTGGCCAAATTTTTCCCCGATCCGCGAGTTTACAGGGTTTTTCAAATATGTATACCGGCAATTTTCGTAGTTTCCATTTCTTCGGCTTTTAGAGGTTATTTTCAAGGATTCCAAAATATGATCCCATCGGCTTTAAGCCAGATAATTGAACAAGTCACAAGAGTAACGATAGGTTTTACCCTTTCTCTCAAATTTTTGACTTATGGTGTAGACTGGGCTGCAGCCGGACTTGCCGCGGGAATGCTGTGCGGTGAAATTACGGGACTTATGGCCATTAGTCTGCAGTATTTGAGTCATAAGAGAAAGAGGGAGTCAAAAAATGTTAGATATCAGAAATCTACCTTCTCTATTCTCAGTAGACTTTTAACCTTATCTTTACCGATTACCGGTAGTCGTTTGGTTTCTACAGGCTTATCCTCCCTAGAGGCTTTAATTATTCCTCGCCAATTGCAAGTGGCGGGCTATACATCGGCCAGTGCCACTTCCCTCTTTGGGCAACTGAGCGGTACCGCCTTCACCCTTATTTCCTTCCCCAGTGTTTTTACTTTCGCTCTGGCAACTTCTCTAGTCCCGGCTATTTCCGAAGCGATGGTTAGAAAGGATTTAGCTTTGGCCCGCAGCCGTTGTTCCGATGCTGTGCGCTTTACCATGCTGTTAGGGATTCCAAGTGTTTTGCTTATTAACTATTTTGCGCTGCCTCTGACACATTTATTTAACAGTGATGATGTAGTCGTCGTATTGAAAATACTCTGCATTGGCGGTATTTTTTCCTATCTAATCCAGACTACCACCGGTATACTTCAGGGTATGGGCAAAACATCCGTTCCCTTAGTTAATGCCTTAATAAGTGCCTTCATCCGTTTACCGCTTTTATTTTATTTAACCGGGATCCCGGTATGGGGTTTAAAAGGTTCTGCTTGGTCTTATGTTATCGGTTATGTTTGCTTTGCCGTACTAAACTTGGTCGCTATCAAAAAGGAAATAAATTTTAAGTTCAATGTCAAAGCTTTTGTTATCCAACCCCTGCTTGCGGGTTTGGGCATGCTTTTAGTTATTCATTTAATATGCTCGCTCGCTCCAAATATGGTAGTGGTTCAATTGTTAGCCATTGCTTTGGGGTTCTTAGTATATTTGTTTATTCTGGTATTAAACGGAGGCATAAAACCAGAGGATCTCCAAAAAATTCCCTATTTAAATAGATTAAAATAATTAAAAACCAAAAGTGAAAACTTCTTCCTTAAGAGCTTTCAATCTGTCGTAATCGGTTAAATCTCCGTGCAAGGGAGTTATTGACACTGCTAAATCTTCAATAGCTTTTAAATCCGTTCCCTGTTCATTATCATGAGTAAAATCACCGCTAATCCAATAATACTCACGGCCATTTGGTGCTTTTCTGCTTTCAAAGGTATTATGATAAACCGATTTGCCCAATTTTGTTATTTGTACTCCTGTCCATTGACTTTGGTCTACAGCAGGAATATTTATATTTAAAAGGCTATGGAAAGAGCTAACAAACTCCCACTTTTCTTTAATTAATTGCCGGATAAACTTGGCCGCAGGCAAAAAATTACCGTATTCATAGCTGGCTAAGGAAACGGCTAGAGATGGGATGCCCAAAAGTATACCTTCCATGGCAGCGGCAACTGTACCTGAATAGAATATGTCCGTGCCTAAATTTGGTCCGTCATTAATTCCGGAAATAATCAAATCCGGCTTATGAGAAAGAATATTGCCCTCTACTGCCAGTTTGACACAATCGGTCGGAGTCCCGTTAACGACCAGGCCAAAATCTTTATTTCTATTTAATTTATGCGGGGTTACAAATAAAGGATGGAAAATGGTAATAGAACGTCCACAGGCCGAGCGTTGACCTTCCGGAGCAACTACATATATTTCATGTTCATCTTCTGTAGATAAAGTATTATAAAGAGTTTGAATACCCGGCGCAAAAAAACCATCGTCGTTGGTAAGTAGGATTCTCATAACTAATCTACCTCGTAAATTGTAATGCTCATACCGTCTTCGCTCTTAGTCAAACCAAACAGTAAATTTTGTGATTTTAAAGTTCTATTCAGAAAATCAACAATTTTATACAGTTGCGGATCATCATTAAAACGTTGGCTGGCAATTAATTTTAAATTTTCTTTCTTGCCTTGCCCTTTGTCATCTGCAAGCATACTTTGCTTTTCTGTTTGTTTTCCCATTGTAATCATTTCTTTCCTCAAGTTGATTTTCCCGTCTTTCTTAGTTTTTCCCCATTAACAGGGCAAATCCTTCCGCCCGGGTGGCCGCATTGGTTTGAAATAAACCTCTTACTGCCGAAGTTACAGTTTTGGAACCTGGTTTTTTTATTCCCCTAATAGTCATACACATATGTTCGGCCTCAATCACTACCAATACGCCTTGAGCATTAAGTTTTTTCTTGATAGTATCAGCTATTTGACTCGTCAATCTTTCCTGGAGTTGCGGTCGCTTGGCAAAATCTTCCGCTACCCGTGCCAATTTGGAAAGACCGGCGACTCTGCCGTTGTGCGGGATATAGGCTATATGAACCTGTCCATAGAATGGTAAAAGATGATGCTCACACATTGAATATAAAGGAATATCTTTCACTATAACCATTTCTTGATGATTTTCCGAAAATAATACATTCAAGTTTTCACTGGGATCAGTGCCAATTCCCGCGAAAGCTTCCTCATAAAACTTAGCTACCCGGCGCGGAGTATCCCTTAATCCTTCTCTATTAGGGTCTTCCCCAATTGCTTCTAATATGTCTCTTACTGCCTTTTCAATCTTTTCCAAATCAATTGCCATACTTAACCCCCAAAACTTTGCCGTTAACATTTAATTAGTAACATTATCAAGTATTTTATCACTGTTATTACTATATTCCAAACCTTTTTCTCCAAACAAAGCCTTTATTTCATTATGTTTTTAATTTAATAAGTTAAAATTGATTTAATTTTGAATATAAAAATATTATAATCTCAAAATAATTGGCAGTGTACATATTGTATTTAATTATAGTCAGTGCTAGAATATAATCGCTAGAATATAATCGTAATATTAAACAAGTTTTAACTTTTATAATTTTTTCCTAATAGGTCAATTAAACAGTAGAAATTGTCGAAATATTAAAAATAAACTTTTTCATTTCATATTTGTGAAAAGAGGGAATAGTTTGAGGTCATTGTTTTGTACCTACTTGTAGACCAATCAAATTATTTTTTCATTGTCTAACAATTTTATTTTCTCAATCTATTCCCTTTTTTTTATTTATAACGGTGGCAAGTTTTTACTTTGCCTCTTCCGTCCTTGGGAGGTGGTAGCAGCAAGAGAACACTATATTGTAATTTACTGAAACATATTATTCAAATCTTAAAGCCTAATTCCTTAACTATCAAAAGGTTTGAAAGGAGCTACTGCTATGGGTATTAATTGGCCTATTTTAATTGGTACTGTATTAATGGAAATCATAATTATTTTTGGTGTTACGGCAGTACTGCAGGCAAAGGAAAGACACGCCGGCAGCGATTCTTTTATTAAATCCAACCGTAATTTGCCCATGGTTGCCGTTGCAGCCACCCAGGCTTTAACCTGTCTCGGTGGAGGACATATTCTCGGAATGACTGCGGCATCCTGGGATTTCGGAGTCGCCGCTTGCTGGTATGCCATCTCCAGTGCCTGCATGCTTATTATTTTATTCTGTTTTACAGGTCCTTGGGTTCGCCGGCTGGGCTTTACAACCATAGGCCAAGCTTTTGAAAGAATATTTGACCGCAGAACGGCCGTCCTTGT
>Ga0134094_1001416_pt1 | contig 23398 bp, 25 predicted proteins | sample 5_1taG_FD_94458 | JGI IMG/M metagenome (GOLD analysis project Ga0134094, IMG submission 94458) | Switchgrass degrading microbial communities from high solid loading bioreactors in New Hampshire, USA - 5_19_20_110_A1 metaG | ecosystem: Engineered > Bioreactor > Semi-continuous > Anaerobic >... | reverse complement strand
CGCTGCGATCTCATTCAGGCCATCAGGTTTGACAGGGAGGATGCGGTCATCGCCTTCTGCCAGGGAATTCAGAAAGGTTCCCCGGTTGATTCGTTTGTAACACCCGAACCCTGGGACATGCCCGGCTATGATTCGCCTGTAATCATGGCTGCAGGAGCCTTTGTTCAGGGTTCTTCCATTGAGCTTTCGGCTGACGCACCCATCCGGCCCCCTTATATTGCATACATGCAGGGCGGGCTTGTGTATGAACATGTAAAACTGGGTGTAATGTGTGCCATTCAGGAGCTGCTCAGCAGGAAAATAATCAGTCTGTAAAACAACCCTGATGCAGGGAGGATACATATGACAAATGAACTTGAAGAAAGGAAAAAACGAAGGAAAGCCAGAAGGATACGCAGAAGGTTTTTAAGTTTTTTGGGCTTTATTCTGCTGCTTGTATATGTACCTGCATTATGGAACTGGTTTTTTTCTGTCAATTATGAGGTAGCAGCCATAAAAATGTCCACACTTGAAATAAAGGAACCGGTGAACGGACTGGTAATACGTAAGGAAGTGCCTGTAAAATCCCCCGGCAGCGGAATCCTGATTCCGACTGTCCAGTACGGTGAACGTGTAGGGAAAGGGAATGAAATCGTTTCCTTTATCAGGTCGGACATGAAGGATATTGTGGAGAATTACAGGCGCATGGAAGTGGAAATCCTGAAAAGAGTGGTATCGGAATTTGACAGCACTTCGGGCGCGGAACGGGAGATGTGGGAAAATGCAATAGAAGCACAGATCGCAAGACTGACAGAAATCTCCGATACGGGCGATTTGTCAGATGCCGGTTCAATCCGGAGTGCCATGGATAAAATACTTGAGGCAAAAGCCAGGTATATGCTTGAAGATGAAAGTGTAATGCACAGGATGAAAAAGGAAAAGGAAGAGCTGGAAAGATTGAGAAGCAGCCTTAAAAAGTCAGTAATAAGCGTAACTTCTCCCATATCAGGCCTGGTGTCATATAATTGCGATGGCTACGAAGAAATGTATACCCCTGATAACCGTTTTACGGTTACTGTTGACAATATAACTGAAGTTGTCCGGTCCGGAGCAAATGCCGAAAACTGGCTTACCCCCACCGAAATCAATACCGGGATGGACGAATATTTCTGCAAGGTCATAGCCAATGATGAAGCCTGGATTGTATTTGCCATAGCTGAGGAAAAGGGCGATGAGATTAAGGTCGCTTTTGAAAAGGCCAAACTGAATGGACGTACAGTTCAGTATGAAATTGAAATCGAAGGTGTGGATCAGAGAATTCCTGTCATTATAGAAAATATCGGTGAGAAAAAAGACGGACTGGTTCCGGTTACGGGAAGGATTGATAAATATATAGAAAAAATCATGAATATAAGAGGTTTTAAGGGTAACCTTCTGCTGCAGAATGTCACGGGTATGCGCGTACCTTTGAGAAGCCTGTTCAATATAAATCCTGTAGACAATACCGCCGACATTGCTGTAGTGGAAATGGACAAAGCGGTATTCAGGCGGGTAAGGATTATTGGTCAGCAGGATACCTATGCGATTATTGAAAATCTTGATCCTGCCAATGAAAAAGAAAATGTGGATGTATTTGACATATATCTGATTAACCCGAAAAATATTACCGAAGGGCAGGTGGTGGAGAAATGAGCGGTTCTGTTGATTATGAGAAAATGAGAGAGGCAATTCTTGAGGTAAGGGAAAAAATAGAAGCCGCTGCCGTAAGATCGGGCAGAGACCCCAATGAAATATTGCTTCTGGGCGTCACCAAAACGGTGGATGTTGATGCAATGCAGGCAGCATTTGATCTTGGAATAAAAGATTTTGGCGAAAACAGGGTTCAGGAATTTGTCAAAAAATCCGATATATTGAACAGAGAGTGCAGATGGCACATTATCGGGAGACTTCAGACCAATAAAGTTAAATATCTTGACAGCAGAATAACTCTCATTCATTCGCTGGACAGGATTGAACTCGCTGAGGCTCTCGATAAAAGAGGGAAAAAGATAAATTATATTTTCCCTGTCCTGGTGCAGGTAAATGTGTCAGGCGAAAACACAAAGGCCGGGATATCTCCTGAAAACCTTAAAGATTTTTTGTTACGGCTTTCCAAAATGGGTAATATTAAAGTAAGGGGGCTTATGACAATTGCTCCTTATACTGAGGACCCGGAAGCTGTAAGGTATGTTTTCAGAAATTTAAAAAAATTATCTGTTGACATTGACAGGGAAAGGGTAGACAATATCAGTATAGAAGAACTCTCCATGGGTATGTCGGGCGATTATGAAGTGGCTGTCGAAGAAGGAGCCACGATAGTCAGAATCGGCAGTGCCATCTTTGGAGAAAGAAATTATTAGCATTTGATAATTAATAAAACATATTTTACATACATATTTTACTAATGAAAAATGGAGGAAAGTACTATGGCTAAATTGCTTGAGAAGGCACTTGATTTTTTTGGTTGGGAAACAAATTACGATGATGATGAAGAAGAACTTTACGAGGAAGAAATAGCTGAGGCATCTCCTTACAAGAATGAAAGAGAACGTCTTGGTTCCGGTAGGAAATCAGGCAATCAGGGCAAAGTTCTCAACATGAACAGCAACAATTCTTACAAGGTTGTTGTGGTATCACCTCAGAATATTCTCGAAGTCAGGGAATTATGCGATCATCTTAAAGCAAACAAGCCTGTCATTATGAATGTTGAAGGCGTAGATACTGCCCTTGCCCAGAGAATGGTGGATTTTCTGAGCGGCTCGGTCTACTGCCTGGATGGGGACATTCAGAAGATTTCCTCAGGAATCTTTCTTGCTACTCCTGCCAACATTGAAATAACCGGAGATTTAAAGGACGACATAAAGAACAAAGGAGTATTTTCCTGGGTGAAATAATGTCTGGCCTTCAGATTATAGTAATATCCCTTCGCTCAGTGATAGGGGCTATGGAAGTAGTAATTTTGGCCAGAGTCCTGTGTGAATTCAAGGCAATCAGGCGGGACTCAATGCCATTCAGGCTATTGTTTACAATTTCAGAGCCTTTGCTTGAACCTGTGCGAAAAATATTGGCCAGACAATACAAGAATAATAAAATACGGTTTGACTTTTCGCCTTTTATTGTTATGATTATTCTTTATATAATCAATGTCTTGCTCAGGAACAGTGTCCGATAAGCCGGGGGTGATGCTGATGAATTTTATGCCCAATGATCTCCAGAATATTGTTCTGAAGAGATCCTTGTTTGGCTACAACATTCTTCAGGTCGAGGATTTACTGGAAAAAATCGTTGAAGACCTTGCGGAACATATACGGGAGAATACAAGGCTGAGGGACAAGCTTGATGACAGTCTGGAAAAGATTAATTATTACAGGAGCATAGAAACATCCCTGCAAAACAGCCTTATTGTTGCCCAGCAGACAAGCGATGAGATAATTGCCAATGCCAAAAAGAGCGCCGAAAATATAATCAAGGAAGCGGAATTGCAGGCCAGGCAGATTATTGACGATGCCAACCGTGAAATAATAGAGCTTCAGAAAGAATATGAGAGACTCAAACGTGAGGTGGAAGCCTACAGAGTAAAGGTTGAAAGCATCATCCGTTCCCAGCTTCGTGCTATGCAGAGCCTTGATGAGCAGGCAAAAACAGTGAATTTGAATGTTATCTGATTTTATAGTTTATATATATGATTTCTGAAGTTATAGCACTCTCATTATGAGAGTGCTATAACATGTCTTGACATACTTTGACCTTAATATTATCATATTCAACGGTATAATTTTAATACGGGAGGTCATGGATTTGGTCAGCGAAAGAGGCTATCTTTCCATTGAGACAGAGAATATATTCCCCATTATCAAAAAATGGCTCTATTCAGATAAAGATATATTTTTGAGAGAACTGGTCTCCAATTCGGCAGATGCAATCAGCAAACTCAAAAAGCTGGCTGATATTGGTGAGGCAACCCTTCCTGAAGGGTACAGGCCCAGGATTGATGTGTCGGTCAACAAGGAGAAAGGCACAATTTCCATTTCCGATAACGGTCTTGGCATGACTGACGAAGAAGTGAAAAAATATATAAATCAGATAGCCTTCTCCGGCGTTAAGGATTTCATTGAGAAGTACAAGGACAAAACCGACGATCAGCAGATAATAGGTCATTTCGGCCTTGGTTTTTATTCTTCCTTCATGGTAAGCGACAGAGTCACCATTGACACTCTTTCATATAAAGAAGGAGCTGCTCCGGTATTTTGGGAGAGTACAGGCAATACAGAGTATTCCATGTCATCTTCAGACAAAAAAACCGTAGGAACGGTTGTCACCCTTCATATTGCCGAAGATTCCAGGGAATTTCTGGACGTATGGAAAATCCGTGAAATCCTGAAGAAATACTTCTCCTTCCTCCAGTATGAAATATATCTAATTGATGAAAACAAAAAGAAGGATGAAAAGAAAGAGGAAGAAAAACCCATTAACAATACGTATCCCCTTTGGCTCAAAAATCCGAAAGACTGCACTGATGAGGAATACAAAGAATTCTATCACGAAGTGTTCATGGATTTCAATGATCCGCTTTTCTGGATCCATATAAACATGGACTATCCTTTCAATCTGAAGGGAATTATTTATTTCCCCAAACTGAAACATGAGTTTGAGCCCCTGGAAGGCAAGATAAAGCTGTACTACAATCAGGTGTTTGTTGCCGACAATATCAGGGAAGTAATACCTGAATTCCTCATGCTTCTTAAAGGGTGCCTGGATTGTCCGGATCTTCCCCTGAACGTCTCAAGAAGCTTTTTGCAGAATGAAGGCTACGCAGAGAAGATTTCAAACCATATTATCAAAAAAGTGGCTGACAAACTGAAGCTGCTTTACAGCAAGGATAAGGAAAAGTATGAGAAATACTGGGATGACATAAATCCCTTCATAAAATTCGGCTGCATGAAAGAGCCCAAATTCTTCGACCGGGTCAAGGATATACTGATTTATAAAACTATCAGCGGAAAATATGTTACCCAGGCCGAGTACCTTGAGCAGAACAAGGGCACTGACAAAAAGATATACTACGTTACCGATGAAAAGCAGCAGGCCCAGTATATCCGCATGTTCAGGGAGCAGGGCCTCGATGCTGTCATTTTGAACACTTTGATTGACACCCATTTCATAAGTTTCATGGAATCGCATAACCAGGATGTAAGGTTCATGCGAGTCGACGCAGACATAACTGCCACCATGAAGTCCGAAAAGGCAAACGATGAGGACAACAAAAAGCTTCTTGAAAAGCTTGAAAAAGTGTTCAGGGAAGCAACCGGCAACGATAAACTGAAAGTCAGGGTCGAAAACCTCAAGGATGAAGCTACACCGGCAATCATACAGATTTCAGAGCATATACAGCGCTTCAGGGAAATGAGCCGTACCTTTGGCGGCAACTTCAATGCGGCCGGCCTTCCATCCGAGGATGAACTGGTACTCAACAGCAGTAATGGGATTATTAAACGGATAGCAGCCCTTTATGATGAGGATAATAGAAAAGAAGATGCGGTTCTGGCGGCGGCCCATGTATATGATCTGGCCGTTCTGAATCAGAGACCGCTTGAGCCTGAAACTATGGCTAAATTTGTGGATAGAAGCAATAAAATTCTGATGAGGATATTATGAAACTGAAAGATTTCTGGTATGAACTGCCTGAGCACCTGATCGCTCAAAATCCTGCCGAAAAGCGGGATATGTCAAGGCTTCTTGTATTGAACAGGGAAAAACACAGCATGGAACACCGGGTATTCAGGGATCTGCCATTGTACCTTGAAGCCGGAGACTGCCTGGTCATCAACAATACGAGGGTCATCCCCGCAAGACTTCTTGGAGAAAAGGAAGGAACAGGCGGCAGTATAGAGTTTGTCCTGTTGAAGAGAATAGAAAAGGATGTGTGGGAAGTAATCCTGAGACCCGGGCGACGGGCAAAACCCGGTGCCCGGTTTACTTTTGGAAACGGCATTCTGAAAGCCGAAATCCTGAAAATTGCTGAGGAAGGCAACCGTATTGTCAGGTTCTATTATGACGGGGTATTTGAGGAGATACTGGACAAAGTAGGTATAATTCCTTTGCCCCCGTATATTCATGCCAATCTGGAAGACAAGGAAAGATATCAGACCGTTTATTCCAAAATAAACGGTTCGGCGGCAGCTCCAACTGCAGGATTGCATTTTACTGAAGAGCTTTTTGAAATATTGGAACAAAAAGGCGTAAAAGTGGCGGAGGTAACCCTGCATGTAGGCCTGGGCACTTTCCGTCCTGTAAAAACCCAGAATATCGAAGAACATCATATGCATAAAGAATTCTTTACCATAGGTGAGGAAGCCTGTTCCTTAATCAACGAAACAAAGGAAAAAGGCAGGAGAATTGTCGCAGTCGGAACAACAAGCGTCAGGGTCCTGGAAACGGTGGCGGATGAAAACGGCAGGGTAAGCCCCACACAGGGTGAAACCGATATTTTCATTTATCCCGGTTACAGATTTAAAATTGTGGATGCCCTGATCACGAATTTCCATCTGCCTGAGTCAACCCTTATAATGCTTGTCAGCGCCTTCGCCGGAAGGGATTTTATCATGGAAGCATACAGGGAGGCCATAGCCTGGGAGTACAGGTTTTTCAGTTTTGGTGACGCAATGCTTATCCTGTAAGTATATGAATAAGATTATATAAATTATAATTGGAATTTTAATTAAATTCTAATATCAGACAAATTCTTTTATCATATTCATAATTTATAATGCAGGTAGTAAATCTGGCGGAGGCTCAAGTATATGAGGGAAAACAGAAAATATATTCTGGGTGCTTTATTGGTAATAACAGGCATATTAATTCTGTTCGGCAAGATTAACCTGAACTTTTCCTGGGCCTTAAAACTGGCATGGCCCGGCATTATATTGGGAATTGCTTTAATGTTTTTTCTCGGGTATTATGCAAAAAGGCCTTACGGTACCGGCTACCTGGTTCCTGCGGGAATACTCTTTACAATAGGCGCTACTTTCTTTATCGGGGAGATTTTTTCATACAGGCTGGTATGGCCGGGATTTGTCGCCGCCCCTGCGGCAGGTTTGCTCCTGCTGTACCTTTTTGGCCCAAGAAGAGCAGGTTTGCTTGTTCCTGTTGGCAATCTGTTAACTATTGCAGCAGTTTGTTTTTTGGCTGAATTATTCAATGCATGGCATCTGCTGTGGCCAGGCATTGTTGCCGCTCCTGCCGTAGGTCTGCTGCTTCTATATATATTCGGCAGCAGGAAGCCATATCTGCTTGTGCCCATAGGAATTTTGCTTTCAATCGCAGGTATTTGTTCCTTTGCAGTGTTGTTCAACGCCTGGAGTTTAATCTGGCCAGGGTTTATCATGGCGCCTGCAGTCGGAATGTTTTTGTACTACCTTGCCGGAAGCCGGAATCCGGCCCTGCTGGTTCCCATTTTTATTCTCAGTGGCATTTCGGTTACATTTTTCTCGATTTTCTGCCTGGGAAAGATATTGTGGGCATTAAGGTATGTGATTGGCGGCGTACTGGTGGTATTTGGTCTTATGACAATATTAAAAAGACCTGCCGACAGGTATTATGACAGTCAGAACGGGTTTGGGGAAGAACGGCGGAATAATGACAATATCTGAGCATAAGCAAAGACTGCCCTGATGGACAGTCTTTACTTATGGAAATCGGTTTGGGATATTGTTCCCGGTTTTGATTTAGTTTACTTCAGATTCAGAGTTTTGCTGATTGTTCTTTTCCTTTTTCTTTTTGTTCTTGTTCTTTGCCATTTCTTTTCACCCGCTCATTATTATTTTCATTTCAGTATTAATTATTCTTCAATTTGCCGCTAATAATTCATGTCTGATATGGTGCTTCATTTCCCGGAACTTTGGGATTTTTGCTGTTTGGTACCTGATCAGTGCGTTTCTGATTTTCCTGATTTTCGTTTTCTTTTGTGTGTCCGAACATCTTTTTCTCATCAGGAAACTCATCAGGTCTTACTACAGGTCTTTCATCAGGTCTCTTTTTTCTTGACACAGGCTCGCTCCTTTCTGGATGTGGTACAATTATCTTTTCCAGAAAAGAACGGAATATACAAATTGAAAATCTAAATTTCTTTATTTTCTTTCGCCTTGAATATGACAAATTCAGTGTAGTTTTCCTCTTCATCCTGTATGTCTTCTTTCAGTATTTCAAGCCGGTACAGCCTGGCAGCTGTCCTGCTCGCAATGGCTGCCGAACACTGATCATTCAGTGCGGCCACGGCAGCGGCTGCCGCAGATGTGGTTGAATACGGGATTATTTTGCAGTTTGGCAAAGTGCTCAGAAATTTGCTGCACTGCTCCAATGCCTTGGGATGTGAGTAAATTTTCCTGATACTTGTAAGTTCAGTGCCGGGAGGAGCGACAAGCATCTGCTCTATTTTGATTTTAATCCTGTCGACAATCTCGAATTTGCCGCTTTTCAGTGCTTCCACCACTTCCGATACCTCTCCGGCAATGCTGTTTTCATATGGCACAATCCCTATTTCAACCCTGCCCTTAAGCACGGCACCGAAAACGTCCTCAAAATGTTCAAAGCCTGTGATTGCGGAATTAGGAAAGACTTTTTCAGCAGCTTCGTTGGCAAAGGAACCGGGGGTTCCGGCATACGCGACGGTGTGGGGTATGGAAATTTGCCGGTCATTCAGGGCGGCATATTCCCTGAGTTTTGGCATAAGGTATGAAAACTCGGTAGGGGTAATTGACTGGGGACCGTCTGACAAAGCTTTGGCAGGATTGTTGTGAACTTCAATTATTATTCCGTCGGCTCCCACTGCGACAGCAGCCTTTGCCAGGGGCTCGACCATCCACGCAAGGCCACAGCCATGACTGGGGTCGACCACAACCGGGAGATGGCTGAGTCTTTTAAGGGCCGGAACGGCGCTTAAGTCCAGGGTGTTCCTGGTAAAGGTCTCAAAAGTTCTTATTCCCCGTTCACACAGGATTATGTTCTGGTTTCCTTCATTCATAATGTATTCACATGCCATGAGCAGTTCTTCCAGGGTATTGGAGAAGCCACGTTTCAAAAGCACAGGTTTGTCAGTTTTTCCGAGTTCCTTGAGCAGTTCAAAGTTCTGCATGTTTCTGGCGCCTACCTGGATCAGGTCCACATACTCAACGAAAATATCTATATGATTTATGTTGGTGATTTCCGAAACAATTGGCAGGCCGGTAATCTGGCTTGCTTTTTTCAGGAGCTTAAGTCCTTCTGTTTTCAGTCCCTGGAATGAATAGGGAGATGTGCGGGGTTTGAAGGCACCGCCCCGCAGCATATTTGCTCCTGCCTTTTTGACTTTCTGTGCAATTTCTATAATCTGCTCCTCGGATTCCACAGAACAGGGGCCGGCGATGATGGCCAGTTCCTTGCCGCCGACTTCAACGTTTCCGACCTTTATAACGGTATTTTCGGGGTGGAATTTCCGGTTTGCTTTCTTGTACGGCTCCTGGACCTTCAATACTTTTTCAACGGCATCATGCATCTCTACTTCATTGATTGACAGGACCGATGTGTCTCCCACAATTCCGAGCACGGTTTTTTCCGTGCCCACAATTGGGCTTATGCTTAATCCTTTTTCTTTTATCCATTCTTTCAGGGCCTCAACTTTATATTCCTCAACGCCTTGCTTCAAAACTATTATCATTTATTTACCCTCCTTTTGATTTTTCTGTATAAACAAAAAACCTTCGCCCTGCAAAGGGACGAAGGTTGAACTCCGCGGTACCACCCAATTTCACCAATAACGGTGCACTCATTAAGATACGGGATTCATCCAGAACAATGGAATAATCCGATATCCCGCCCATATAACGTCGGGCATCACGCACTTGCCTACTCATATTGAAGAATAATAAAACCAATATTTTCAGCTCGTGTGCTAAGGGGAGAACTTCAGAAAGTCTTGCGCATTGAAACCACTCTCAGTCCATGATGGTTTCTCCCTGTAAGGCAATAACTTCTTACTTTTCCCCGTCATCGCATATAACAATGTTTAAGTGATTTTCAAATATTCTATAATGCGTGCCGCTGTTGTGTCAACATGTTTTTTTATCAAGAAAAAACATCTTTGGGCATGTATTTTTGTCACGTTAACGGCAATCATCTTAATATCATATAATATGAACCAAAGCTCCAGGGATTTCATAGATGCAGGATGGAACAGGTTTCAAGGAATTTTACCCTTCCCTTTGCAATATTGAGCAGAGAATTTCGACCGTGGAACAGTATGTCAGAGCTGTTGACTGTGCATTCAAAACGCTGACGGCCGGACATGAGGACATAAAATTTAACCAGAAGCTATGGTTCAGGGGAGTAAAGAATTCGGATTATGCTTTGCTGCCGTCCATTGCCAGGAAAGATCTGAGTGTTGAATATGAACTAATGTATTTGTCAAAATTCAAGTCAAAGGCTCTTTCATACCTGGACGGGATAAACCTCAACATGAACAATGACGACATTGAAACTTACTGGAACTGGCTGTTCCTCATGCATTATCACGGGGTTCCGACAAGACTCCTGGAATGGACCGAGGATGCCCTGGTCGCACTGGTCTTTGCGATTGATCCTGATGTTTCCGAGGATGAAAGAGGAAAAGATGCGGCTGTCTGGTGTCTGAACCCTGTGGTTCTGAATACGGCTTTTACATTTCATGAATACTATCCTGCAGGATATATACCAAATATATATGAAAAAGGCGTATATGAAATGTTTGGGCCTTTCAGAAACACCTTTAAGAATGATAAACCTGCCGCGGTTTATGGACCGATGAACAATATAGGCATGATCATCCAGCGGGTTGCCTATACCGTTTTCCCTTATGCCGTGCCACTCACCGATATGAGAAATCTTCCTGACAGCAGAAAATATCTCTATAAGATTGTGATTGACAAAAACGCAAAAGAACCCATAGCCGGCCAGCTTAAACGCTTTGGAATTACCAAAAAAAGCATTTCTGGGAAACTTTCTTCACTGGCTCAGGAAATAGCCGAAGATGATTAGTCGTCCCTTCGGAAAATGACAGCCTGTCTTTTTCATGATCTGAATTTATGGTAAATAAGCCCCATAAGCGTTAGAACGCCGCAATACCCGACAAAGGGATAGAGGTACCGGACAAGATTTGAGAATCCTGCCATACTCAATAAAAATGCGAACGCGGTACACGCGAAGATGAAAACCGGTCTGAATTTTTCTTTTGTGCAAATTCTTGCCGTGAAGCCATAAAGATCGCTTACTGCGGTGGTGTATATTTCAGCCAGAAGAATTACCGAATAGAAAATCTTCATCAGGGGAGATATTCTCCCTGCCACAAAGAGCATTGGCACTTCAAGACCTGAAATTGAGCCTGAATTGACATAAAGTGAAATAAAAATGGCCGCAGCGCCAAGACCAAGTCCGATTCCTCCCAATATCGCGCCATTGCGGATCACTTTTATGTCATCTGCGTTACATCCCAGGGGACCCAGGATTGATATGGCCGTGACACTGTTGTATGAAACGTAAAGTATTGATGACCAAAGCCAGTTTCTCAGGAAAACCGATCTCGAAATTTCATTGAAACAAATGTCGGGGCAAGGCAGGAATATTGACGCCAGACTTACCCCTATGGCAGAAATTATGAGAAACGGCGCTACAAAACTTATGGAATTTATGGTTCCATGGAAGCCGCTGAGTACGGTAATGATACTGACCGTTGCCATGAACAGGCTTCCGAAAAGGGGATGGAGCCTGAATTCCTGGGCAAAGATAGCTCCTGAGCCGGCTATCATGGCTGTCAGGGATCCAAAGAGAAAGAATGTTATCACTATATCGGAGAATGTGCCCAATACACGGCCGCCTGTTTTACGGACAATGGGAAGATGATTCCGGGCTTTAAGCTTATATCCAAGTTCCATTACTATGTATCCGATCAGCATGAAGAGCAGTGTGATGACAAAAATGCCCCAAAGTCCCGCTCTGCCAAAGCTGACAAAGAACTGGAGGATTTCCTGTCCCGATGCGAAACCCGCGCCTACTACGGTCCCGACATATGTACCTGCGACCTTGAATGTTGTGATTTTTTCTTTTTTCAAACACAGCTCTCCGGATAAATAGCTCTACCATAATGATATCCCTGAAAATATCAAAATATGCTGCAGGACAAGCGGGACACAGAGGCATCTCCTGTGTCCCGCTTATTATGACGGGAAGAACATGATGTTCAGATCTTGAGCCTTCCGCAGGAGCAGCAGAAGTTGTATGCGAAAAGCGAAGCTCGAGTGAGGGAAAATCACAGGATGTGATTTTAGCTGGCGCACGCACGGATGCGTGATCGCCCAGCGACCTCGCGAGAGCAAGCTTGAGCATTTACAACTTCCTGCGACCAGGACGCAGAAAGATCTGAACATCATGCCTCTATATATTCTTTTCGTAATTATTCAGCAGGATCTCTATATTGTTTGCAATGTATTTAATGCAGCCATCGTCAAAGGGGGAAATAAGCCCTGCCTGCCTTATGAGTTCCGAGAACTTCAGCTTTCCGCCCTTTCTGCAGAGGTTTACATAGTCTTCCCAGGCTGACCTGAAATCCTGCTCCATCCTGATCCTGAATTGCAGTGCGCATGTCTGGGCAAGGCAATAATCAATATAGTAAAACGGTCGCTCATATATATGGGCCTGTCTCTGCCAGTAGCCGCCTTTTCCGAAGAAGGGATCATCCTCGTAGTCCATGTGGGGTCTGTATATTTTCTCAAGATTCATCCATGTATCTTTTCTTTCGGCAGGCGTCAAATCGGGATTTTCATAGATAATATGCTGGAATTCATCCACCATGCAGCCGTATGGTATAAAAACGATGGCAGAGGCAAGGTGCATGTACAGATACTTGGCGGTATCCTTTCCGAAAAAGAGGTGCATCCACTTTTCGGTGAAAAATTCCATAGACATGGAATGTACTTCCGCAGTCTCCATGCCTATGGAAGTATGTTCATAAATCTCCATATCCCTTGTAAGCCATGCTTCAAAGGCATGCCCGCATTCATGGGTCAAGACGTCAATATCCCCGCTGGTTCCGTTGAAATTTGCAAAGATGAAAGGCGATTTATAAAGGGGAAGGAAATCGCAGTACCCTCCGCCGGCTTTTCGGGCCGTTTTCATCGTAATAATCCTGCTCTTTGGACCAGGTTTCATCCTGTGTATTCAAAGTATGGCGGATATAGGCGAGGCTTCTCATGGTGTGATATTGTTTTATAAGTGCGGTAAGCTCCTGATGAATATCAAACTGTTCTCTACCTGATTTTGCCTCATCGAACTCCATGCCCAGCTTATTCCACTGACTTGAGAAAATATTGTATTCAACCCTTTCGTAGGGCATCTCGCTGAATTTCATTGCGTTTCCTCCTGTTCAAAACTCGTTGATAATTAATATTTCCTTTTTTCTACAATTACATTAGCACAATATTTCGTCCTTCACAAATTTCCTGATGTTCAGAATGAAGCTGCGCTGAATTAACGGGACAGAAACTGGAAATTTGGGTTTGAAGAATAATCCCGATGGTTTATAATTAATTAGGATTTCACTTTCAGAAGGATACAGAATACCAGGCTCAAGACCGGATAAAAAGTAATGCCTGAAACACGGTAAAAGAAAGGATAAGTATGGAGAAAAAGCACCTTTTAGCGCTGAAAAAATGTGAACTCTTTGACGATATTAGTTTGGACGAGATTAGTTCGCTGGTTTCATGCCTTTGTCCCGTAATTCAGAATTTTGGCCGCAATGATTTCATTGTCAAAAGCGGGGATGAGTTTCACAGCATTGGAATAGTTCTTGAGGGTGAAGCTTCGGTATATAAGGAAACCTTGTCAGGAAACAGGTTTCTTATAAATAAAGTACAGGCAGGGGAGATGTTCGGTGAAATTGCCGCATTTGCAAAGCAGAAAAGATGGCCGTCGATAGTACAGGCAAACACGGCAGTGACAGTCTGTTTCATTCCCAAGGATAAAATCGTGGGAAGATGCTGCAGTGTCTGCAGTTACCACACGAGGCTTATACACAACATGATCGGGATAGTGTCGGAAAGAGCCCTGATGCTGAGAAAGAAGATTGACTATATTTCAATAAAGACCATGAGGTCCAGGCTTTGCACTTTCCTGTATGAGTACTATCTGAACTGCGGGACCAACATTTTCAGGATCCAGATGAACAGGGGGCAGCTTGCCGAGTTTCTTAATGTGTCCAGACCTTCAATGTCAAGAGAGCTGTCAAGGATGAAGGATGAAGGGATAATTGACTTCCATCTTTCGACTTTCAAAATTCTGGATTTAGAAAAGCTGAAATCCTACTGCGAATAGTCTCCCTGAATCGTTGGAGGGTTATATGCCGGATGTATTCAGCCGTTCAATAAAATATGTAAAAGGGGTAGGGGAAGCCAGGGCGAAGATTCTTTCAAGGCTTGGCATTCGCCAGGTATCCGATATGGTGAATTATTTTCCCCGCGGTTATGAAGACCGTACAGTCCAGAAGTCCATTGCCGAAGTTATCGACGGGGAAGAATGCACCATTATGGCAAGGCTCATTTCAGGAGTAACCGAGACTAAGCCAAGAAAGAATCTGACAGTTTCCAGGGCCGTGGTATCTGACCATACTTCGGTGATGAATGTTGTCTGGTTCAACCAGAAGTATACGGCGCAGAATCTCAGGACCGGTACGGAATATTATTTTTTCGGAAAAATCAAAAGAAACGGAATGCTCCTTGAAATGCACAACCCCATTGTGGAAGAGGCCGGCAGGGGAAGAAAAACCACCGGCAGAATACTTCCCGTATATCCGCTTACCAAAGGCCTTACCCAGAACAACGTCAGAAACATAATGGAAAATGCCCTCAAAACAGCCCAGGGCAGATTCGAAGAGATACTGCCCTGGGAGCTCAGAAAAAAATATAAATTAAGTGAAATAAATTACTCCTATGAGCAGATACATTTCCCCAACAGTTTTTCCGACATGGAGGCGGCAAGGAGGAGGCTTGTCTTCCAGGAACTGCTGCTTCTGCAGCTCAGCCTGATCCATCTGAAAGGGGAAAGCGTCAGGGAAAATGGAATAGAGTTCAAACCTGTTCCAATGGATCCCCTGCTGGACAAATTGTCATTCAGGCTTACTTCCGCCCAGGAAAGGGTTTTTTCCGAAATTGAGAAGGACATGGAATCCCCCAGGAGGATGAACAGGCTTGTCCAGGGAGATGTGGGCTCGGGAAAGACCATTGTCGCTGTTATGGCTTTGTACAAAGCTGTCAGGAACGGTTTCCAGGGAGCTTTCATGGTTCCGACCGAGATACTTGCAGAACAGCACTATAAAAGCGTTTCTTCCATTCTTGAAGGGCTGGGGGTCTCGGTAAGGCTTCTTACCGGCAGCATGAAAAAGAAGGAAAAGGAAGAAGTCAAGGAATTGATCAAATCAGGCCGGACTGATATAGTTATCGGCACTCATGCCATCCTGGAAGAAGATATTGAGTTTTACAACCTGGGACTTGTTATCACCGACGAGCAGCACCGTTTCGGGGTACGCCAGAGGGCAAGGCTCTCAATAAAGGGCGAAAATCCTGACCTGCTTGTTATGACCGCGACCCCAATTCCCAGGACTTTGTCCCTTGTGCTCTATGGCGACCTGGATGTGTCGATAATAGACGAATTGCCGCCCAACCGTAAACCGGTCAAAACTTATGCCGTCACAGACGCCATGAGGGAGCGGGTTTATAATTTCATACGCAGGAACGTTGCCGAGGGAAGGCAGGCATATATAGTCTGCCCGCTGGTCGAAGATTCGGAACAGATAGAGGCGGAATCAGCCGAAGGCCTTGCCGAAAGGATCAGGGATAATGAACTTTCAGGGCTCAGGGTAGGACTTATCCACGGGAAGATGAAGCCGGCCGACAAGGATGAAGTTATGCGGGCCTTTGTGGAAAGGGAACTGGATGTCCTTGTATCCACCACCGTGATTGAGGTAGGGGTAAATGTGCCCAATGCGAACATTATGGTCATAGAAAACGCCGAACGGTTCGGCCTCGCCCAGCTTCATCAGCTCAGGGGCCGTGTAGGCAGAGGGGAACACCAGTCCTACTGTATTCTGTTCAACCAGAGCAAAAGCGAAATAGCCCGCCAGCGCATGGCAATAATGGTAAGCACCAATGATGGTTTTGTAATTTCCGAGAAGGATCTTGAACTGAGGGGCCCCGGTGATGTTTTCGGGATAAGGCAGCACGGACTTCCGGAATTCAAAATAGCCAATCTTTACAGGGATATGGAAATACTAAAGGATGTACAGAGAGCGGTCAAGGAGATAATTGACAATAATCTCCTCGCAAACGAAGAATTCAGGCCGCTACGGGAAAAGCTGGATGAAATCTGCAGCACAAAATTTAGTGAATTATCTTTCAACTGAAGGAAAAGGGGATTTTATGTTAAGGATAATCGGCGGGACAGCACGGGGAATGAAAATAGAGGCTCCTGACACTGACAAGACCAGGCCAACCCTGGACAGGGTCAAGGAGTCTGTGTTCAATATACTGATTCCATATATGGCGGATTCCAAAGTCCTGGATCTGTTTTCGGGATCCGGGAACCTGGGAATAGAAGCTTTGAGCCGCGGCGCATCAAAAGCGGTTTTTGTGGACCAGAGCAGGTATTGCACCGGCATAATCCGGAAAAACCTGGAGAAAGTGAAATTCATGGACAGGGCAGGTATACTGACCATGCCTGTTGAACGTGCAATTCCCTTCCTTGCCCGGGAAGGGGAAAAATTCGACATCATTTTTATGGATCCGCCGTATAATATGAATTTTATTGTTAAAACTCTTCAATTACTGGATGATTTTGATATAATAAATAAAGATGGAATAATTGCGTGTGAACATCAGAAAAATGAAATTGCGCCCGATGAACTGGGCCGTCTGGTAAAAGTGAAGGACAGGACATATGGTGATACGCTTTATTCATTCTACGAGCTCGCTTAATATTGGATATTGAGGTGGAAGATATTGACGACATTCGTTTATCCGGGAAGTTTCGATCCTGTAACCAATGGTCATCTTGATATTATAAACAGAGCCTCCAGGATATGTGATAAGCTGATTGTACTTGTCTCGGTGAATATTTCAAAAACTCCTGTATTTACTGTTGAAGAGAGAATTGAAATGCTTAAGCTTGCAATAGGGGAACGGGACAATATCGAAATTGCAAGTCACTCAGGCCTGCTTGTCGACTTTATGAGGAAAGTTAACGCAAAAACAATAATAAAAGGCCTCAGGGCTGTATCGGATTTTGAATCCGAGATGCAGATGGCTTTGTTGAACCGCAACCTTGACAATGACATAGATACATTGTTCATGATGACAAGCATTGAAAACTCATTTTTAAGTTCGAGCGCAGTACGTGAACTGGCAAGATTTGGAGGCAAAATAGATGATTTAGTTCCGGAATGTATCGCCGATATAATTTATAAGAAGCTAAGAAAATGATTATTGTTGGGGGTCGCTTGGATGGAATTGCTGGAACTTTTGGATCAGATGGAAGACATTATCGAAAGCGGAGTGAGTGTTCCTTTTTCGGGTGGAAAATGCATAGTTGACAGGGAGGCTTTGCTTTCCCTTGTTCAGGATATCAGACTTAAATTGCCGGATGACCTTAAACTTGCCAAACGGATCACTGAGGAAAAGCAGATGTATCTTGCCGAGGCCAGGGAAGAAGCTGAAAATATAATAAAAAATGCTGAATCCAGGATTGCCGCCCTGGTGGACGAGAATGAAATCACCAAAAAGGCATATGAGCAGGCAGAGATAATTATTTCCAACGCCAAGAAAAACGCCCGTGAGATACGCCTTGGCACCAGGGAATATGCCGACGGGATACTGAGCAAGGTCGAGGAAGTGCTGGAAGATCTCCTGGACGTAGTGAAACTGAACAGACAGGAACTTAAGTAAATCTGAATATCTTTAAAATACGGCGCCTTTATTCCTGCGGACAGGATAAAGGCGCTTCTTGCGTCTCAGCCCGTTGTTTTTTCAGATCTGTAGGGAGCAAACAGCAGGGAGAGAATCAATACGCTGACCGTGACAATTCTTATCCCCGAAAAATCTGTCAGAGACAGTACTGCGGCATTTGAGACCTGTATGGTAAAGGGAGAGATTTTTGCTATAAGGAGTGTCAGAACAAAGGCCAGGGCGCCGTGCAGCAGCTTGCCGCATACAAGTACGCTGTATCTGGCTTTGGTACCTTTCATTATTCCCATTATCTGGGTATGCACCGAAAAACCTGCAAACCCGCATATGAATGAAACAAGGGCAAGTTTGATGCTTAAAGAACAATTATCAAGCCGGCTTATGGCCTGTGCCCCTGTGGTTATTTCCAGCAGTCCCCTGAACAATGCGGAAAAAAGTCCGTTTATCCAGTTCCTGGCAGGCTTTCCTGTCATCAGCAGACTCGCAAAGCTACCGATTGCCGCAAAAAATCCCGTCCGGGACAAAAGCTCAGAAACCACCGCAAACAGGATTATATATCCGGAAACCTTTATGGATAATATGGCCGCATCTTCAACGGCGGCCGGGATCATATAAAAAATATGGGGATTTTCCCCGGTTTTCAGGTTCTGTTCAAAAAAACCTTTCCTGGATTTCCTGTCTTTTAAATCATTATTTCCTGACAGGCTCAGAATGATAAATCCGGCGATAATTCCCGAAAGCCAGTGGACCATAAGCAGGAAGAAACCAATTTTTACGCTCCTGAACAAACCTGCGCCTATTGTCCCTACCAGGAAAAGGGGGCTGCTGTTATTTGCCACTGCTATTATTTTGCTTGCCTGGTTATTGTCAATAAGGCCTTCGTCAAACATATCCCGGGCAAGCTTCGCTCCGGTGGGGTATCCGCTGAGGTACCCGAGAACCATTATCACTATGGCGTAATAAGGAAGGCCGAACAATTTTTCAACAAGAATTTTGATGAATTTGGGGCATTTCAGGTTTTTCAGAAAAGGAACTGTGAGCCTGGACAGTACAAAAAATGGGAAAAGTGAAGGAATTACCACATCCAGGCATAAATACAGCGCGCTTCTTGCAGCGTGCGAAGTTTCCCTGGCAAACAGGGCGAGTGTGAGCGCGATGAAAGGAAATACCCAGATAATTGCTGAATTCTTTATTCTGTCCGGCCAGTTCATTTTTTACCTCAAAAAACCAGTTCTATTAGAATTGTATTAGAATACATATTCAAATAACACCAGAAGTTGAAAAGGATTATTTGTGAGTGATATAATAGAATAAATTTTGATAAAATTCACAAAGTGGTTTTATCAAAAGGCAGGAAGGTGAAGAAATTGGCCGAGAATTTAAATCCGGTAGGGAATTTTGATGACATTGGTCAGATAAAGATAAGCCCGGATGTGATAATGGTTATTGCCCATACAGTCGCAAGCGAAGTAGAGGGCGTTGCAGCCATGAATGCCAATATTGCCGAGAACATTTCATCAGTACTTGGGCGCAAGAATGTTCCCAAAGGGGTAAAAGTCGAAATAAATGACAATAATGTAGACATCGATTTTTTCATTATAGTTGAGTATGGAGCGCGTATCCCTGAGGTTGCATGGCGGATACAGGAAAAAGTGAAAGCTGCCGTCGAATCCATGACGGGAATGACCGTAACTTCAATAAATATACATGTCCAGGGTGTCAGCTTTGACAAGAACAAGGACAGGATTGCAAGCGAGGCAGAGAGCTGAAACTGAGGAACCGAGGGTATAAATGTTTGGATATGTGGAACCGGATAAACCTGAACTGAAAATTAGGGAGTATGAAGTATTCCGCGGCTATTACTGCAGACTTTGCAAAACCATAGGAAAAAAATACGGTCAAATTCCAAGGCTCACGCTGAATTATGATTTAACCTTTCTTTATGTGCTGCTGGATTCACTCGACATCCGGTTGATCGAAGGAAAAAGGGAGCGGTGTCTGGCACATCCCCTGAAAAAGAGATTTGTTGTCAATCCGGGACCAAATGCGGAATATGCAGCCGCAATGAACATACTTCTCACATATTATAATCTCAGGGACAAATGGACTGACGATAGGAATGCAGTGTCGGGAGCCGCAAGCCGTGTGCTGAAGGGGTCATATAATAAAGTCAGAAGAGAGTATCCTGAAAAATGCGAAGTCATAGAAAAGCATCTTGAAAAGCTCGGAGAGCTTGAGAAAAAGGGTTGTGACGTAATAGACGAGGTGGCTGAGCTTTTTGCGCTCATAATGAAAGAACTCTTCCAAGGCGGACATGTTTGTGATGGGACGGCAAATAAAGCTTTGGGCTGGATGGGATACAATCTTGGCCGCTGGATATATATTCTGGACGCTTATGATGATATTGAGGAAGATATCAGGAACAATAATTATAATCCTATAGTCAGACAATATAAATATAATGGTGAAAATATACCTGAATTCAGGAGAAGAATTGTGGAGCCTGTGAATTTCAGTCTGACGTATTCATTGAGCGAAGTGGAAAAAGCCTATTCGCTGCTGAATATTGAAAAAAACAAAGGTATTTTGGACAATATCATTTATTCAGGTTTGATTGTCAAGACCGATAAGGTTATCCAGGGGAGAGGTAAAGAAAATGAAGAAAAATCCGTATAAAGTTTTGGGAATAAAAGAAGGAGCAAGCTATGATGAGATAAAACGCGCTTATCGTGAGCTTGTGAAAAAATATCATCCTGACAAATACCGGAATAATCCGCTGGCTGATCTGGCCGAGGAGAAACTGCGTGAGATAAATGAAGCCTATGAAAGCCTGATGAAAAACGCAGGCTCTTACCAGTACCAGGAAAGTTACAGTCAGTCCTATGAAAACAGCAACGCTTACGGTGATACCGGTCAGAGTCAGTACCAGTACCAATATCAGCAGCAGTATGACAATGACCTGGAACTCGAACAGAGAATCAGGAACTATATCAACATGGGAAATTTGAATGAAGCTCAAAGGCTGCTTGACAGGATGACCAACAGGGGAGCGAGCTGGTACTATCTGCAGGGGCTCATTTTTTTGAGGCGCGGATGGTATGACAGGGGTTATTCGAATATCCAGAGAGCGGTTCAGATGGACCCTTCGAATTTTGAATACAGGAATGCCCTTAACAACCTTGAAAGGCAGACTGCAGGCTTCAGGCAGAATTATTATTACAGAAATACTTACAGACAGGACCCGGATATGTGCAATATCTGCATGCACCTGTGGTGTGCGGATACCTGCTGCGAATGCATGGGCGGCGATCTTATTTCCTGCTGCTGATCAGGTTTTTAATTGCCGGATTGTTTCATATTTTTTAGTGAATAGAATTATACGGGAGGTTTTTGCTTGGATAGCGCAAACTTCAACCAGGACAGAAAATTTGAACGCAGAACACGCAAAATAGCTCTGACAGGCATTTTGTCAGCCTTGGTTGTGATATCCCTTGTGCTTGAATCGATAGCACCTACCGGGAGGCTTGGGTTTTACGTCCTTGCCGGGTTCCTGCTTTCAGTTGTATTGTTGGAGGCGGGAATCGGCTGGGGCTGGGCGTCATATGTTGTTACCTCTGCCCTGGGCTACCTTCTTGTTCCTGAGAAGCTCAACCTTCTCCCATATATAATGTTCTTTGGAATATATACGCTCCTGAAATTTCATATTGAATCAATACGTAAGCCCTGGATTGAGATTGTTTTGAAGCTTGCCGCATTTAATTTGTTTTTATGGCCGGGCTGGGGTATTGCCAGGTCTTTTCTTTCGTCTCGTTTGACGAGAGGTGCATGGGTCATAGCAGCCGGAATTGTACTTGATGTTATGTTTATTCTGTATGATTTCCTGTTTACCCTGTGGATAAATTATTACAATGAGAAAATTTCCCCCAGGATACGCAAGATATAAGCCCAATCATTCCCATTGTTTATCGGGAATATTTTTTGTAAACTTATAGTTGTAAGGCGAAAGCCTTCTGCATAGACGGCAAGTCTTAGCAAAAATCAGAGTATAGGGATTTACGGCATCCCTGATGTATTCACCTCTTCATACTCCAGGCTGCGGGCATTACCGCAGCTTTTTCTTTGTGAGAGGATTTGTGCTTGGCTTTCTCAATCAGTCGGGTAAAATTAATATGTTAATATGTAATACAAGAGTACAGTTTAAGGGTGAAATTTAAGATGAATGATAAAACTCTTAAAGTCCTTGAATTTGACAAGATTTTGAATATGTTAAGCGACAGAACGGTTTCATCACTGGGAAAAGCTTACGTCGATGACTTAAAACCCGTTTCTGTTTTTTCAGAGGTGGAGGCAAGGTTAAAGGAAACCACCGATGCCGTAGCCTATTTATGGCGGAAAGGCAGTCCTCCGTTTGGTGGTATTCATGATATAAGGGCAACACTAAGGCGAGTCGAGATAGGTTCCACACTGAATGCCGCAGAACTGCTCAAAACAGGTGAAACACTAAGGTGCGGAAGACTTCTGAAACAGTTTCTTACCAATGATGTGCCCGCCGGATGGGAAGACAATTCAATCCTGCAGATGGCAAGACAGATCAGTGTTTTCAGGCATACAGAGGACGCCATTTTCAATGCCATAGTAAGTGAGGAGGAGATTTCAGACCACGCAAGCCCCGAACTCTTTTCCATAAGAAGAAGCATAAGGCAGAAACAGGAAAGCATTAAAGACAGGCTGTCGGCAATCATCCGGTCCCCCGAATACAGGAAAATCATGCAGGACGCCGTGGTAACCTTAAGGGGGGACCGCTATGTCATTCCCGTAAAGCAGGAGTACAGAAGCCAGGTTCCCGGGCTTGTGCATGACATTTCCGCTTCAGGGGCTACTGTATTTATCGAGCCTTTGTCGGTGGTTGAAGCCAATAACGAGATAAAAACCCTGCTTCTTAAAGAGCAGCAGGAAATCGAAAGGATTTTGGCCGAACTCACTTCCAAAGTGGCGGAGATAATATCCGAAATCAGGGCCAATCTTGAAATACTTTCAAGGCTGGACTTCATTTTCGCCAAGGCAAAGCTTTCAAGGGACATGAACGGGATATGCCCCAAACTCTCCGATAAAAGAATCATACTGATAAAGAAAGGAAGACACCCCCTCCTTGACAAAAAGAAGGTTGTGCCGATTGACCTGGAACTGGGGATCAGCTTTTTAACACTGGTTGTCACAGGCCCCAATACAGGAGGAAAGACCGTGACTTTAAAGACGGCAGGCCTTTTCGTGCTCATGCTTCAGGCCGGTCTTCATGTCCCTGTTGATGAGGGAAGCGAATTTGGCATATTTAAAAATGTTTTCGCCGACATCGGGGACGAACAGAGCAT
>Ga0134094_1001414_pt1 | contig 23425 bp, 15 predicted proteins | sample 5_1taG_FD_94458 | JGI IMG/M metagenome (GOLD analysis project Ga0134094, IMG submission 94458) | Switchgrass degrading microbial communities from high solid loading bioreactors in New Hampshire, USA - 5_19_20_110_A1 metaG | ecosystem: Engineered > Bioreactor > Semi-continuous > Anaerobic >... | reverse complement strand
TGCTGCTTATTCCGATCAATATGCGTGACGGCAGCTTGATTTGTCGGGGAAAAGGGAACCCGGATTGGAACTACTCAGCTCCTCATGGCGCCGGGCGCCTGATGAGCCGAACCGAGGCAAAGAATTCTTTAACTTTGGCTCAATATAAAGAAAGCATGGCCGGAATTTATACTACCTCGGTGAATAAAAAGACTCTCGACGAATGTCCCTTGGCTTACAAACCCCTTGAAGAGATTGTCAGCAATATCGGGGATACCGTGGAGATCGTTGATCGGATTAAGCCGATTTACAATTTCAAAGCGGCGGAATAACTAAAGTGATAGTAAACTGAAATAATAATTAATATGATTCGGAATCCGGTTGATAAAGTTGATACTTTATACAGCTGATGCTCTGTTTGCAGATGCTAAAAAGATAAGGAGCGAAATAAATGGACATTAACCTTAATAGAAAAACGATTTTGGTTGACGGTGTCAATGTCCGATGCTTTTATGCCGGAAATGGCAATACTCCGGTAGTCTTACTGCATGGAGCCGGAGTGGATTCGGCAATGATGTCATGGGCTGAAGTCATGGAGCTGTTGGCAGAGGAGTTTAAAGTGATTGCTCCCGATTTGCCGGGCTATGGGGGCAGTGATCGTATCGAGGGTGAATATACTTTACAATTTTATACGGACATTGTTAAAGGGATTATTGAAGCATTTGAGTGTTCCCCTGTGATTATGGCAGGGCTTTCTTTAGGCGGAGGCATCTGCTTGAATATGGCACTTAATTATCCGGAGCTGATCAAATTATTAATACCGGTTGACGCCTGGGGGATATTTCCAAAGCTGCCTTACCACCGGCTCACTTATTGGTATACTCGTTCCAAAATTAATGACAATCTGTACCAATGGACAGGGAAGTACCAATCCCTTATTCGCTGGTCACTAAATTACAATTTAATCGGTGATAAATCGAAAGTTACCGAGGCTCTGGTAGAAGAAGTTCAAAGGGCCATGCTCGAACCGGATGCCGGGAAACCTTTTATTTCTTTTCAGCGAAGCGAGATTACCAAGACCGGATTAAAGACCGATTTATTTAGCCGGCTTGGTGAAATATCCATGCCCACTTTACTGATACATGGTAGCAGGGATAAAGCGGTGCCCTTAAAGTATGCTGTTGCAGCCAGTAAAATAATCCCCAATTGTCGATTGCATATTATGGAGGGTTGCAAACATTGGCCTCAAAAGGAACGTCCGGGGGAATTTGTCAAGGTAGTGGGAGATTTTATTAAACGGCATTAAATGCAAAAATCGGGAAAAAAAGAATTCAAATTCATAATGAGGTTGTTTGTTATGAAGAGACATATTGACACCCTGGTCTATAAGGTATAGACTTAATAATGAGGTCGATATAGTATAGACCGAAGGGGGTTTGATGATGAAAGTATATAAGCTAACAGAAAGTGAAGAAAGGTTCGCAGAATTAATTTGGCAGAATGAGCCGATAGGTTCCGGCGATCTGGTGAGATTATGTGAAAAAGAAATGAATTGGAAAAAGTCCACAACATACACGGTCTTGAAAAAGTTATGTGAGAAGGGCATTTTTAAAAATGAAAATGCTGTTGTTTCATCTCTGATGACAAAGGACGAATACTATTCCAAGCAAAGTATACGTTTTGTTGAGGATACGTTTGGCGGATCTTTACCCAAATTTTTGACAGCTTTTATCAGCGGGAAAAAATTAAGCAGAGAGCAGGCCGAAGAATTGAAAAGATTGATTGACGAGCACAAGGATGTGAAGTAATGAGTGAGATTTTTCTTACTGTTTTAAATATGAGCTTTACGGCCGGTTATGTGATCCTCATTGTGATACTTGCCAGGCTGTTACTGAAAAAAGCTCCCAAATTCATATCCTATTTATTATGGAGTATAGTTGCCTTTCGCCTTGTAATTCCATTTTCCTTTGAAAGTATGTTTAGCCTGTTGCCACGCAATACAAATCCTGCTCCAATCTCCCATGAAATAATTTATCAAAGTCCGCGGATTAATAATGGGATTGAAGCAGCAAATTCATTTGTCAATCAATCGGCAGTTGGGGCAAGTGTGAATCCAGTTCAGATCCATGTAGAAATTGGGGCCTATGTTTGGCTTTTGGGCATAATAGCATTGCTTATTTATAGTCTCGTGTCTGTTTTGTTAATAAATAGACAATTGAAGGGTGCTTTACCAGTAGAGAAAAACATCTTTGAAGCCAATAATTTGAAAACGCCGTTTGTGTTTGGAATAATAAGACCTAAAATATATTTGCCGGTTGGGTTAAACAGTGAAGAAAGAAGCTATATTTTACTACATGAACAGACCCATATTCAAAGGAAAGACCACATCATAAAAATCTTTGCTTTTCTGATATTATCAATACATTGGTTTAATCCTCTTGTCTGGCTTGCCTTCAGGCTTATGAACATGGATATGGAGCTGTCCTGTGACGAAAGAGTACTGAAAGAAATGAGTGAAGACATTAAAAAACCATATGCCAATTCCTTATTATCACTTGCTGTGGGCAAGCATATTCTTAACGGAAGTCCTCTTGCTTTTGGTGAGGGGGATGTAAAAGGGAGAATCAAAAACGTTTTAAACTATAAAAAGCCAAGGTTTTGGGTAATTCTTTTATCACTAATAATTGTGATAGCTATTGGAGTAGGATTGGCAACAAATCCTAAGTCTGCAGCCTCTTTTAACGGTTCATCCTATCATGTACAAGAAATTTTATACCAAGCGCCAATTTACTCTTTCATTTATACATTGGAAAATACACCTCAATACTGTATTTCATCCGATTACGTGCTCTTCAGCAAACAGCCCTCCGCCGATAATTGGGTCATGCACGGCGGATTGAATCCTTATAAAATTAGCAGACAAGAGTTGTACGCACTATTCATTCCACCTGTTGGGAATATTCAGGAAATAATAAATAATACGAAATTAATATATCGTGCCGATGCAGGTGATGATAAAAAGACATTTTATTTGGTGATGCAACTAGAAAATGGTGATGTGTTTTTGGCTACGGGTTACGATAAAGAAAGTCCTCGCCATATTCGCTGGCTGTTTAAATTAGAAAAACAGGGTGATGACCAAATCGCTGGTTCTGCATCGGAATCTATTAATAAAAAAGAGTTGACAAAAACTAAAGATGAAAATGAGATTGCAAAACTTGTAGAAGAAAACCTTACTCACAATAATGTGACTGACGAAACCCTTACTCCGCAGGAATGGTATAATGCTTTGTCGATCAGGCAAGAAGTCAAATTGCCGGACTTTGAATATGACGGGAACGATTCCATTGAGAAACTGGTCTACGCTACCGAAATAGAAAAGAACTCTCAAACCCAAGAAGGATTTACCATAGTTGCGCCTAAAATTTTCGGAAGCTATGAAGAGGGCGGACTGTTAAAAGTATTTGTGACCACCTTCAGCGCAACCTACAAGCTTTACGGCAATGTGCTGGATATGGTGAGTGGTAGCGTTGTTCCGTCGGCCATTACCTATAAAAAAGATAATAGCGGCAATTACATACTTGAAAAATATGAGCAGTCCAAAGACGGTGCAGACTGGCTGCCATCTATTAAAAAGTTCTGCACCATGCCCGTATCGGGAAAAGTAATACCGGGGCTTGCCGATAAAATAATTGACCATTATGGGAATCGCGATGATATACACGTTCTCATGTGGGAAAATCTATTTAAGCATTTGAAGGCAAACGGTATAAAAGAAGCGACTCTTATTAATTCCCGCGGGGAGATAGAGTTTTCTATGAGTAATCCGCAATACATTAAATAAAAATGACGAAATATGTGGGTTCTTATTGGTAATAATAAAATAACCTTCTCCAAACGCAGTCTGGATTGGAGAAGGTTATTTATTTGTTTAAAAATAAGGCCGGATGACGGTTTTGAGCGGCTGCAGGTCTAGTTATCTTAACTTAAAGGTTGGTATTGCCTGATGGAAAGATTAGGTATATTATTAAGAAGATCCAAGAAAAGGGGTGTATTATGAAGAAAATTGGTTCAACGTTGTTGTGCATTTTGGTGATATTAATTATATTTCCATTAAATGCCCGGGCGGATGTAGGGCCAAAACCGTCCATCGTGATCGATTTCAATGGTCTTGAGGGCGAGACTTATTATGTTACACTGCTTTCAGACAAAAAGTCCACCGGTCCCTACTCGGCACTTAATGACAGTAACCGTTCCTATGCACGTTATCAGGAAGGCGACGAGGACTATGTGATTTTTCTGAAATTCTCGGAGTACCGGGACGTGGACGGATATTATTTCCTCCAGTACTTCCAAAACTGTAGCCAAACCCATCGCTTCAGCTGGACTTACTATCCACCGCAGAAATTTAAAATTTTACTGTATTTTCCCGAAAAAGACCGTTTTGTTGTCAGCAATGAACATTTTGAGCGCTATGCTTTTGACAGTTATTTTACCGCCAATGTTTTCGCTCCCGACCCTTCTTTTCAGGGTGAGTTTGAAGTAAAGGTAGTAAAATCCTATAATTATACCTACGAAATGCTATCTTTGTTGACCCGTATTATATTGACTATTGTTCTCGAGCTTGCAATTGCCTTGATGTTTGGCTTTTGGGAAAGGAAGCAACTTCGCCTGATTGCTCTTGTAAATGTCGTAACCCAGATTGCGCTGAACCTCACCTTAAGTATTATCGATTATCAATTGGGGTTAATGGCATTTCTGATTTTCTTTGTTCTTTTGGAAATCGCAGTGTTGGTGGCAGAAGCTGTTATTTATACTTTATATCTGCAAAAGATCAGCAAAAAAGAGATCCCCAGCTGGAAACCTGCTTTATATGCTTTAACGGCCAATGCAGTTTCCTTTGCTCTGGGGTTGGGATTAGCATACTGGATACCGGGAATTTTTTAATGTGAGAGCAAGCTTGTTTCAGACACTGGAAAGAAGTTATTAAACTTTAAAATGAAGGGGTGTTTAATATGAACAATAAGAGCAAAAAACAGCCTCCATCCGTCGACCAATGGCTTAGAGAAGCAAAAGCTGATCCTAAGGCTTTGCAGGAGGGGATGTTCTTAATCCATAACGGTGTTGTGCGCCAAACGCCTAAAGCCAAAGTACGCCAAGGAATTGACGACGGTTCGCTGGTGAAAGGGTTGATATTTAGTTATGATCCTGCAAAGGTCAATGAAGCTATTGCTGAAACTTATAAAATGGACGGCATCTTTCATGTCAGGGTTTGGCTTAATGAAGGTCAACTTGAACCGGGCGACAACATAATGTATGTGTTGATCGGCGGCGACATCAGACCCCATGTTATTAATGCCCTTCAATTTCTGGTTGAAAAGATTAAAAGCGAGTGCGTTACTGAAATCGAATTAAAGGATTAATCATATAATCCGGCACCGGTTATCCTTTAAATCCTCAGTCTTAGGTTAATAAACCCAATTATGATTTGAACAAACCAGAATAAGTTGACACCGTGATTTCAAAACAAATTGGACAGAGGAAAACATGAAGTCTTAGTTTTCCTCTTTTGTTTGTAGTAGGTGCTTCTTTGACGGATCTTTAACCGTGATTATATAATTAAAATCATAGTAATGAAAAAACATAAGCGCACTGTTTATAGCTTTAATATAGAAGCTTGGGGGATAGTATGAGTGATTTTTACAATACGCTGGTAGTCGTTTTGAAACAGGACAAGCGTTTTTGGACCAAAAACGGGGAAATGCTTCGCAATGCCATTTATGAAGCGGCAATGCAATTTGATGAAGATTTAATCAAATTATTGCTGAGTAACCCTGTAACAAAGCAAAGGTTCTTTAAAGAGGTCAGCGGGTGTTTAATATTTGATAAAGTGGAGTTTGGCTGGGTAATTAATAACAGGCAGTTTTTGCCGGATTCATTTACCCGCTTTAAAAATAAAATCGGTTTAATTGACAAAGAAGGCCGTTTTATAAGTGAAAGTAATGATGTGGAACTGGTTTTTCCCTATAAGGATTGTGTTCTGGAGGGCGGACAGACCAAAGAAGAGCAGAAGAGAAAGGAGATTTTTTATAATGAGACCCTTGCCCCGGATGAAATAGACAGGCTTTTATATCCTAAGGTTTTTACCAACGCCAAGCGTTATACAGGAAACGGGGAGGAAGAGGTCACCGAACTTCAAGATACGGACAACTTGATAATAAAAGGAAATAATTTGCTCGTTCTTTCTTCACTGGTTAAAAGATATGGGGGAAAAGTTAAGTTGATATATATTGATCCGCCCTATAATACCGGTTCCGACAGTTTTGGGTATAATGACAATTTTTCCAGGTCTACTTGGCTCACTTTCATGAAAAACCGAATTGAGATTGCAAAAAAAATGATGAGGCCGGATGGTGTATTTCTGGTCCAATGCAGTTTTCATCATTACCCGTATTTAAAGGTTTTATTGGATGAAGTAATGGGTGAGAAAAATTACAAAATGACCTTCCACATCCTGGTAAGACATCCTGAAAGAATTTTAACCGGTGACAAAGAATTTAACGATGTTATCGAATATATTTTGGTCTACAGCGCCAGTCCCGAATATAAAATGCCCAAGAAAGCTGAAGCCAAGACCATTGATGATTACGTCTATGAGGTTGAACTGCTAAAACCCGGTACAATCAAGATTATTGACAACAAAAAAGTTGAAATATTCCTTCCTTCCGAATATAGAGTGCATAAAGGTGCACCGGGAGCGGATAAATTTAAAACTATTTCTATCCGGGGAAGCATACGGGAGAAGAATAGCAGCGGCCGATTTTATGTTAAAAATATTGAAAAGCTTAAAAATGAATATCCCCCTTTAACCCTTTTTAAAGTGGAGGGTATGGGTGATGACCTTTATGATTTCAGGTATTTCCAGTTACCTAAAGACGGGAACAAAAACGGCACCTACTTTCAAGGCATGCCGACGTCCAGCGATACAACCTATACCCCTTATGCCAATTTTTATGATTTTATAGCGGAATACAATGTGGTTAACGAGGAAGGCGGAGTTGAATTCCGCAATGGCAAAAAGCCTGAAGCGTTAATCAAATTCTTGTTGGACATTTTTACCAAGGAAAAGGATTTGGTTTTGGATTATCATTTAGGGTCGGGAACTACTTGTACCACAGCCCATAAAATGAACAGACAGTACATTGGAGTGGAGCAACTGGATTATGGCCCTAACGACAGCGTGAAAAGGTTGCAGAAAGTTATAAACGGTGAGACTACAGGAATATCGGAAGCTGTGGGGTGGCAAGGCGGCGGTTCGTTTATATACTGCGAGTTGAAGAAGCTCAACCAAAATTATGCCGATCAAATCCAGTTGGCCAAGGATGAACAGGAATTGTGGGCTATATGGGAGAACATGCGTGATTCTGGTTTTATTAGCAGTGTAGTGTCAGTCAATGAGATCGATAAAGAAGCGAAGGATTATCAAGCCTTGTCTTTCGAAGATAAAAAGAAGCTGTTTATGGCTATTCTTGATAAGAACATGCTTTATGTTAACCTTTGTGATATAGATGATGAAGATTTCGGAGTAACTGAGAAGGAGAAAATATTTGCCAAGAATTTTTATAAGGATTTCTATAGGAAGGATTGAATATGTTTTTATTTGAGGAAATAGAGCTGGCCAAAAAATATAATTCCTACGCTCCAATGCCTGAGTTTATCGAAGAAAATCTTAATCCGGAATTTGTGTTGCGCCCTTATCAGATAGACGCCTTCAGAAATTTTATCACCTATTTTGAAAACGAAAGTTTGCGCAAGTATCCTTCCCAAACCCTTTTTCATATGGCCACCGGCAGCGGCAAAACAATGATCATGGCCGGACTGATGCTATATCTTTATAAGAAGGGTTACCGCAATTTTCTTTTCTTTGTTCACCTGGATAATATAGTAAAAAAAACCAAAGATAATTTCTTGAACAAAAGTTCAAAAAAATACCTGTTTGCCGATGAACTCAAAATCGACGGTGAACCGGTAAGAATTAAAGAAGTAAACAATTTTCAGGGAAACGATGGAGATAACATAAATATTTATTTTACAACGATTCAAGGTTTGCACAGTGATTTGTGGGAAGTTAAAGAAAACGGGATTTCTATTGAGGATTTTAAAGAGCAAAAAATTGTACTTATTTCCGATGAAGCTCATCATCTCAATGTAGATACCAAAAAGCAAAAGAATAAAAAAGAAGCGGAAATCCAAAAGTCATGGGAATACACCGCCAAAGCGATTTTGAACGCCAATAAAGATAATGTTATGCTCGAATTTACGGCGACTTGTGACTTGGAGAATCCTTTTATTAGAAGAGAATATGAGGATAAAATAATCTTCAACTATCCCCTGGCTAAATTTAGGGCCGATTTATATTCCAAAGAAGTAAAAACAATGCGTTCCGACCTTCCTTTAATGCAAAGAGCAATTCAGGCAGTCCTGTTAAGCCAATATAGATTAAAGATTTTTCAGGACAATGGGCTAAATATTAAACCTGTGGTGCTCTTTAAAGCTCTGACTAAAGAGCAAAGCAAAAATTTCATGGCTGAATTCTTAAAGGCTATAGCCAATTTAAACTCCCAATATTTACAGGAATTGAGGGATGCGGCCGTCCATCCCACTCTTGTACGCATGTACCAATATTTTGAAAGCAACAATATTTCTTTGGAAGCTTTAGCCCAAGAGCTAAAGGAAGAGTTTTCCAAAGAACGTTGCATTTCCATGAATGATCCCCAGGAAGCGGACCGGGTTCAAATCATTGTAAATACTCTTGAGGATGTTCATAACCCCTATAGAGCCGTTTTCCAAGTAAAAAAGCTGGATGAGGGTTGGGATGTTCTCAATCTTTTTGATATTGTCAGACTGTATGAAACTCGTGACGGCAAGAACGGAAAACCCGGGAAAACCACAGTTGCCGAAGCGCAACTTATCGGGCGCGGAGCACGGTATTGCCCCTTTGCCGTTGATGAGAGCCAAGACAAATATAAACGTAAATATGATCATGACTTGGACAACCCCCTGCGTGTTTGCGAGGAACTTTATTACCATTGCCAAAATGATTCCAAATATATTTCCGAGCTGACGGTTGCCCTTGTTGAGCTGGGAATTATGGCTAATAACGTGGTTGAACGGCAGTACGTTTTTAAAAAGGACTTTACAAACAGTGATTTTTATAAAAACGGATTGGTGTTTTTTAACAAAAGAATAGTGAAAAGCCGCAAGGATGTTTTTGGCCTTCCCCAACATATAAGGGAGAAGGAATATCCGGTAACCGTTCATACTGGTAGGACTGCAGTGGATACCTTGTTGGAGAACAAGCATATTGAGGTAGATATTAAAACTTATATCAAGAGAATTTCTTTTGGGGAAATTGCGAAGTTAAACTATTCATTGGTTCATAAGGCTTTAAGAAAATATGATGTTTTTAAATTTAATGCCCTGAAAAGGTATTTCCCTAACTTGCGTTCGACGCGGCAATTTATTTGTGACCCTGATTACCTTGGTCAAGTTCGAATTGCAATACAAAGCAAATTACAAGAGCCGGATATGAGAATCTACTACCAGGCTTGTGTTCAAGCCCTTGATAAAATTGCCGGATTAATTTCTTCAATTGAAGTTGAGTATGAAGGGACAAAGGAATTTGAATCCAGGTATTTTCATGAGATTTTTAAGGATAAACAAAGGGTCTATTATGCTGATCCACAAGGGGACGGACCCGGGGTGCCCCAATCGGACCCTTCGGTATCCGCTTCTCTCAGGCTTGATTTATCAAAAGAAGAATGGTATGTATTTAATGACAATTTCGGTACTTCCCAAGAAAAGGCTTTTGTAAAGTATTTCAAGTCTTTCGTCGAAACACTTCAAGATAAGTATGACAAAGTATATTTGGTCAGAAACGAACGGAGATTAAAAATTTATTCTTTTGCGGACGGGAAACGATTCGAGCCGGATTATTTGTTATTTCTGCAAAAAAAGAAAACCGAAGGTTATGAGCAAATACAAATTTTTATTGAACCCAAAGGAACCCAGCTCCTCTCCGATGAGCAATGGAAAGAGGATTTGCTTTTGTCCCTTGAGAGAGAAGCGATTCCGGTAACTCCGCTTGCAGACAATAATCAATACAAAATCTGGGGGTTTCATTTTTTTAATCCTGAACATAGACAAAAAGAGTTTTTTGCGGATATGAATAGACTTCTTTTGGGAAAATAGAACGAAAGGAGTGGAACAAAATGCTTATGAATATTCTGGTAACCATAAATTCAAATTATATAAAACCTTTGAAAGTAATGCTCAAGTCGCTTTTTTTAAATAATCCTGAAGAAAAATTTATCGTATATTTGCTGCACTCCAGCCTGACAACCGAAGAGTTGGATGATCTTAAGCAATATATTGCTGGCCAGGGACATGAGCTTAAGGTAGTAACTATTGATGATAATTATTTCCGGGATGCACCTGTTCTTCTCCATTACAGTAAAGAAATGTATTACCGCCTTCTGGCTTTTAAGTTTTTGCCTTTGGAATTGGATCGCATCTTGTATTTAGATCCGGATATCTTGGTGATTAATCCAATTCGAGAACTTTACAATCAAAATATGGAAGGGTATTTATTTGCAGCCGCTTATCATGATTTGTTAACAGTAAGGGAAATCAATAAGCTCCGTTTGAAACCTTATGAAATCGATGCTTATTATAATTCCGGGGTATTACTGATGAATCTCGAACTTCAAAGGCAAACGATTGATGAGCAGGAGATCTTTGAGTTCGTTGACCGCAATAAAGTGAAATTATTGTTGCCCGATCAGGATATTATTAATGCTCTTTATGCCAAGCAAATAAAAAATTTGGATGAGAAGTTATATAATTATGATACTAGGCATTATTCATATTACAAATTAACCAGCAACGGGTTGTGGGATATGGATTACGTAATCCGCAACACAGTTATACTTCATTTTTGCGGCAAGAAAAAACCATGGCTCAAAGGCTACAGCGGCAGGTTCCATTCCTTATATAAACATTACGAAAAACTGGCAATTTAAGGGCACATCAATCCATCATTGAAAACTGGTGACTATGAGTAATATAAAAAAGAACAACTTGAAAAAAATATTGAATAGCCGGGTTTTAATCACTGTCATAGCCATAGTTCTGCAGCTTTTGGCCTTTATAAGTGTAATCATAAAGTTTAATAACTATTTTGCATTCTTTTATGCGGGCAGTATCGTTTTTAGCTTGTTGGTGGTATTGTTTATTCTTTATAACAGAAGCAACCCGGTATATAAGATCGCTTGGATTATTCTTATTTTAATTTTCCCTATATTTGGGGGATTTTTCTATATCTTTTTTGGGGTTAATAGGCTGAGCAACAGAAGAAAACGCAGCATGGAAACCATTTTTTATAAAACCAAAGAAACACTTCATCCTCAACCTGGGATTATTGCGGAACTGGAAAAAAGCAACAGTAATGCAGCCAACCAATCGAGATATATCCAGGATTATTCTTTCTATCCTCCTTACCGGAATACTTATTGCGAATACTTGCCAAGCGGTGAACAAAAATTTGCCAAATTGAAAGAGGAACTTAAAAAAGCCCGCTATTATATTTTTCTGGAGTATTTTATTATTGAAGAAGGGGTAATGTGGAACAGTATATTGGAAATCTTGGTGGACAAAGTTAAAGAAGGCGTTGACGTTCGGGTTATTTACGATGATTTTGGTTGTTTGACCACCCTGCCTTATAAATATAATCGCAAGTTAGAGGAACTGGGGATTAAGTGCTGTGTTTTTAATCCTGTTATTCCCGTTTTATCCTCCCGTCATAATAACAGAGACCATCGTAAAATTGCAATTATTGACGGATATACGGCTTTCACGGGAGGATTAAATCTGGCCGATGAATACATAAATGTTAAAGAATTATATGGGCACTGGAAAGATTCGGCCATTATGCTCAAAGGGGAAGCTGCCTGGAGTCTTACGGTTATGTTTTTGACCATGTGGGATTATCTGAAAGGTACAGACGAAGATTATAGAAAATATAAGTATGACTTAGAACATTTAGGCGATACGGATCTTGGCAGCGATAGAAATAGTTCCGGTATAGTTCAACCTTTTGCCGACAGCCCTTTGGACAATGAGTCGGTCGGGGAGACCATTTATTTTAACTTAATTAATAAGGTTGAAAAGTATCTATATATTACAACCCCTTATTTGATAATTAATAATGAAATTATTACGGCTTTGACAACGGCTGCTAAAGGGGGAGTAGATGTTCGAATTATTACCCCTTATATCCCTGATAAGTGGTATGTACATGCGGTTACCCGCTCCTATTATAAACTCCTACTTGAAGCAGGAATCAAAATCTACGAATACACTCCCGGTTTTATTCATTCCAAGACTTTTGTCGCCGATCATAAATACGGTGTAGTCGGAACCATCAATTTGGATTATCGAAGTCTCTTTTTACATTTTGAATGCGGGGTTTGGCTGTACGATTGTGACATTATACAGGATATGTATAATGATTTTCTAAAGACCTTGGAGGATTGCCGAGAAATAACTTTGCTAGATATAAATGAAATCAAATGGCATAAAAAAATGATCGGGTTTATCCTGCGAGTCTTTGCGCCTCTTATGTAAGATCTTTTCCCGGGTATACAGGAGGTTTTATGCTTAGAATTCCAAATATTAAATTGGGAATTAATCAAGTTACCGATGCGGAGAAAGAAAAACGGGCCTTACAGAAAGAAATACTTTCCAAGTTAAGAATTGATAAAAGGGAACTGGTTAATTTTAAAATTTTTAAGAAATCAATCGATGCTCGCAAAAAAGACAGGATAATGTTCGTTTATACGGTTGATGTTCAAATTCTTCATGAAGAGCGTCTGCTTAACAAATTGAGTTCCCAAGGGATAGCAACAACCCCTGATTTGTCTTATAAAGGCGTTAAATACGGGACAGAGACTTTAATTGAACGTCCTGTTATAGTCGGTATGGGACCGGCAGGTATTTTTGCCGGATTAATGCTGAGTAAAAATGGTTATCATCCTCTTATTCTGGAAAGAGGAGAGGACGTGGAAACGAGAACCTCCAAAGTTAACCAATTTTGGAATTTTGGGCGGCTTGACACGGAAAGCAATGTCCAGTTTGGGGAGGGTGGGGCAGGTACTTTTTCCGATGGGAAGCTTACCACTCTGATCAATGACAAAAGATGCCGCTTGGTCTTGGAAGAGTTAATTAAAGCGGGTGCACCGGAGAAAATATTATATGAAAGTAAACCTCATATCGGAACTGATTTGCTTAAGCGTATCGTTAAAAATATCAGAGAAGAAATTATTGCTTCCGGCGGAGAGGTTAGATTTAAAGCTAAAGTAACCGATTTTATTATCCGGGATGGAAAGGTTCAGGGCTTAATTATAAATGAGAAAGAGGAGATACCTTGCCAGGTTGTTTTGCTGGCAATTGGGCACAGTGCCCGAGACACTTTTGAGGTCTTGCACCGGAAAGGAGTAGTTTTACAGCCAAAACCATTTTCCATTGGAGTAAGGATAGAACATCCCCAGGCTGTGATAAACAAAGCCCAATATGGCAGGAATGCCGAGCATCCGGCACTGGGAGCCGCCGATTACAAACTGGTTTATCATTCGGCGAAAACAGGAAGGTCGGCTTACACCTTTTGCATGTGTCCCGGAGGATTTGTTGTTGCCGCTGCCTCAGAAGAAAAAGGTATAGTTACAAATGGGATGAGTGAACATCAAAGGGATGGCGAAAACGCCAATTCAGCTTTATTGGTTGGGGTTGAACCGGCGGATTTTCCAAGCTATCATCCTTTGGCCGGCGTTGAATTTCAAAGAAAATGGGAGCGCCTGGCCTTTCAGCTTGGAGGAGGGAATTACCGGGCTCCAGTTCAGCTTACAGGGGATTTTCTTGCTGACCGCTCCAGTAAAGAATGGGGTGGGGTAAGACCGACCTATAAGCCGGGCGTTACTTTTGCCCAACTTAAGGACTGCTTACCCCATTATATTGTCGAAACGCTGAAAGAAGCGATTCTGTATTTTGATAACAAAATCAAAGGATTCGCCATGCCGGACAGTGTTTTAACAGGTGTGGAAACCAGGAGCTCTTCCCCTGTCAGGATAAAAAGGGATGATAATTACTTATCCAACATACAGGGAATCTACCCTGTTGGGGAAGGCGCAGGATATGCCGGGGGGATAATGTCTTCGGCAGTTGATGGATGCAGGGTGGCGGAAAAGATAATGGAAAAGTATGCTCCTTTATAGCCTTATTAAATACTTGTGAGGATATTTTTCTTGATAACGTAGATTACTGCCATCACCTGCGCTATTGATTGATTATAGCTTTGTGAGAAGATAAATTCAATGCCGGCGAGGGTAACAAATTGCGTTCGTGAGTGTCCGGATATGCTTCTTCCCCGTGCATGGTCAAATCCAAGCCGGTTTCTTCTTCTTCAGAGCTGGCCCGCAATGGGGTGAATGCTCCGACCACTTTGAGGATAATTATTGTTGCTATGACGGCTAAGGAAATTGTTGCGGCAATGCTTACAATTTGAATTCCCAGTTGAGCGGGATTTCCGTAGAATAGCCCGTCTGCCCCGGCGGAATTGATTGAGGTTGTAGCCCACAATCCTGTGGCCAGTGATCCCCAGATTCCGCCTATGCCGTGGCAGCCAAAGGCATCGAGAGAATCGTCATAACCCAATTTGTGTTTTAACAAACTAACGCTAAAGTAGCATAATATGCCGCCGATTAGACCGATGAAGAGGGAGGCCATCGGTGTAACGAAACCGGCTGCCGGGGTTATGGATACCAAACCGGCTATAGCTCCGGAGGCGGCTCCTAAAACAGTAGGTTTACCGCGATGAATCCATTCTGTAAACACCCAGGACAGGGTGGCGGCAGCCGTGGCAGTATTGGTGGTTACGAAGGCCGCTGCGGCCAAGCCGTTGGCTCCGAGTGCACTTCCGGCATTGAAACCGAACCAGCCGAACCATAATAAACCTGCGCCCAAAACCGTCATGGGAAGCTGATGAGGGAGCATCGGTTCTGTGCCAAGGCCTTTTCTTTTACCCAAAATAATGGCTGCGGTTAAGCCTGTGACTCCGGAACTGATGTGGACAACAGTGCCGCCGGCAAAATCAAGGGCGCCCATGTTTCTTAAGAATCCGCCCACTCCCCAAACCCAATGGGCCAAAGGATAATAGACGATTATTAGCCATAGGCTGATGAAGGCCAGGAAAGCGGGAAATCTCATACGTTCGGCTACAGAACCGGAAATTATGGCCGGAGTAATAATGGCGAACATCATTTGAAAGGCCATAAACACAAAGGCTGGAATTGTGGCCGCATAATCGGGATTGGGTTCCATTCCGACTCCGGAGAGGCCAAGCCATTCCAGGCTGCCGATCACACTACCGTGATCCGGGCCAAAAGCCAAGCTGTAACCTATAAGCACCCATAACACCGAAGATAGTACCATTATGATAAAACTATGCATCATGGTGTTTAAAACATTTTTCTTTCTGACCATTCCCCCATAGAATAAAGCTAATCCTGGGGTCATTAAGAATACTAAAGCTGAACAAATCATCATGAAACTGGTGTCACCGCTATCAAACATTTTAATACTCCTTTCTATTGATATATTTTTTTTGGTTAAATTTAAAATTATATTTTTGCGGCTTGAAATGCCTCTAAAAAGAAAGGCGTGCACGCTTTTTTGCATACACGCCTTTGTGTAAGAAGAAGGGAAGGGTTAAACACTGAAGAGGATTTGCCCGTAAGTGGGATAGGGCCAGTATTTTTCGCCGACCAGCAACTCGATCTCGTCAGCAACCGCCCGTAATTCTTGCATGGCCGGGAAAATTGTATTTCCGTAATACCGGCCGCGCTCGAGCAACGAGTTCTGGTTTTTAACTTGCAATAAATCATCCTCAAGTTTTTTATATTTTTTAACAAGGGATTCGGAAAGGGAAGACAACTTGGAGACAATACTTTTTTCCAATTCGCAGTTTAAATCTGCGGACAGGGTTTTCTTGGCAATTGCCGTATCGCATAAATCTTTCATATAGTTGCACACGGCAGGAACAATATCTTTCTTTACCATTTCCAGCATGGTCAGAGCTTCAATATTAATTGTTTTGCAATAGTTTTCCATTAAAATTTCATACCTGGAATGAATTTCTGTTTCGGTAAAAACTCCATGCTTGGTGAAAAGTTTAATATTCTTGTCACTAATAAAATAAGGCAGGGCATCGACCGTGGACTTAAGGTTTAACAAGCCTCGTTTTTCAGCCTCTTTGACCCATTCTTCAGAATAGTTGTTGCCGTTAAAGATAATCCTTTTGTGGTTTTTTACGGTATTCTTGATCAATTCATTTAAAGTTTTATTGAAATTGGTTGAGGTCTCTAAAATGTCGGCAAACTGGCTCAGTTCTTCGGCAATAATTGTATTGAAGACAATATTGGGTCCCGAAATGGAGAAGGCAGATCCCAGCATTCTAAACTCGAACTTATTGCCTGTAAAGGCAAAGGGTGAGGTTCTGTTGCGATCAGTGTTGTCTTTGGGGAAACGGGGCAGAACATGAACGCCGATTTCCATTTCGGTCTGAGTTTTTTGATCATAGACACTTCCGTTTTCAATAGCTTCCAGAATATTGGTTAACTCTTCACCGAGAAAGATAGAGACAATGGCCGGCGGTGCTTCATTGGCGCCCAGACGATGATCATTGCCGGCACTGGCCACGGATACCCGCAACAAATCTTGATATTCATCCACCGCTTTGATTATTGCCACCAGGAATAACAAGAACTGAGCGTTTTCCTGGGGTGAATCGCCGGGTTCCAACAAATTGATGCCGGTATTGGTGGAAATGGACCAGTTGATGTGTTTACCGCTGCCATTAATACCGGCAAAAGGTTTTTCGTGCAGCAGGCAAGTTAAACCATGTTTTTCGGCGATTTTTTTCATCATTTCCATGATTAATTGGTTATGATCGGCGGCGATATTGGTGGTATTATATATAGGGGCTAACTCATGCTGGGCGGGAGCTACCTCATTATGTCGGGTTTTGGCGGAGATACCCAATTTCCATAGCTCTTCGTCCAGCTCCTTCATATAGGCGGATATCCGGGGTTTTATGGCCACGAAGTAATGATCTTCCAGTTCCTGCCCTTTGGGCGGTTTGGCCCCTAATAGAGTACGGCCGCAATAGAGAAGGTCTTTGCGTTTGTCCGCCAGTTCTTTGTTAACCAGGAAATACTCCTGTTCAGGCCCTACCGTGGTAATGACCTTGGTAACATCGGTATGACCGAAAAGTCTCAAAATCCGCAAGGCTTGGCGATTGATTGCTTCCATGGAACGCAGCAAGGGGGTTTTTTTGTCCAAGGCCTCTCCGCTGTAGGAACAAAAAGCGGTTGGAATACAGAGAGTGCCGTCTTTAATAAAGGCATAGGAAGTCGGGTCCCATGCGGTATAACCCCTGGCTTCAAAGGTAGCTCTTAAGCCTCCCGACGGAAAACTGGACGCATCCGGCTCCCCTTTAATCAGTTCTTTACCGGAAAACTCCATAATGGCATTTCCTTCGGGAGTGGGAGAAATAAAACTTTCATGTTTTTCGGCGGTAATGCCGGTCATCGGTTGAAACCAGTGAGTAAAGTGGGTGGCACCTTTTTCAATCGCCCAATCTTTCATGGCGTTGGCGATTACGTCTGCAATGTTTCGATCCAACGGTTGATCATTTTCGATACACTTTTTAAATGCTTTGTAAATATCTTTCGGCAGGCGCTCTTTCATGACTCGGTCATTAAAGACCATACTGCCAAATATACTAGACTTACAGTTCATATTGGCTCTCCTCCCGTTTCTAAACTTAAACAAGAAAGGCGCCGTAGGTATAACCTACAGCGCCTTTGCTGTTTGTTCTTGACTTATTATATGTTTTGCCCCGGGATGTGTCAATATGGTGAAAAGTATGTATACAGTATAGATTTGGGTAATTGATTGACATAAATTAAAAGCGTTACCTATAATATAGTCAACTGCAAAATAGTGCTAGAACAATGGCGTTCATCAAGAAACCTGCATCAGGACGGGTTGTTTGGTGAACATTTTTTATATCTTATGGAGGAATTTTGCAATATTATTGGAAAGTATATGGAACATGTTTAATCAAAAATTTTAGGTGTTATTTCTAATACTGAAAACCTTATTAACAATTTAATACCAGTAATTAATAAATTCCGTTTGGTGTGGAATAAAGATTGCTTTGGTGGAGAATAAAGATAGATTCTGAAGGAAGAGGTGAAAATTTATGAATCCTACTATGGCTGAGGTGCTGGAATTTATTAAGGAAAATGACGTCAAATTTATCCGGCTGGCTTTTTGCGACATTTTTGGGATCCAAAAAAATATTTCCATCATGCCTGACGAATTGCCCAGGGCTTTTCAATACGGCATTTCCTTTGACGCTTCGGCGGTAAGCGGTTTTATGAACGTTGAGGAATCGGATTTATTTCTAAGACCGGACCCTGTGACTCTGTCTGTGCTTCCTTGGCGTCCCAGCCATGGACGCGTTGTGCGTTTCTTTTGTGACATTTTCCATCCTGACGGCACTCCCTTTGAAGGGGATGGGCGCCATATTCTAAGGAAAACGGTGCAAAAGGCTTCGGATTTGGGCTTTACTTTCAAGATCGGTTCCGAATGCGAGTTCTATTTGTTTCAATTGGATGATAAAGGTATGCCCACCGCTTTGCCCCATGATTTTGGCGGTTATTGCGATATTGCTCCTTTAGACAAAGGGGAAAATGTCCGCAGGGAAATTTGTCTTACCCTGGAAGAGATGGGAATTAAGCCGGAAAGTTCTCATCACGAGCAGGGACCAGGCCAAAATGAGATAGTCTTTCAATACAGCGACGCCTTAACGGCTGCAGATAATTTAATTACATTCAAATCGGTGGTCAAAACAATCGCCGCCCGCAATGGTTTGCATGCTTCCTTTATGCCGAAACCTTTGCCGCAAAAAAACGGCAGCGGCTTGCATATCAATCTTTCCTTATTTAAAAATGGACAAAATGTCTTTAATAATCGCCATCAGCAACATGGAGAACTCCCCGGGGAATTAATGGCCGGTATTATGGCCAGGATTCCAGAAATCACTGTTTTCTTAAATCCTTTGACCAATTCTTATGCCCGCTTTGGGAAATTTGAAGCCCCCAAATATATTACTTGGTCGCACCAAAATCGTTCCCAACTGATCAGAATTCCCGCTGCTGATGAAGATTACCGCCGTATGGAGTTACGTTCCCCCGATCCTTCTTGTAATCCTTATCTGGCTTTTGCCCTGGTTATTCAAGCCGGTTTGGAAGGAATAAGCAAGCATTTACCCCTTATGCCGGCCATAGATGAAAATATTTATGAAGTTGACGCCGAAAAGCTTGCTGAGCTCGAGCCGATTCCGGAAAATTTAGGCCGGGCGATTGAGTTGGCCCGGAGCAGCAGTTTTATTCAAACCGTTTTACCCCAGAAAACCATAGATAAGTTCCTCAATATTAAGCAAGCGGAATGGGATCGTTACAAGCAGGCGAAAGACAAAGATCAGTTTGAAAGGGAGGTCTATTTCCCCTACGTATAGATTCGATTGTGGGTTGTGAAAGGTGGTGGTGTCATGGACGACAGTGTTATGGGCGACAATGTATTAATTGTCTCCGGTTCGGAAAAGGGAAAAGATTTTTTGGCCCAGTTTTTGAAGGAACATGAATTTTCCAAAATTACTACTGCCAAAAGTGGCAGTGAAGCCCGTCGACTTTTAAATGATAACGATTTCCAATTAGTCGTCATCAATGCACCACTGGGAGATGAGTCCGGGGAAGAATTATCTTTAATGGTGACTAATAATTCCCTAGCCGGGGTGATCCTGATAGTTAAATCGGAATTGGCGGACGATGTTTCCGCCAAGGTTGAAGATTATGGAGTTATTGTACTGCCCAAACCCCTAAACCGTCAAATGCTCTCTCAAGCCATAAAATTAATGAATGCAACCAGGAGAAGACTTCTGGGGCTCAAGCATGAGAACATCCAATTGCAGAAAAAAATTGAGGATATACGGTTGGTGGACAGGGCTAAATGCGTTCTGATCCAGCACTTGAAATTTACGGAACCGCAAGCCCACCGGTATATTGAGAAACAGGCCATGGATAGAAGGATCAGCAAGCGGGAAGTAGCCGAAGGGATTCTTAATACTTATGAATATTAGACAAAATGGCAACAGCAGGAGGGATGAAAGAATGGAAGCAGGGGTCAAGGAACAAACCGTTTATCTTATACTGGAAAATGGTCGGGTTTTTACGGGGAAATCTTTTGGTGCAAACGGGGAGGTAATAGGAGAGCTGGTTTTTACTACCGGGATGACCGGTTATCTGGAGACTTTGACCGATCCGAGCTATTATGGGCAAATAGTAATCCAGACCTTCCCGTTAATAGGCAACTATGGTGTCATTCCCTCTGATTTTGAAAGTTCTTATCCTCATTTAAATGCTTATGTGGTTCGCGAATGGTGTCAAGTTCCATCCAATTTCCGTTCGGAAGGTGAGCTTGACACATTTTTAAAGAGGCACAATATTATTGGAGTTTATGGGATTGATACTCGGGAGCTTACCAAAATCATCCGGGAGGTCGGGGTAATGAATGCCAAGATTACCCCCACCTTAAATGAGTTGGATCAAGAAATCGTTGAAATAAAAAACTACCGAATTACAAAGGCCGTACCAACTGTAAGTAGAAAAGAGATAACGGTTTTCCCGGGAAAAGCGGGAGAACCCAGGGTGCTTTTATGGGATTTCGGAGCCAAGGAGAATATTTGCCGGGAACTTGTGAAGCGCGGCTGCGAACTGGTTGTTGTTCCGGCGGAGACAACGGCAGCCACTATTCTCAGTTTGGCCCCGCAGGGAATTGTTCTTTCCAACGGCCCCGGTGATCCCGCGGATAATAGGACAATAATTAACGAATTAACCGAACTGGCCAAAGCCAGGATTCCGATATTTGGGATTTGTTTGGGCCATCAGTTGCTGGCTCTCTCCCAGGGAGCAGAAACCGCGAAACTAAAATACGGGCATAGGGGAGCCAATCAGCCGGTAAAGGAACTGAGCAGCGGCAAGGTCTTTATAACCAGCCAAAACCATGGTTATGCCGTTGTAACTGACAGTTTGCCGCAACATGCTCGCCTTAGTTTTCAAAACGTCAATGATGGAACCTGCGAAGGGATCGAATATTTGAATATGCCGGCTTTTTCCGTTCAGTTTCACCCTGAAGCCGCTCCCGGGCCTTTGGATACGGGTTTCCTCTTTGATTATTTCTTTGAACTTGTAAGGAAGGAAGAAAAGTTATGCCGCTGAGTCAGGAGATAAGAAAAGTACTGGTAATCGGTTCAGGACCCATTGTAATCGGGCAGGCAGCGGAGTTCGATTATGCCGGAACCCAGGCCTGCCGAGCCTTAAAAGAGGAAGGGTTGGAGGTAGTGTTAGTCAACTCCAATCCTGCGACCATAATGACGGATAAGGCCATGGCAGACCATATTTACCTGGAGCCTTTAACCTTAGAAACCGTGAAAAGGATTATCCTTGAGGAGAAGCCTGACAGTTTATTGTCCACACTCGGAGGGCAAACCGGGCTTACTTTGGCCATGCAATTGGCCAAAGAAGGTTTTTTGGCTCAACATGGCATTAAATTACTGGGTGCCAACTGGGAAACCATAAATAAAGCCGAAGATCGGCAGATGTTTAAAGAAGCGATGCAATCTATCGGTGAACCTATCATTCCCTCCCAGGTAGTAACAGATGTGAGTGCCGCTCTTGCCTTCGCGGAAGAGATTTCTTATCCGGTTATTGTCCGCCCTGCCTATACCTTGGGCGGCTCGGGTGGAGGGGTTGCTTTTGATGTCGGGCAATTGCGGGAAATAGCCGCTAACGGGCTCCGCCTGTCCCCAATTAATCAAGTTTTAATTGAAAAATGTATTTCCGGGTGGAAAGAAATAGAATTTGAAGTAATGCGCGACAGGAAGGGAAACGTTATAACGGTCTGCAGTATGGAAAATTTTGATCCTGTCGGTGTGCATACGGGTGACAGCATTGTCGTTGCCCCGGCACTTACCCTTTCCGATAAAGAGTACCAAATGTTGCGCTCAGCGGCTCTAAAAATCATTAATGCCCTGGGGGTGGAAGGGGGCTGCAATTGCCAATTTGCTCTAAATCCCAACAGCTTTGAGTATGCCGTAATTGAGGTCAACCCGCGTGTGTCCCGTTCCTCGGCTTTGGCTTCTAAAGCCACCGGTTACCCGATTGCCAAGGTGGCGACTAAAATAGCAATCGGTTATACCTTGGATGAGATTAAAAACGCTGTAACAGGAAAAACTTATGCCTGTTTTGAACCTGCGTTGGATTATGTGGTGGTCAAACTTCCCAAATGGCCTTTTGATAAATTCCTTTATGCCCAGCGTACTTTAAGTACCCAAATGAAAGCAACAGGGGAAGTAATGGCCATTGGAACAAGCTTTGAACAGGCTATTATGAAGGCTGTAAGAGGCGCCGAGATTTCCCTGGACAGTCTGAATTTGCCCAAACTTAAGCAATTGCCGGATTTTGAAATCGAACAGTTGCTGGCGGTAACTGATGATGAACGACTTTTTGTTATCTTTGAGGCACTGCATCGAGGAATTTCCTGTGAGTATATCCATGAAGTCACAAAGATTGATCCTTGGTTTTTGCATAAACTGGCCAACCTCGTGCATTTGGAAAAAGAACTTGCCCAAGGAAGGTTAACGCCGGAGCTTTACTGGAAAGCGAAAACTTTGGGCTATCCGGATAAAGTCATTGCCAGGATTTCCGGCTGCCGGATTGAGCATCCCCTTAGAGCTTCTTATAAAATGGTGGATACCTGTGCGGCAGAGTTCGAGGCAGAGACGCCATATTTTTATTCAACCTATGACACGGTCAACGAAGCCGAGCAGTTCATTAAAGCCAAAAGCAGCGGCAAAAAAAGAGTTATTGTCTTTGGCTCCGGACCGATAAGGATCGGTCAGGGCATAGAGTTCGACTATTCTTCAGTTCATTGTGCTTGGGCTTTGCAAAAAGCAGGCTATGAAGTAGTAATCGTCAATAATAATCCGGAAACCGTATCTACGGATTTTGACACGGCCGACCGTTTGTATTTTGAACCCCTGACTGATGAAGATGTCCTTAATATTATTCATACCGAGCAGCCCTATGGAGTGGTTGTGGCATTTGGCGGGCAAACGGCCATCAAGCTTACTAAATTTTTGGATGCACAAAAAGTCCGGATTTTAGGTACGCCGGCTGACAGTATCGATGCGGCTGAAGACAGAAAACGT
>Ga0134094_1001412_pt1 | contig 23438 bp, 15 predicted proteins | sample 5_1taG_FD_94458 | JGI IMG/M metagenome (GOLD analysis project Ga0134094, IMG submission 94458) | Switchgrass degrading microbial communities from high solid loading bioreactors in New Hampshire, USA - 5_19_20_110_A1 metaG | ecosystem: Engineered > Bioreactor > Semi-continuous > Anaerobic >... | reverse complement strand
GCGAGGTCGCCGGGCGATCACGCGTCCATGCGTGCGCCAGCTAAAATCACATCCTGTGATTTTCCCTCGCTCGGGCTGCGCTTTTCGCTTACAACTTCATCTGCTCCTGCGGATTGCATTCAGATCTGAACATCATGAACATCCTGCTTAGTAAAGGCGGACGCAAGGGCTTCCCCTGAAGAACAGCCGAAGGCTGCGGAGGAAATGACTACCCAAGTAGAGTATATGGGAACAGTCCGCCGGACTGCAGAGAGCAGACCACGTCGCCGGGGACATGGCGGAGCTTGTCGGAGCCATGTCCTTCATTTTTAGGCAATTGGTCAGATTAACCTTGGTGCTTTGAGGCTGTTCGGAACGGGGAACCCTTGCGGCCGCCCATCCCTGCTGGAAACATAGCATGATGTTCAGTTTTTGAGGCTCTGAAGTGGCGCAGGGATTCTGCCGCCCCTGTTTATGAATTCTTCTGCCGAGAAAGGATTGACCCTCATGATCGGGGCCCTGCCGAAAAGGCCGCCGTACTCGGCCACATCCCCTTCCTTTTTGCCGGGCACCGGGATAATCCGGACAGCCGTCGTTTTGTTGTTCATTACGCCTATTGCGGCTTCATCCGCAATTATCGCCGAAATCGTGGAAGCCGGGGTATCCCCGGGTATAGCAATCATGTCAAGTCCTACCGAGCATACACATGTCATGGCCTCCAGTTTTTCTATCGACAAAGCCCCGCGCATGGCCGCCTCAGTCATGCCGGCATCTTCGCTCACGGGAATGAATGCGCCGCTAAGTCCACCGACATATGAGCTTGCCATGACGCCGCCCTTCTTGACTGCGTCATTCAGAAGGGCAAGCGCCGCTGTGGTTCCATGGGCACCGCATTTTTCAAGGCCTATGGCCTCCAGAATATGCGCCACGCTGTCGCCTATGGCCGGTGTGGGAGCCAGCGACAGGTCAACAATGCCAAAGGGCACATTCAGGCGCGATGATGCTTCCTGGGCGACAAGCTGACCCATGCGTGTTATTTTGAAGGCTGTTCTCTTGACGGCTTCAGCGACCGTTCCAAGATCAGCCCCCCTTAGTTTCTTAAGGACATGGGCCACTACTCCCGGGCCGCTTACTCCTACATTAATGACACACTCCGGTTCACCGACCCCATGAAAGGCACCTGCCATGAATGGGTTGTCCTCAGGCGCATTGGCAAATACCACCAGCTTGGAACATGCAACCGCATCCCTGTCACGGGTCCTTTCGGCACACTCTTTGATTACCAGCCCCATCTCCCTGACCGCGTCCATATTGATACCGGTCTTTGTAGTGGCCACATTCACCGACGAGCATACCCTTTCAGTGGTTGCCAGGGCTTCGGGAATGGATTTTATGAGGAGCCTGTCGCCTTTGGTATACCCTTTGTGGACAAGGGCTGAAAAACCGCCGATAAAATTGACCCCCACATTCCTTGCGGCATCTTCCATTGTCCTTGCAAAGACAGTATAATCTTCGGCGTCACAGCTTTCTGCCACTACCGCAATGGGCGTGACTGAAATCCGCTTGTTGATGATAGGAATGCCGAAATCCCGTTCTATGTCCTCCCCGGTTTTGACCAGGTTTTGGGCATACCTGCATATCTTGTCGTAGATTTTCCGACATGATGTTTTTGCGCTGTCCGAAGCGCAGTTCCTCAGCGAAATACCCATGGTGATTGTGCGGATATCAAGGTTTTCCTGCGCTATCATATTGATGGTCTCAAGAATGTCATTCACGTTAAACATGTACTTCACCCTCTAAATCCGATGCATGCTGGTAAATATTTCTTCCCGCTGCAGTCTTACTTCCACGCCGAGTTTCCTGCCTGCCTCTCCAAGAAGTTCCTGCAGATGTGAAAATTCACAGCTCACCTTTGTAAGATCGACAAGCATGACCATCGTGAAAAGGTTCTGCATAATGGTCTGAGAAATATCCAGAATATTGACCTGTGTATCTGCAAGCACCTTTGTAATGGCTGCGATAATACCGATCTTATCCTGGCCTACCACGGTTATTACAGCTTTCACCAATGACCCTCCGTTTCTGTACCGTATATAATTTATCAATTTATATTATTATATCTTTTCAGTCAATGCCGGGATATACATAAAATTAGCGATTTTCGTCCCGGTTGGCATCGAATAATGTCACCAAAAAGGATAAGGCCTTATCGAATTACAAGTCATTATAATATTGTCCATCGGCATAAGTTTAATTAGAAAATCAAACCGGGAAAAACACACATATCAGATAAGGAGCGTGAGTGCCTCTTAATTCCTGGATAAGACGGGTCAGTCAAAAAAACCGCTTCGGCAAAAATTTCAATATGCCTTTACAACTTAAAGCCTTTGATTTACTTCACTATGTAAAATCCTGTTACATCATGGTAACAGGTTAGGCGGAATGGTAAACAGATGAATGACCATCCGCCTATTTCATTTCCATAAATAAACCATTATCCATTTTAAACCGGAAAGCTTTTGCCGTGCTGAATATCTACTCCCTGCCACGGCAACGGGGCCTGATTTCCATCAGGCGCTTCGGTAAACCGGAGCCGTCCCATTTATTGATCTTCTCGGTTATCTCTTTTAGCATTTTGTCAGCTTCCTGCCGGCTTATCTTTCCTTCCTTGACCATCCTGTCCAGTTTCTCGGTAAAATCATTTATTAATCTTTTTCTTTTCTCTTCGAGAGGAAGGCTTTGGAATTCTTTGATCTTCTCAATCTTAGCATCCAGTTTCCTGATTATTTCCTCAGCCTTTTCCTTTGAAATCTTGCCTTCTTTCACAAGTTTCCTTATGATTTCTTTTTTGGCTTCAAGCGCTTTTACGGGATCTCTTTCCTTAAATCCTTTTTCCCTGTGTTCAAGCCGGATATCCTTACCTTTTGTCACCGGTTGACAATTGGGACGTCCGGCAGCCGAAACAGGCGTAAACAGGATTAAAGCAAAGACTGCCGCTGCGGCCAGTTTTTTAATTCTCAAAATACCACCTCCTGATTTTATTTTTCCCGGGAACAATAAAATCATAGGTGACAATATCTTATCGAAATGATAGCATTTTCAGGTCAGTTAAGTTCATCAAGTGTCAGGCTGAAATTTTGTATGAAATGATCCATGAAATATTTTACTTCGGGCAGATCGATCTCCTTGATTTTTTTAAGCGTGGCCTGCATGGCTTTTTTAAATTCGCTGTTGCCGGCCTTTATCTCTTCGATGCACTTTATGTATGCGCAGATACGGTCTGCTGCCTTTATGATTTTGCCCTCAATACTGTCTTCATCATAGAACAATATTTTCCGGTATTCTTCCTGCAATTCTTCCGGCAGCATTGTCAGCAGCTTCTCCTTTGATACATCCTCCAAACTTTTATATGCTTTCAGTATTTCGGGATTGAAATACTTGATCGGGGTGGGAAGATCGCCTATTATTGTTTCGTTGCTGTCGTGAAAAATTGCGTATAAAGCCACTTTTTCCGCATTTACACTGCCATTGAAATATTTATTTCTGATCACAGCCAGGCCATGAGCGATCATTGCCGTCTGCAGGCTGTGTTCCTGGATATTCTCATGGGTGACATTACGCATAAGGCTCCATCTGTGTATATATTTCATGCGTGACAAAAAGGCGAAAAAACTGTACTGTTTCTGCTCATTCATATGTACCCTCCATGAGGTTCAGGTGGACATGTCCACCTGATTTACTTAACCTTCACATTACACGTTTTATATCAGCGCCAAGTCTTTGTAACTTATTTTCTATGAATTCGTAACCTCTGTCAATATGGTGAATGTCCAGCACCTCCGTTGTTCCCCTGGCGCCAAGCCCGGCTATTACCAGGGCGGCCCCGGCTCTCAGATCGGTTGCCCTTACCTGTGCTCCCTGCATGCTTTCTATCCCTTCTATGATGGCGGTCCTTCCGTCCAGCCTTATCTGGGCTCCCATGCGCTTCAGTTCATTCACGTGCATGAACCTGTTCTCAAAGATTGTTTCAACTATCATGCTTGCGCCTTCTGCAAAACAAAGCATTGCTGAGAAGGGCTGCTGCATGTCGGTTGGAAAGCCTGGAAAAGGATGTGTCTTGATATCTACCGCCACAGGCCTTTTATTGTTTATGACCCGGATCTCAGAATCTTTTTCAATGACTTCCACACCGGCTTCCCTGAGTTTTGCGGTAACCGGTTTGATATGCTCCGGAACCACATTGGTAATTGTAATGTCGCCACAGGTGACTGCTGCAGCCGTCATGAGCGTTCCTGCCTCTATGCGGTCTGGCATTATGGTATGCTCAGTCCCGTATACTTTGTCCACGCCCTCGATGACAATGGTATCAGTCCCCGCTCCCGTTATTTTCGCTCCCATTTTGTTCAAAAATGAAGCCAGATCCACTATTTCGGGTTCTGAAGCCGCATTTTCTATGACTGTTTTCCCTTCAGCCAGAACTGCCGCAATGAGAAGGTTTTCAGTTGCCCCTACGCTTGGAAAATCCAGATAGATATTTGCCCCTTTCAGCTTGCCCGACGGACACACTGCCTCAATATAGCCATGACCGTTTTCAATAACAGCACCCATTGCCTCAAAGCCTTTCAAATGCAAATCTACCGGTCTGCTTCCAATGGGACAGCCTCCGGGAAGAGCTACCTTAGCCTTTCCGGATCTGGCAAGCAAGGCTCCCATCACCAGAAAGGATGCCCTGAGCTTGCTTACCAGTTCATAGTCCGCGGAATTTCCTGTAAGCCTGGGAGTGCTTATGGATATTTCTCTTTTTTTTCCGTCAACTTCAACATCGGCGCCAAGATGTGAAACCAGTTCGCACATGTATGAGACATCATCAAGCCCGGGAATCTGATTGAGCCGGCATTCTTCTTCTGTCAGCAGACATGCGGAAATAATGGGCAGAATCGCATTCTTTGAACTTGAAACACGCACAGTACCGCGTAAAGGCTTACCGCCCCTGATAACAAAAGCTCCCATATGTGATCACCTTTTTTGATAAATTTCATATGTACGCTTTTGTTATTAGTATCTGCGATAAGCCTTTTTTCACACGTGGTAAATCAATCTTTAAACAAAATGTAAATTTCAAAATTCTATATTAATTTTCCTTTTTATGCCGAAAATTTTATTTAAGATCAGATTTCCCCGCAAAGCCTGAGTACCCGTTCAAGCATCGCGATGAATTCTCCGTAACTTATTATTTTATCCGGATATGCATTGTTTATTCCGTTTCCCTGAACAATGCCGTTTTCAAGTGCGAACCTGAATGCGTCCAAATATTTTGGGTTGGTTTTTGACAAATCGGTATATCTTGCCCAAACTGAAGGCTTGGAAGGTACCGGATTCACATGGGTCTTGAATTTGTACAGGGACACCAGCATTTTTACCGCCCAGTCCCTGCGGGCCTGTGTATCATCGGCCTCATAAGGTGAATCAGTCAACCCTGCCCTGTAAGCTATTATGTTCATGTCTGACTCGTTATACTGGGCTGGAATCACATCCAAAATCAGCTTCAGCACTGATTTTTTCGTGATTGGACTTTCAGCCTTGAAATTTGTTCCCTCAAGGCTTGACAGCTTATATATCTTCTGGATGTTTTCCAGGCTTTGCCTGATATATGAAGGCGTGCCTGTTGAAGGCGCAAGGCCGTATTCCGCCGCCACAACCGGCCCGGGTCTGTCAAGTTCCCCTATTATCTGCGAATTGGTATAGTCGGTTCTGCTTGTAAGCGCATACCAGCCTTTTGATGTGCTGAAACTGTAAGCCTTTATCTGGTCCCTGAGATATCCTGACAGGTTGCTTACCGGAAGTTCGACCCTTATCGGATAAACAAGTTCGCTGACAGAATAGTTTTCCCTTAAATAGGATACTTTAATATCGGTTACCGGGGTCTTGATTGTCATATTCTTCGAAGGCGTATACCTGCTTGCCGGGGATATGGTTTCTATGCTTATCGCAAGATTATTGTCCTGGCCTTTCTGCCTGAAATAGCTGTCAGTCTGGAACGTTCCGGGGAGGATGCCGAGCTGGCCCCAGGGAAGTACCACATAGAATTCCTTTTTCAGCTCCGCGAGGGTATCATAAACTATTGAGGCAATATCCAGCCGTATCTGGGTGGTCTTTGCCGGAGGCTCGGACAAATCCAGCTTGACTACCGGCCCATAAATGCCGCGTATCCTTTCAGCCAGCAGATGAGCCTGGGCTCCCAGGGAAGAAATAACCCAGACACCGTTGTCAAGCTCGGTTGGTATAACAAGCCCTGTTCCGGTGACTTTGTCTGCCAGGTCATAACTTCCGTCATACTCGCTCCTGCTTTTGTTTGTGTATACCAGAATTGTCCTGGTAGGGAGGCTCCTGAGTTTTGTTTTTGCATCATAGGCATATAGCCTCGCATAATATCCCTTGTTGGAAATAAGGCCGGTGACCGTATACTCTCCGCCTGCCACTTCAAAGAGTTTTCCTTCCTCAAACTGGGAATTGTCGGAAAACTCAAGGTAATAGCTGAGACCAGGAAGGGTATTCCACACATAAGTAATTGAATTTTCAGTAACACCGTTCAGCTTGATGCCAAATCCGGTCGGCGGGGCCGGCGGAGTATATGGTTCGGTCTTAATAATCAAGGGATTTGAAAATTCGGACTCAAGAACCTGTCCGTTCTTTCCCCTGCTTATGGCCTTTATCCAGAAATAATAAACCGTGTCAGCCTCCAGATTTTCAATCCTTATGTAAGTGTTACGTCTGATCTCGTCATATGTGACCTGCCTGGTTATTGTGGCGGAAGACAGATCATCAGCAAGTCCGCCCCTTATCTCATAATCCATGTTAAGGGAATAAGTCCAGAACAGGTCTACAAAAGTATCCCCTGCTATTCCCCTCAAATCGGTCGGAACAGTGGGAGTGACCGGAATCTCGGGGATATCGGGCGGGGTTGTTATGATTACCGGATCCGACGGGTCCGATGAATTTCCGTTCTGATTCTCAATGGTAACCCAGACAATATATGTAGTGTTGTGGGTAAGGCCGTTTACTTTGAAGGTAAAGCTCTGGTCATCCGCATCCTCCGGTATGTTCGGTATGGAAACAGGAGTCTGCGGTATTTCAAAGGCCCTGATATCGGGCTGCGAAAGATCGCTGTAAGTAATATATTCCCCATCCCGGTTTCCCCTGAGCTTAATGGCTGTTATGGCGTCATTGTACCTTACCACATGGGGAATGACTTTCCAGCCCGGCAGATAATTGACTATTGTGCCGGGTTTTTTGCCGGGATCGGAATCTTTCAGAATTTCATTTTCCAGATAATCTTCATAAGTGATATATTCCCACCGTTTTCTGTCCTTGTTGTAAAGGGCGTGCCACTTTTTCTTAAGTACCAGCGATGCTTCGGTGAAGGTTATGCTTTCATCGCCCGGAGCAAGTCCAAAAGGAGGCGATGAGGGAGCAACCGGTCTGTCAGTACCCGTATCGGGTTTGGTGATTATAACCTTCACAGCCTGTTTCGAGATATATGGCATGGTTATCATAAATCCGGTGTCGGGACTTTCCACCAGGAAACTCTTCTTGGCATATATGACGAAATAGTAAGTGGAATTGGACTTAAGTCCCATAAGGTTATACCTGTAACCGATAACCTTGCCGGTGATTTTGTCCCGGATATGGTTTGCTTCGCTGACGGTCAGGTCTGAAGCTATTTTATAGTTGCCGGGCGGATTTGAAACATCCTTTATATTCTCCACAAGATATATGTCATAAGTGACGTCATGGTCTATTGTCCCTTCTCCCGTGTAGGGGACACGCCAGAATACCGATGCGCTGTTTGAAGTCAGGAAATCTTCATAATACAGCGGCTCAGGATCGGCCTGGGCAAAAGAATCAACTATCTCAGGAGCCTCGGGTACCTGCAGAATCTGTTCCTTGAGCACAACCCTGTTATTGGACCTGAATTCAACCGGATTCGGCTGACCAACAGGATAAGCCTTGGCATCTACCTTGAAGCTGTAGGTATTGGGATCGTTCTTTTTGACAATGAATTCATAACTGGTCTCTTCGTCCACAAACCTGAAAAGTGTGCCCTGTACCTCATCATTGACATATCTGTAAAGCTCATATTCCACCCTTGAAAAACTGTCACCTTTTACGATCGGATTCCAGAAAAGCCTCCATATCACATCCCCTTCAGGGGTAAATCCAACCCGCTGGGCCCTTAGCAGGATATCGGTCTTTATGGTTACCGGCCTGATTTCGTTAACATCGACACATGCCACGTCATCGCCTGGAAGAGGCACAACCTTGATGGAATACTCCCTTCCCGGGAGAGCGGAAGTATATATGTATTCCAGCTTTTTCTCCTCACGGTTGACAGTGACAGGGGAACCCGGGGTTCCTATTTCCGAGGCAATTATGTCAGGAATCGGGGGTGGCTGGGTGAATCCTTTCGTATCTGAAATAAGGATACGGTAATTTATCCTGCCCGAAGTATCCCATACATCATCCCATTTGATCTTTATATAGTTTGTGCCCGGTACCAGTTCCAGCGACACATGCAAATTTGTCAGGAATTTTACATGGTTGGATTTCTGCGAGGTTATTGTATACTGTCCGTCAACGGTGGTGGTCTTGTAGTAAGCCCTCACATAGGCTTCATATATGGTGCCGTGCTTAATGCCTTCAGGAGTGTAGTCAGTTACCTCATACCCTGTGGAATTCCCCGGCAGGGGCACCTGTATGACATCCATCAGTCTTTTGCCCGTACCGTATTCTATCTCGTTCAGCCCGAAAGTAATATACTTCTCTTCGGCTTCCGGTGGGAAATCCACGGGGTCCCAGTTTATCCGGGCATACCAGTGGGATACATACATGTCGTCATAATAGCCGATATCGGTTATTCGGTTTCTCTGTGGCGGCTGCAGGACCACCGGATCCGCAAACGCCATATTTCCTGCCATACTTATTGCCATTACGGCAATCATAACAATCGAAACAATTTTCCGTATCATCTGAAGAAACCCCCTGTCCTCATGCCTTCTATATCTCTCCGAATTTCTCGAGGACCCTGGATACCATGTCCAGCATCATGCCTATGCTTGTGCGCCCCTGGGCGTCAAAGGTCATATTCTCTCCCAATTCTATCAGTTCCAGATCAAGCCCGAGCATGACATATCTGTAGAGCTGGGGTTTGACATTGCTGTTTATATTGAATATCCTGGACGGATTCATATGGGCCGGATTTATATTCGCCTTGCTGCAGTAAAGTTTTACCGCTATGGCCACTGAAGCCTGGTTATCCATGTATCCGTTCAGATAGGCCGGAGTGATGACATCATTGAGGCCCAGCGCCGAAACTTTGTTTACAGGTGTAAGTCCTGCCACCTCACCATCCCTGTGGGTGAGTACGGCAAACAGCATAACCGCCTGGGTACCGGTTATAGGATTTCCAGGATATATTGTCCCTTTGCCGAATACCTTGCTTAAATCATAACGGGATATCAGTCTTGAATAATCCTTTTCAAATGGTGTGCCGGGCTGGACGACGCCTGAATCGGTCCTGACGAATACCGCATACTCACCGGGTTTTTCAGCCCTGAAAAGCACATACTGCAACACATATGCCTTTGATCCGGTTGCTTCCTGCCAGCCGCTTCCGTAATTGGTGTAAGGAATGATATACCCGTTCTGGTAAGCATATTCCAGCTTAACGCCAATTCTGGCAGGAAAATCCCGTATGGCTCTCTTGACGGCGAAACAGGGAGAATAACCGCTTCCGCCATCAATGATATCCTTCAGATACCTGGACAGTTCTTTCTCAACTTTGGCTATTACGCTCCTGATCAGATCCTTCAGCTCCACGTGACTCTTGAAGCTGTATTTGTCAAGCATGGAAAGTATATAGGTAAGTTCCCTGTCAAGAATTCCGTATTCAAACGGACCTTTTGCATCAGGATCCTTGAGGATGTTATGGATGGTATGGTTTATTTCCTGGTATGTCAGGCGTGAGCCCGCGGCGTACATATCCAGGTCATAGAATTTTGACAGGGCGTTAAATCCAGAAGGTATCCTCGTGCCGGGATTCGTTTTTCTGCCCAGGGTCAAAATCAGCATGGCTTCCTTGGCGTTGCCGGAAAGGGCCTCCTTCTTGAGTGCCTCAAGATCAATGCTTCCCCTGTTCAGGGTGATTTCGGCTCCAAGAAACTTAAGATTCAGCCTGCTGTCGTATTTCTCTATGGTCTCAAGGGTTTTGTACGATATTATTATCTCATAATGGGACGGATCTTTGGCCTCATGGCTTAAGTCCACCGTCAAGGTTGAACCCTTTGCAACCTCAAGGAGGCCCGAAACCTTGTCGTCCTTTAAGATCGCCCTTACCTTTCCGTCATCCCTGATGTCAATCAGCCAGTACAGTTTGTTTGTGAGGGCCTCTGCTTCCTTGTCGAACAGATCGATAACCTCATCCCTCTTTTTCCCCTCGTCATAATCTTTCTGTGAGAAATCGGTACGTGCCGTTACTGGTCCGATATGTAAGGATTCATCCTGGTTAAATGCCCAGACTTTTGCATAGTAGTCGGTATTGGGCTTCAGGTTGGTAATTTTGGCATAGTAAATATAGTAAGGTGAATTCTCCTGTACATAGAGATTGGTCTTTTCCCTGTAGAACCTGATCCTTCCCCCGCCGGGCAGGTCATATCCGTAATCCGTCCGGCCCGTGCTGCTGAATTCCAGTTTTCTGTACTCCACCTCATAATCGGTCCTGATCTCAAGGAAATAATCGTAAGGATCCCTTCCCTCCCATCTGACTTCGATCTCGCTCAGGCTGTCCCTTGTCTTTGCCTGTACGGGATTTCCGGGATTGCTCTGCCAAATATTGTACTTTCCGTCATACCAGGTGTTGTTGATGGTATTCTTGACCCTGATATCATACCACTGGTTGGATTCCAGATTGTGTATTCTGAAATAGAATGTTGAACCGTCTTTCACACAGGTAAACTGGGAACGGTTAAGCTGGACGTATTCGGCATCCGACGCCCCGGTTTTCCTGATGAACACCTGCATGGAATCCGCTGTCGCTCCTGTCAGGTAACACTGTATATTAAACCCTACCCCCACATCAATCACAGCTTCCAGGAAACCAGGCGGCGCCACCATTTTGGTGGTGACAGGAATTGTCACCCAGCGGCTCACGGTTTCAATCGATTTTCCCTGGTCATCCGTCTTGTTTCTGTTCCGTACGGCACGCAAACTGAAGAAATATACCCTGTTGGGTCTTAAGAAATCCCTGTCAATGGGGAGCAGAACCTTGCCGTAATCATTTACGGTGAGACCCAGCTTTGAAACCTCCGGGCTGTTCACATCCAGATGGATTTCATAGCTGTCCTGGGGGTCCCTGAAATCATGGTAGACTTCCAGGAAGTTGTAGTTGTAGGGATCGTCCTTGTACTCATCTTCTTCGGCATTTTCGGAAATACTTTCAGAAGTCACGACCATCTCATATGTTACATCCTTTTCGGCATGCAGCCATGTCAGCGTGACATACGCGTCACTCAGGATGGGCTTGCCGTCTTCATCCAGCGCAATGGAAAACTCCGACGGGGCCCTCGGGTTGCGGACAATATCTTCAAGGCCTCCTGAGTCTATTTTCGGAGTAGTAATGGCCTTTACGGCAGTCTCTGCCGAACGGCCGATGACTACTCCGCCGACCACAAGGGAGGCATGAGCTTTTATATAATAAACGGTGTTGGGCAGTATCTCCTCAACAGTACCGTCAGGTTTTTCAATTTTATCTATGACTACACGGTGGGTTGTTTCATAGGTTGGATACTCAACAACCAGCGTCCTGGCAGGCACAAAATCCCCGGAAGGATTGCGACTTATGAGAATACTGTAATGTATCTCCCTTCCGGTGCTTACGTTGGTGTACCGCGCCCAGTCAGCATCGGTCAGTATGCGTTCAAAACTTACCGATATCCCTTCGAGGAAAATGTCACCGGTTGCCGGATCCACGTTGGTCTCGGGTTCCACGCCCAATTTTATGTCCGGCAGCGGAACAGGCTGTTCGGTAAGTGGCCATGTGGTAAAGCTGATGATAGGTGACATAAATGAAATACGGTTTCTGAGGTCTGCACTGAGGCCCTCTGCATCGCCCCACACATCGGCGTCAATCTCGGGGATGTCCTTGAACCTTGAAGTGAAAATCTGCATGTAGTATGTGGTATTGGGTATCAGGAAGGTGGGATAATCCCCCCTCGTCCCGTCTCCGCTGGGATCCTCATTGTTTTCTGCTGTCAGTGGTTTATTGCCGACGAAATCATAAAAGAGCTTGTCGCCGGGAATGGTGCAAATTAACCGTCCGTCAGGCCCTTCGGTGAAATTCTGCTTGCCGAGGACAAGAACACGCTTTTGCTTCACAGGGATATAAACCGGCATTTCCTTGTCAAGACCTACATTCTTTGTCGGCGTTTCATCAAGCTGCGCTTCAGGCAGGTAGGCCGAAAGAACTACATGAAATATTATGTCGTCCTCAGTGTAAGGCTGGGTCCTGAAATCATCCCAATCCTCTATGGCTCTCCATGCAACGGGCTTTTCAAAGGATATTTTAAGATCGCTCAGGGCAATCTCGGCTTCGCCCTCGGATATTTCCGTAGTCGGGACAGTTACTTTCTTTCTGCCGGCATAAATGGTCTCTGCCCTGATTTCCTTGGGCATGGGCGGTTTACCCGTATCAATGTCCAGAAGCTGCAGGTTGATGCAGAGCGAAGAATTCCGGGGCAAAGTTGACGAACTGTCATAGTACACCACCCTGAAATAATATTCGGGATGTGTTGTATCAGGTATATTGACGGTAATGATTTCTGAAACATACTCTTCTCCGGGTGGCAGGGCAAGCTCCGGTATCTTTACCCAGTTTCCTGACTGGCTGTAAAAATCATCGATCCTGGGAGCGTGCTGCACCTGGTAATAAAGCTGGGGATACACGCCGTTGGTTATTCTTCTGAATTTTACCTCAACCTTGTCGATATCCACTTTGCTGATTTCCATCTGCATGGGTGTGAATATCGAGGTCAGACTGTATCCCACATCAGAGAAGGCATTGTCTATGTTTTTGACCATGAAACGGTTGCCCGAATCTGTCTGAAGTTTTGTCCTTCTTAGGGGGATCTGGTCTGATTCTGTATTCTTGAATATGACGCCTATATTGGTATACTCATACTCAGTTCCAGGCTCTATCCCCTGTTCTTTGTCAAGGAGGACCCAAACAAATCCGTCGGGCCCAGGGATTCCATTGGTAATGCCTTCCACAACGACATTGCCGCTCTGGTTCTCGCCTTCGACAATCATTTGAGATCCGTCATAGTCGATATTGAAAATAAGCATTCTGGTCGAACCCCGGCCAACATTCATGCTTATCTGGAAGCATGCCCTGTCTATGGGCACGTCAGGCTCGGAGAGATCCTGCAGAACCTTTCTTCCTCCTTCAAAGGAAGTCAGATATGTGACCTTGCCCAAACTCTCGCTGTAAACCGTGGGTATTTTCCATTTAAGCCTTATGACCGGATTTTCACCGCTTTTTACAATGGCAGCCTTACCGGGTTCCGGTAGAAGAACAGGATTGTTGTCCTCAATATCGGCCATTTTGGCCATCACATTGAAGGATTCACCGGTAAACGTCATTTTGGCAAGATAATACACCTTGCCTCTTAATGAAGGCTCGGTGTCCGTAGCCCTCTGGTATACATCCATTGTTATGTCATAAATATGGTCCGGTTTGAGGTCAAGACTTACGATAACCCTGTTATTGGCGTAATTTTCCTCACCTGTAAGAACTGTCAGGCTCCCGTCAGGGTTATGATAGTAAACCTCGGTCTTTGCCGGCGGGATAACCGTATAGTAGCTGACCTCATACCTGTTCGTCAGATTGTTGAATGACACCTGCAGGTTTATATCCTCCGGCTGGGCAAAACTCCTTACTTCATTGGGAATACCGGTTAGGACAAAAACAAGTATCAGCAATAATGAAACTGTTCTTTGCAATCCTGTTCGCATTGGCACTCCTCCAACGTGACAATAAAATGGTCCAAGGTATACTTTACTATTATTTTATCGGCATTTCGCAGTACCCGGATTATGCGCCCAGGATTACAATTCGTTTACACATGGGATCTTTTGACGTGATATTTCATTTTATCTTCTGGCCAACATATATATCGTCATTCTTTCTGAAAACAGGTATGATATCCCCTGTATGTTCCCTGCGGTGATTTAATAGTTCAGGCTTGTGCCAGTGCCTGAGTTTTTCATATTCACTGCTGCTCAAAACGCCAAGTTCCAGCAGCATCTCCATGACCACGGGAAAAACCGCCCGCTCCGAACCGTCAGCGATCTTGACACACATTCCCAGCTTCCTGTCCCTAATTCCCACGCAATATACGGATTCAGCCCCTATCTTTGCAATCAGCCTGCCTTTGACGGTCTGCATCAGTTCGGTATCAAATTCATTGGTTCCCGCCACCATCTCCGGATGTTCGTTCATGGCCTCAAAAACAGTTCTGCAGGATTCATGGTAGTGGCTTTCGGGATCCTGCGCGTACTGGACAATGCGTGCATAGGACAGGGCTATTTTTTTTATGGGCAGCAGGAAAATAGGAAGCCCGCATCCGTCAGTGCCGGTTTCTATGGACTTTTCATCTTCATCGGTGAAATGGCTGACAGTCTTCAAAATTTCTTTCTGAACAGGATGATCGGGTTTTTCATATGTGCTTATATCATAGCCTTTATATCTGCAGTATGCCAGCATGGCGGCATGCTTTCCCGAACAGCTCGCGTGAAGGACGGTGGGTTTTTCGTTTACGGCTATAAGCCTCTTGTTTTCATCCTCATTATACGGACTCATTATGCCACAGTGGAGGTCGTCAGTATTCAGCCCCAGCCTGTCAAGTATCCCCATCACCGTTTCCTGGTGCATGGCTTCGCCTGTATGGGACGCGCAGGCCAAGGCGATTTCTTTCAGGGTGAAACCCATTTCCCGGGCTCCCCCGGACTGTATGAAGGGGATTACCTGGAAGGGTTTGGCCGCTGACCTGAAAAAGATTTTGGTGTTTATGTCACCTTTCTGGTAAATGATCCTTCCCCCGGTATCAACCACGCAGATATAACCCTGATGTATGCTCTCTACAAATCCGCTCCTTGTGACCACAGCCAGCGTTTTCATATTTTTTCCCTTTCTTTTGGGAAAGTATCGCCCGGTTCAAAACTTCCTGTCTCATTATTAACTATGCTGAAAACAGGATGAAGGTAACCGACGACATTACCCTTGTCATCCTTGACTTCCGGCAGGGCCCATTTTTCAAGTTTTTTGACCACCCAGTCGTCAATAATGTCAAGTTCCTGCAAAATGCGGACAGCAACGGGATAGCCTGACCAGGGATGTCCGTCCAGCATCTTGATGCATACTCCAAGCCTTTTTTCGGGGATTGCAAGGCAGTATATGCCTTCTGCTCCTTTCTTGCCGATTGCCCTGCCCTGGGAGAAAAAGACAAGGTCAGAATCAAAGGTTCCCTTGCCCCGTATCATATTGGGGTATGCTGTCATGGCTTCCTGTATGATGCCGAAGCTGTCGCTGTAGCTCCCCCTGTGCCCATAGCCATGGGCAAGAAGCGCGTAAAGATATGAATGCTGGTAAAGCGACAGGTTGCAGGTGGGCAGGCCGCATCCGTCTGTTCCCGTAATAACATCCTCAGTGCCCAGATCCAGCAATTCGGCAAAAAGGCCCCTTATTATATGCTGAACCGGATGATCCTCCCTGGTATAGCCTTCAACGGGGAAACCATAATATCTGCAAAGGGCTATTATGCCCGAATGCTTTCCCGAGCAGTTGCTGAAAATTGGTGTCGGTCTCATGCCCAATTTAATAAGGGCATCCTTGACTTTCCCGTTTTCGGGATATTTATGTCCGCATTCAAGATCCTTTTCTTCCGCCCCGATTTTTTCCAGGACAGACTTAATCAGTCTTCTGTGAACTGCCTGTCCCTCATGGGAAGAACATATTACCGCCAGTTCCTTGAGTGTTATGTTGAATTTCTTCATTGCGCCGGATTTGACAAGGGCGCAGGCTATAATGGGTTTGCCTGACGAACGGAGAAAAATTCTTGCCTGGGGGTTTCCGATACTGTAAACTATTTTCCCGTCGGAGTCGGTTACGCATATATATCCGTGATGAATGCTCTCTACCCTTCCGGAGCGGGTTCTGACAACCAGTTGCGGCATATTCCACCTCAAAAGCTAATAGTCGGACTTTTCCTATTCTCCCTCACTTTTAAATTTTTATTACACGGGACAAAGGGTGATTTTGATTTCAGCCTCCCCTTTAATAGGGGTATTCAATGTGATATAATATTTCTGCTTTAAGAACAAAAAGATAAGGTTAATGAGGTACATAAATGCAGTTCGAATGTTGCAGGGATATTCTTTTGTCTGATACATTGATTCCCGATATATTCCTGGGAGATATAATGCCCCATCTTCCTTCCGACGCGGTGAAGGTCTATCTGTACTGTGTTTTCCTGTGCAAGTACAGAAAAAAAGCAGAGCCCGAGGATCTCGCCGCAAAACTTGGAATGTCCCTCGATGCCGTGAAAGCGGCTTTTGTTGTTCTTGAGCAGGAAGGCCTCCTGACACTCAATTCAGATGTTGTTACCATCACCGACATAAAAGAAGCCGAGCTTAACAAGCTCTACAAAAGGAAAACTGCTTCGGACCCCGAAAACATTAATTCCAAAACATCCGCAAACATCAAGAGGCTTCAGTGCATAGAATCAATCAACACAAGATTTTTCCAGGGACTTATGCCCCCAAGCTGGTATACTGCCATTGACAACTGGTTTTCGGCTTACCATTTTGATGAGGATGTGATGGTAAGTCTTTTCCAGTACTGTTACGACAACAAGGCCCTGAACATGAAATACATAGAAAAGGTCGGCGCCACCTGGTTCCAGAAAGGCATCACATCCCACTGGGAACTGGAACAGTACCTGCTTAACCAGGAGAAGATCAGGAAGACAGGCAACAAAATACGCAAAATCCTGAGACTTAGCAGAAATCTTACCGAATTCGAGGAAGAATATATCTCCAAATGGATAAATGAGTATAATTTCGATATGGCTGTCATAGAGGAAGCCCTGAAGCGGACAGCGGGACAGACAAATCCCAGCTTCAGGTATATTGATGCCATTCTGGCTGCATGGCACAAAGACGGCATCAAAAATGCCGAACAGCTCAAGGCTTACCTTGAAACCGCTCCTGAGCAGTCCAAAGGCCAAGTTTCCAAAAAGACCGGGCGCAGGAACAACTTCCAGCAGCGTCAATATGACGACGAATTCTTTGAAAAGCTTAACCGTTCCAACATTACCCGAAAGGACAAGGCTTAGATGTCGGATATAAGGCGAAATCTTGACAATGAATTTGCATACCGCCGGGACAGGGCGCTTTGGGAAGCCGAGAGGCGAAAGCAGGAAGTAATCTCGAAGATTCCTGAGATTGGCTCGATAGAAGCCGAGATTACCCTTACCGGCCTCAGGTTTGCCCGCGGCATTATCTCTGAAGACTTGCCGTCCATGGACAGTGAGGCTTTGACCGAACGCCTCAATCAATTAAAAAGGCGGAAGGAAGAACTGCTTCTCTCGGCAAATTATCCGGCAGATTACCTTGAACCCCGGTTCAGCTGCGGTATATGTGAAGACAGGGGCTATGTTGCCGATGAAAGCGGAAACTATGTGCCCTGTTCATGTTACCGGAAGCTTTACCTCCAAAGGCTGTATGAGTTTTCAAACATACTGGACGACGGAAATACCGGGTTTAAGTTCTTCAATGAGGAATACTTTTCCGACAAGCCGAGCAAGCAAAAATACAAATCCGAGATTTCGCCCAGGGAGAATATCCTGGCTATAAGAGACCACTGTCTGAAATTCATAGATAATTTCAGTGACAAAAACACCTGGAACATGTACTTTTTCGGGCCTACCGGCACGGGGAAAACATTCCTTGCCAAAAGCTGCGGACTGGAACTCATAAAAAAAGGGTACTCGGTTTTATATCTCTCTGCACCGACATTGTTTTCAATAATACACCGGTACCGCATCAGCAACCCCTCCGAGGATACTGAAGCTGAGCAGGCCTACAGGAACCTTATTACAACAAACCTACTGATACTTGATGACCTGGGCACCGAGCCAAGAAGCGATGCCAGGTATGCGGAGCTTCTCTCCCTCATTGAGCTCAGAAAGAACCGGGACAATACCACTGCTACCAAGACAATAATATCATCAAACCTTGATTTAAAACATCTGTTCCAGGAATACAATGAACGCATAGCTTCCCGCATTGTCGGGGAATTCGACACATTCCGCTTTTTCGGGGACGATATACGGATTGTCAAAAAAATCGGCAAAATGTCTCCATGATATCTGAACAAAAAAGCAAACCGTTTTATTGCCGGTTTGCTTTTTTCATATTGTCATGGGCCTGATATGTCATTCTTTATCCCTGATTTCATTTATGCAAAAAATGCCGGCGGCAGCTTCGCTTTGAAGTGCGCCGGCATCTTTCGGTTACATGGTGAGTATTCCTTCCTCCGAGTTGATTATCAGGAGTATTTCTTCCTCGGCGCCCGTATAGGCGTTGATATAGACCAGGAAGTCCTTGTCCTGAAGTTTTCCGATGAACTCATAGCAAAGGATCTCTTTTCCGTAGTTGGTCGGTATCAGGGCAAGACCTGATGCCTTGATGTTTTCACCCCTTAAAACTTTTGCCCTTGCCTCTTCCTGGCTGATTTTGGGCGCTTCGAGATTGCGGTCGGTATGGTTCATATAATAACCCTTGGCCTCAAATCCCACAACCTCGCCATTGTCAAGGGCCACCTTAACCTTGATGAGGTCAGGGTAATATGTTATTCCATTGCTGGTATATGCATAGTTTATCGTGGCGATACCGTTGCTTTCAAGGTAGTAGGTGTCCTTCATATTGGAAAAGCCCCTGTCCTCCAGAAACTTAAGCCCGATTTTCTTGGCTTCGTCAATGCCTATTTTGGTCTCTGAAACAGGTCTGTCGAAAAGGTACCAGATTACATGGCCTCCCTTAATGGATACATCCGCTTCAACCACACTGTGGTCTTTCCTGTTGGCAAGTTCCACCTTGAAATTGTATGTGTCTATTACCCCGTTTCTGTTGTCTGCAAGTTTGGTCACATTATTGATGTTATTTTTCCCCAGGAATTTGCCTATGCTTTCTATGGCCTGTTCCTCTGTCACTTCCTTGCCGGTAAGACCCAGGGCTTTACGGCTCAGCATGTGCTCGGAAAAAGGCCCGTCATAAATCAGGGTAGGCATTTCATTGAAATTTTCATCCAGGGATGAAAATGTCGCGGGCATATTTTCCGAAGCCTCGCCCAAATCCTCTTCTTTTTCCCTGCCTACATTCTCCCACTTCAGATTGCCGTTGGAGAGATCGTTTTTCAGGTCATTGAGGCTTTTCTCCAGTTGTACCGCAAAGCTGTGCAGGCTCATGAAAGTTTTATACTGCTCGTCGGTCATGGGTATGCCCCGGGCTGTCTGTTTCGCGACGCTCTGACTCAGATCGGAAACCTGGGACAGGAATTTCTCGGTATTGGAGAGCGTTCCGAATGAAACAGGGAGCCGTGACAGATTGCTTGCGGCATTGTAGGCGTCCTGGCACACATCCCTCAGGGTGGCGACAGTCATCTCCGGGGACGAGGTCATCAAGGTTTTCAGGAGTTTCACTTCAACATTATTGACGTATTCCACCAGTTCATAAAACGCCCTGTTATAGGTATTGTTAAGGTGATTTTGAAGGCGGTTTGCCCTGTCATACTGGTATGCGCCGAATATGGTTGTGAGAAGCAGGATGGCAATCACGAAATTTTTTGCCTTGTCCCTTGCCAAAAGCCTGTAAAAGGTTTTCATGTTCCGGCGTAATCTGTTTTCGTTTTCCATGGCATTCCTTCCCTTTCCGATAGAATTTTTTGTTTGCTGAAAATATATCAACCTATTTTCCGAAATAGTGCTTTCCAATCTTTACAACAACCTGTCTTGACCATATCCATTTGCTTGTGGCTGTTGCCGGATTCCAGTAATAAAGGCAGCCATAGGTCGGATCCCAGCCGTTCAGTGCGTCCTGCGCCGCTTTGACCACTGTTGAGTTCGGATCAATGGGAACATTGATCTGACCGTCAGAAACGGCTGTAAACGCACCCGGCTGATATATCACTCCCGCAATCGTGTTAGGGAAGTTCGGCGAATTGACCCTGTTCAGTATAACCGCTCCAACAGCCACCTGCCCTTCATATGGCTCACCCCTGGCCTCACCGTTGATGGCCCTGGCCAGTAGCTGCAGGTCGCTTATTCTGCCAGTATTCTGCTGACCCATGATTTTTTGGGGTACAAATATAATAAAAGAGCCAATAATGAGAATTGCAACCAATATAAAAAAGTTTCCCGCGCTCCTTCTCATAACCTTTCACCTCAAGGAATATTCTTTCAAAAAGGTGCAAGGATTATGCCAAAAGGATGAGAAACTTTTTATCTTCAGGAGAATTGAAGCTTTGTCCGGTCAAAGATACCTATTTGTTTTCAATAAGTTATTATTTATCACGGCAGGTTAAATTATTAGAATATTATCCCGCATTTGTCAGACGGATGCGGTGCATTTTTTCCCCGAAAACTTCCCTGGCCAGCTCAAACTCTCTTTTTCTGCATGTAAAGAAAAACACCTGGCGGTCTTCGGAAATGTCCTTTAATAGTTCAAACGCCTTTTTCACGCGGTTTTCGTCGTATTGTGAGAAGGGCTCGTCCAGAAAGATCGGCAGTTTTTCTTTTCCTTTTTCCATGAGGCTCACAGCAGCCATCCGCATGCTGAAATATACCTGGTCTATCGTTCCACCGCTCAGGCGGTTTACCAGGACAAGCTCATCGGTCTCGGGTACCTCCAGGTTAACCTGGAGCTTGTCATTTGCCAGTACCTTCCGATATCTGTCAGAACTGAGACGGCTCATATACCTGCTCATTTCGTTGTTCAGGGCGGGGGTAAAATCCCTCTGAAGTTTCAGAGCTGTTTCATTCAATATGCTGATGGCCAGTGAGAGGCTTTCACCCAGTTTCTCAAGGGACCGTTTCTTATCCCTCAGCTTCTCTGTTTCCTCCATGACCCTTGCAAGTTCTCCCTCACCGGGAACCTCTGCAAGTCTGGCTTCAAGGGCGGCAATCTGCAGCTCAGTACTTTTTATCCGTTCCTCCAGAAGTTTTATTTCCTCATTTATTTCTTTCTCATCTGTTTCTTCCTGCAGCACGGCAGACCTGTCTTTGAGACCTTCGGTTATTTTTTCAAGCTCCCCTATGCTCCCCAGGGGCCTTCCCAGGATCAATGCCGCTTCTCTTAAACAGGATTTGCACCGGTTTTCAATGCTTTCCATTTCAGCAAGAATGATATTCTTTTGCTGCCGGGCTTTTTTAAATGCCTCGGTTCCCCTTGCTATTTTCCCCACCGCATCTTCATAATCTGAGTATATAATCCCGGCTTTACTGATAATTGAGTTCAGCACATCATTTATATTGTCCAGCTTGTTTTTGAGCTCAGCAAGATGCTTCTCCCTTTCAGAGACTTCCTGTTTCAGAAATTCAAGTTCGCTTCTTTTTTTGATCTGGGTCTCCTTATACGAGAGATAGCCGTTAAGATCAGGAAACCCGTTTTCCTGGAGCGCTTTTGGCAGCCTGTCCTCCCTAAGTTCCTCAATTACCTTGTTTTTAAGGGAATTGAAGAACATTGCCGAAGAAATAACCGCCAGGGCCAGGCCTGTACCAAGAAAAACCGGCGCAGACATCGCAATATACAGGACCAATAATAAGGTAGTGAGGGCCGCGCCCACGGCACCGTATATTTTATATCTGTGATACTTCTTTTGCATCTCTGTTTTTTTCCTCGAACCTTCCTGGTACGGGCCGCGCTCCCTTAATATTTCCTCTACAGATGCGGTTTTCTGTCTGAAGATATCATCAGGATCCAGAGTTTCCTCTGTCCTTTGGATTTTGTCCCGGACCTTTCTTGTCTCTTCTTCAAGCGACAAAATCTCCTCTTCTGCCCGTTTTTTGTCATACAGGAAGAGCTGCGCCCTGGAAACAGTCTCATCATCTATGCCTGCAAAACCGGAATATTCTTCTTCCATCTTTTTATATTTTTCAAGCTCTGAACCAAGTTGCTTGCTTTCGCCTGCAAGAGCCATATATTCATCTTTCAGGGCGGACAGTTTGCTGAGTTTTACCCATTCCCTGAGCTGCTCCTTGCCCTTGAGTTCATCCCGTAGCTTTGCCAGCAGGTTCTTTTTTTCCTGGCATTCAAGAACGGTATCCAGGTATTTTTCATTTAGCTGGGCAAGTTCCTGTCTTTTCAGTTCCAGTTCATTCAGACGCGCATTCACAACATTCAATGGCCTTACTGAGCTCCTGTCGGTTCCGACCCTTTCCAGAAGCTCGGTTTCCAGGCATTTGACTGCCCTGGAAAGGGAAAGCTCTTCTGAACCCGTCGTAGCCAGGTTCGAGAGTTTCCCGACCAGGGTCTTTCTTCCGTCATTGTCTATTTCACATTGCATCTGGCCTATAAACACACTGTTGTTGAAGGTTTCCTCATCAAGTCCCAGATGTTCTTCAGCAAACTTCGGGCCCGTATCTTTTGCATGGGGGAAATCATTGGTGATATTGTTGGCATTTCCGTCATGGATGTTTACGGTGCCTTTTTCAAAATTGCGCCCAACACGGTATACAGAATTGTCACTCAGCGTATACTCCATTACTCCCGAATACTGATCACCGTTCCAGGGTTTATAGTGTTTTACAGGGGGAAGGGTTCCATCCTTTGACCTTTTGCCGCTCCTGAGCCCATAGAGCATGGCCCGGATAAAAGCCTGAAGAGTTGACTTTCCTGCCTCATTTTCCTCATATATGATGTTAAAACCTGCGCCGGGCCTTATTATCAGGTTGGACAGCCTGCCAAAACCTTTTATGTCCAGCAAATTGATTTTCATGTTATTCCCCCCACCATTCGATCTTTCCTGTCTCAAGGGCTTCAAGGCCGAACACCAGGGCCATCTCCAGCTTTTCTGCCTCTTCTCTCAGGAGAATATTTCCGGGATCATTCTCCATTTCTTTTTCCAGTTTTTTTAGTCTTTCCCGTACTTCTCTTACAAAAGCGCCCTTGAGGGTAGGACTCTTTTCCAGCAAGTCCAGGTCAAAGGCTTTCCGGGTTTCATTGCAGATCCTGAAATACAGCCAGTCGGAAAACATATCGGAAATCTCACCGGGGTCCAATGACAGTTCCGTCCTTCCTTTCAAGATCAGTTTGACAAGGTCATGCTGCTTGTCCATGCCCTCAACCGTTTC
>Ga0134094_1001399_pt1 | contig 23584 bp, 20 predicted proteins | sample 5_1taG_FD_94458 | JGI IMG/M metagenome (GOLD analysis project Ga0134094, IMG submission 94458) | Switchgrass degrading microbial communities from high solid loading bioreactors in New Hampshire, USA - 5_19_20_110_A1 metaG | ecosystem: Engineered > Bioreactor > Semi-continuous > Anaerobic >... | reverse complement strand
GCATCGTCTGCGATTTCTCGCTTGACGGCAGCGCCATCAGCTCCGGCACAGGGTTTATCGTGGCCGCCGCGGACGACGGCGCGCTGGTGGTGACGAACAGGCATGTCGTGGAGCAGGACCCGGACTCCGTTTACGTGGTGCTCGATTTCTGGGACTGGAGAATGGGCGGCGGGACGAAGATTAAGGCCGAAGTGGTCGCCCCGTGGGAGGATCTCGACCTGGTGATTCTGGTAACGGAATCGGCGCCGGAGGGGCGCGTGGCGCTGCCGCTGATGGCGTCGGACAGGGTCAGGGTTGCGCAGGAAGTCTACGCGCTGGGCTTCCCCGGCGTCGCCGACAGCGCGACCGACGACGGCGCGCTCCTGCCCTCCACCATCGACGATATTTCCGTCACGCGCGGCGTGGTCAGCAAGCTCAACGCCACAATCAACGGCGCCGCCGCCTTTCAGATGGACGCCACAATCAATCACGGCAATTCGGGCGGCCCGCTCATCACGGCTGACGGCTACGTCATCGGCATTAACACCTGGGGCACCGAGCCGGGCACCAATTTTGCCATCCACGCCGACTATGTGATTGATGTCCTCAACGCGGCCGGCATCGGCACCGAGCCGGCTCCCCCCGCAGACTCCCCAACGCCGGAAATCCCCGCAGTATCCCCAAATCCGGAAATCCCCGCGGAAGCCCCGGCGCCGGAAATTTCCGCAGGCCCCGCGGCGGCCGCTCCTCAGCCGGGCGGCCGGCAGGACGGCTTTGAGCCCGGCACGGCCGGCATCGCGGCTGTCGCCGTCATGCTCGCCGCCATCGGGGGATTCCTTATTGTTCGGGCGCGCCGCAAGGGCACGGCGGCAAAGCCCGCGCCCTCGCCTGCGCGCGCGCCTGCCGCCGTCCCGTCCGGAGCACCGGCTGCGCCTCAGGCCGCGGCCGCGCCGGAAGCAATTCAGCTTGTTAGCGCCGGGGGGGTGCTTATGGGCAGGAGTTTCCCCGTCGCCGGCACGCTGACCATCGGGCGGGACGCAAGGCGCTGCAATATCCTTTTCCCCGCAAGCGCCCCAGGCATCAGCACCGTGCACTGCGAGGTCAGGCCGGGCGCCGGCGGCGTCTTTCTTACCGATCTGGGCTCGTCCTACGGAACCTTCCTGCCGGGCGGGAAAAGGCTGGAGCCTGGCCGGCCCGTGCCGCTTGGCCGGGGCGGCGCGTTTTATCTTGCGTCCGGCGAAAATCAATTCGTCATAAGATAAGCCAAACAGAAGCACAGAGCTTCTATTAATATGAAGAAGGAGACTGCCAGTATGGAAAAAGCCCCCCTCGGTAAAAGGTTTCTCGCTCTCCTCATCGACTCGCTCATTATCGGCTTTGCGGCATTTCTTGTCTCTTTGATTCTGGGGGACATCTTCATCGTGTCATCTTTAATCGCCATGATTTACTCAACCCTGATGGAAGGCTCCGCGCCCTATGCCACCGTCGGAAAGCGCGTGATGAAGCTTAGGGTTGTCGACTCAAACGGTAACGGCGCGGATATGAAGCGGGCCGCTATCCGCAATCTTGTCAAATTCGGCCCCGCCCTGCTCGGCCTGTTTCTGCCGTACATCCCCGGACTTTTTGGCCTTATCAACTACGGCTTCGGCGTCTTCGGCGCACAAAAGCAGGCCATACACGACATGGCCGCCTCCACCTTTGTGGTGCCCGCTGATGCGCCCTATGCCGCCCCCGTTTACGCTGCGCAGTCAGCAAAGCCGCCCGCTTCCCCCGTTTACGCTGCGCCGGCGGTGCCGCCGGTCTCCGCGCCCGGCGTCTTTGTGCGCGGCCTGACCGGCATATACGCAGGCGCGCGCTTTCAGGTGGTGTCGCCTGTTGTGTTCGGGCGGGACCAGGCTTCCTGCCAGATTGTATTTCCCGCGGATGAGCCCGGCGTCAGCGGCCGCCACTGCGAGGTCAGCGTTCGGGACGGGTATGTTTTTCTGACGGATCTCGATTCCTCTTACGGGACCTTCGCCGCCGGCGCGCGCCTGGAAAGCGGCCGGCCGACGGCATTGCGGCACGGCGACAGCTTCACGGTCGGCTCAAATACGTTCACAATCGAGATTGTCTAAGGGGAAAAATCTATGGGCTTTCAGACGGCGATTGTCTCCGCCCGGGGAGGCCGGTCAGTCAATGAGGACAGTGTTCGCACTTCCGAGCGCGGCGATGCGTTTGTTCTGGCCGTCGCCGACGGGCTTGGCGGGCATGGCGGCGGGGATATAGCGTCTGAGGCCGTGACGAAATCGCTGTGCGCCCTGTTTATCGAGCATCCCGACCTCACCGAGCGCGGCATTGGCGGCCTTTTCAGCGCGGCAAATCAGGAAGTGCTCTCCTTGCAGGCGGAGAATAAGCGCATGAAAAGCACGGGTGTCGCGCTCTTTGCCGTCGGCAGCCGGGCAATGTGGGCGCATGTCGGGGATTCCAGATTGTATTATTTTCTTGACGGCCGCATGGTCGCGCATACAGCCGATCACAGCGTATCCTACATGGCGTATCGCGCCGGCGATATCGGCTTTGCCCAAATCCGCTTTCATGAGGACAGAAGCCGCGTCCTCCGCGCCTTCGGCGCCGCGGAGAGCATTCGCGCCGAAATATCGGCGCCTGTTTCGCTCGTAAGCGGCTCTTCCGCATTCCTTATATGTACGGACGGCTTCTGGGAGAACGTTGCGGAAGATGAAATGGAAATCGAGCTTTCCAAGTCGGAAACCCCCGAGCAATGGCTTGCATTGCTGCTTTCAAGGATGGGCGGGAGACTGAAGCCCGACAGCGACAATTATACGGCAGCCGCGGCGTTTTATCTGAGGGATGATATTGACTAGATTAGGTACAACAGCAATGGTATACTGCGTCTCCGCCAAAAAAGGCTTCAAATCGCAATGATTTGAAGCCTTATTGTTACACATAGCAACGACAAAAAACAGTTGAAAAAACGGAAAGAATCTCAATTGAAGGGTTCGGGGGTTTCACCGCAGGAAATGCTGTCAGAAAACGTTGACTTTGCACCTGAAATTGGTATAATAATTTCAGAGAATAATTTTCTAAAATTCGGATTTCGCAGGGAGAACAATATTATGCTCTGGAAGATAATCCAAGGAAAAACGGGATTTATTGATACACCTCAGGCTCTCATACCGACTTACCAGCTTTCCGACCATGAGATTATCATGTTCGACTCGGGTGTTCAGCCCCATCCGGAACTGCTGGACGATCTGGAAGCGAGGAACCTGAAGGTGAGAGCCGTGTTTTGCTCCCATCTCCATCCTGACCATATGGGCAATAACGCCGTGCTCGTGGAGTGCTTCGGTGCCGAAATCTTTACCACTGTTCCCGAGCGAGAGTTTTATGAAAGCTGGGCAGAGCTGCCTTATCCCACCACTTTTATCGGAGATGAAGCATCGGTAACGGTGGACGGGGTGGAGCTCAAAATACTTTATACGCCGGGGCACAGTCCCGGTCACCTGGTCTATATCACGCCGGACGGTGTCTGCTATGTGGGCGACGTGCTGATGTCAAGCCAGGTGCTCCAATGGTCCAAGCTGCCCTATACACAGGATGCCGTACGCGCTATTTTCAGCATGGAAGCCATTCGCAATACCGGCTATCCCTATTATGTGATGGCCCACAAGGGGGTTGTAACCCTGGAAGAGATGCCGGCTCTGGTGGACGAGAACATTCGCAAGGAGCTTGCCCTTTACTATCTGCTGCGGCAGCAGATCCCCGGTCCGAAGAGGATTAAAGAGGTGCTGCATGACTTTATCCTGGCCACAGGGGTTCAGGAGCAGAGCCTCAATAAGTTTACCGTTCTTCATGCGGCTAAGGTGCGTCTGGACGCCCTGATTCGGGCGGGAGAATATCATGTGAAGGACGGAATGGTCATTCCGGAGTTAGTGCGCGTGTAAAGTCATACTTCATCACGTCAGAAATGAAATCCGCGCTGCAGGATGCAGCGCGGATTTTTCTATGTATTAGCAGTATTAAGTGAACATTCCGCCGTTGACGGGGAGAACGGCGCCGTTTACGAAGCTGGAGTCGTCGCTTGACAAAAAGTAGACAGCAGCGGCAAGCTCATCAACCGTGCCGAAGCGCCCCGCGGGGACGGCTTTGAGATAGATATCCAGCAGATGTTCAGGGACGCTGCGCATCATTTCGGTGTCAATCATGGCAGGCGTGATGGCGTTTGATGTGATGCCCTTGGAGGCCAGTTCCTTGGCCAAGCTTTTCGTAAAGCCGATCACAGCCGCCTTGGTGGCGGAATAATTGGCCTGGCCTGCATTGCCACCGGCAGAAGAAGATGAGATATTGACAATCTTGCCGTATCTCTGTTCTCTCATCAGCGGCACAATGTGCTTGCAGCAATAATAGACGCCGTTGAGATTCACGTCGACCACCTGCATCCACTGCTCGTCGGTCATTTTGTGGAACAAGGCGTCCCGGGTGATGCCGGCGTTGTTAACCAGAATATCAATCCGGCCGAAAGCTGCCAGGGTCTGAGCCACGGCGGCCTTTACCTCGTCATCTTTGGATACGTCGCATTTACAAACCAGAATATTGCCGCCGACATCCTCGGCGGTTTTCCGGGCAAGGGTTTCATCGTAATCGAAGATAGCGACACCGGCGGCTCCCTCTTTCACAAAGCGTTTGACGATGGATGCGCCGATGCCCTTGCCTCCGCCTGTTACGACTGCATACCTGCCGTTTAAGCCACTCATTTTAGTCCCTCCTGTTCGAATCGTTCTCTGCCGCCGAAAGCAGCGCAAATAAGCGTTATCTAGGCGCTCAGGCGATGCCGCGCCATAACATTAAGCCGGAAGCCTCCGCGTATCACCGCGGGCGAGGGCAGCCCTTCCCTGCCCGGCCGTTATCAGCCGCTTTATCGAATTGGGACTGCCCGGGTACGCCATGAATCCGTCCGAAACCGGTTGCCCGCAAAACACCGGGCGGAGGGCCTCCCGGGTGCGGCAACCGGCCGCACCCGGGAATCGGGGCTACAGAGACATGCTCTTGCAAATACCGCTTATCGCATTCCCCGCGGGATTGCTTTCAGGGGAGTTAAATATATGTACAAGGCGGACTCGTCCGTGTCGATACGCGAAAATCCAGCTTCTCCCTTAAACTGAAGGGAGCTTCAATTGTACTCGTAGAATCCTTTGCCGGTCTTGCGCCCGAGGCGGCCTGCCTTGACCATTTCTTCAATCATATCGAAGCAGTCGGGTTTTTCGCCGGTCTGAGCCATGCCGGCCTTCATGAGGTCGTAGGTTAAGTCAATGCCGGTCATGTCCATCAGCCGGAAGGGACCCATGGGGTGCCCCAGTCCCTGCTCGCAGGCGATGTCCACTTCTTCATAGGTCAGATATCCGTTCTGAACCAGATAGCGGGCTTCGGCATTAATGACGCTCACGATACGGTTGGCGGCAAAGCCGCTGATCTCTTTTTTCATCCAGACGGGGGTCTTGCCGCAGCTACGGCAGAACTCCAGCACAGCCTCGGCGTTGGCGGGGTCGGTATGCGGCCCCTGAACCACTTCCACAAACTTCATAACCAGAGCGGGATTGTAGTAGTGGCAGTTGAGCAGGCGGCCGGGGTTGGAAATGCAGTCCTTGAACAGGGAGGAAACCATGAAGCTGGAATTGGTCGCCACGATGGTGTCGGGACGAATGACGGCATCCAGTTCCTTAAACAGCGCTGCCTTCGCTTCATACACTTCCACAATGGCTTCGATGACCAGGTCGGCGTTGCCCGCGGCGGCCTTTAAGTCATTTGCCACGGTGAAGTTTCTCTTCGCTTCGGCAACCTGCTCCGGTGTCATGCGGCCCTTGGCGATGCGCTCGGCGAGGTATTCGTCCTTCCACATCTCCACCTTTTTGCAGACCTCGGGAATCTTGTCGTAACAGGTGACGCTATATCCGGAAATCGCGGCGTTTAGTGCAATCTGGCTGCCCATTCGGCCGCCGCCGACGACACACACATTTTTGATTATCATCTGGTTTCCTCCGTTATCTCTTCAGGTTTTCAATGACGGCAGTGGTGCCCAGGCCGCCGCCGCAGCAAGAGGATACGATGCCGTAACGGCCGCCTGTCCGCTCGAGATGGCGCATCGCGAACATGGTGATACGGGCGCCCGATGCGCCGTTGGGGTGGCCGATGGCAATGGCGCCGCCGTTGGGGTTCCACTTGCTCTGGTCGATAGCCTTGCCGGACAGGCTCTCCATTTCGCGGATGACACTCAGGTTCTGGGCGGCAAAGGCCTCGTTGCACTCGAAGACATCCATATCGTCAATGGTCAGGCCCAGCTTCTTGAGCGCCTTCATGTTGGAGTAGGCAGGGCCGATGCCCATATAATCCTCCCAAACGCCGTGATGGGCGCCGCCCACCCAGCGCGCAGCGGGAGTATAGCCCATCTCCCTGGCCTTTTCAGCGGTCATAACCAGCAGGAACGCGGCGCCGTCGTTGCGGCCCGAGGCGTTGCCCGCGGTGGTTACGCCGTCCTTGTTGACGGGGGGCAGCTTGGACAAAACCTCCACAGTGGTGCCGGGACGGGGAAACTCGTCCTTATCAATGACAACTTCAGGCGTCTTTTTTGTGGCGGGGAGCGTAATCGGGATGATTTCGTCACCGGTAATTCCCTTTTCATACGCCTTGGCCAGGCGCTCCTGGCTGCGGGCGGCAAACTCATCGGCTTCCCCGCGGGTGACGTTCCACCTTACGGCCATTTTGTCGCTGATGGAAATCATATCGATGTTGCGCTCCTTGTTGGGCGTCAGAGCGGGAGCCATGGGATATGGCGGAATCAGCTTATACTGCGGGCGGGACATGGGAAATTTGGCCGTCATGGTGGAATAGGACTCCATGCCGCCAACGATGACGACGTCGGCCATGCCGCTCATGATTTTCCATGCGGCGTGGTTGAGGCCTGTGATGGCCGAGCCGCACTGCATCTCAACGAAGGTGCCCGAACATTCGACGGGCAGCTTAGACTGCAAAACGATATACCTTGCGGTGGCCTTGCTCTTCATATCGCCGAGAGCGCAGCCTGCAATCAGGCTGTCGACCGTGCCGCGCTCCAAAACTTTGGTGCGGTCAAGCAGGCCGTTGACCACATGGGCGGCGATGTCTACGCTGGCCAGTGTTCTCAGGCCGCCGCCGAAGTTTGTAAAGGCGGAACGGGCGCCGTCTACGATGACTACTTCACGCATCTTTTCCACTCTCCTTTGTCAGCGTCTCAGGTTTTCAATAATCGTGGTGGTCCCATGGCCGCCGCCGCAACAGGAGCTGAAGAGGCCGTAGCGGCCGCCTGTTTTCTCCAGTTGACGCATGGCGAACATGGCGATGCGGGCCCCCGAAGCGCCGTTGGGGTGGCCGATGGCAATGGCGCCGCCGTTTGGGTTCCATTTGGACTGATCGACGGCCTTTCCTGTTATTCTTTCCATTTCGCGGATGACAGACAGGTTCTGGGCGGCAAATGCCTCGTTGCACTCGAACACGTCGAAGTCCTCGATGGTCAGGCCGGCCGCTTTCATGGCTTTCAGATTGGAGTAAGCGGGTCCGATGCCCATCAGAGAGGCGGGCACGCCGATGTCGGCGCCCGTCACCCAGCGGGCGTAGGGGGTGTAGCCAAGCTCTCTGGCCTTGTCCGCTGACATCATTAAAAGGAATGCGGCGCCGTCGTTGCGCCCGGAGGCGTTGCCCGCGGTGGTCACGCCGTTGGGGAAAACGGGCTTCAGCTTCGCCAGCCCTTCCATCGTGGTGTTAGGACGCGGGAACTCATCTTTATCGATGACAATCTCAGGCGTTTTCCTGGTGGCGGGGTAAACGAAGGGGACGATTTCGTCGCCGGTGATGCCGTTCTTATAGGCCTCGGCCAGGCGCATCTGGCTGCGGCAGGCAAACGCGTCGCATTCCTCGCGGGTGACGTTCCACTTGACGGCCATTTTATCGCTGACCTCAATCATGGAAATGTCTTCTTCGTCAGTGGGCGCCAGGCGGGGTTTCAGCGGGATGGGGGGAATAAGCTTATACGGCTCGTCGTTCATGGAAAATTCCGCGAACATGGTGCTGTAGGACTCCATGCCGCCCACCAGCAGAATGTCCGCGTCGCCGAAGGCAATCGCGGCGGCGGCGTGGTTGATGCTGGTGATGGCCGAACCGCACTGCATTTCCACAAAGTGAGCCTCGGTTTCTTCAGGAAGCCCCGCCGCCAGAGCGGCGTAGCGGGCAGGGTTGGACGCCTTCAGGTCGCGCAGGGCGTTGCCGCAGAACACGCCGTCCACCCTGGCCTTTTCCAGTATTCCGGTCCTCTCCAGAAGACCCTTCATAACAAAACCTGCAATTTCTGTGGAGGTTAAATCGCGCAGGCCGCCGCCCATATTGGTAAAGGCGGAACGGGCGCCATCCACAAAAACAACTTCGCGCATAAATGGAACCTCCCTGTGTTTAAAGTTTTCCGTGGTGGCGGAGCAGCTGGATTAATCCCCTGTCACGGAAATGTTCGATCTCTTCGTTGGTGCGGCCGTGTGAATCTTCCCGGCGGCTCATTTCCAAATCCATCTGCTCCTGGCATGTCTGCCAGAAACTCATATAGCTTTCGGGCCACCGGGTAAAGTTGGCAAAACTTTCCAGCCAGTTTCCGCCGGAGCTGCCGATTCCTCCGAACAATGTGCCCTGAATCCCGTGTTCTCCGCCGGCAAGCTGCAGCGTTAAGTTGATTCCCATGAGTCCGTAGCGCATTCCGGGTCCGTATGTAAAGGCTCTGTCAATATCCTCCATGGTGGTAATGCCGCTTTGGATCATGTGCGTGCTTTCCCGAAACAGCACGGACATGAGCCGGCTTCCGATATAGCCCGGGCTTTCCTTTTTCAGAACAACCGGCTCCTTGCGGATATCCCTGAAAAAGCCGACCAGAGTCCGGAGATGTTCGGGGCTTGTCTTCTCGCCGCCCGCCATTTCCACCAGCGGAAGAAGGTGGACGGGGTGATAGGGATGCGTGCCGACGAGACGCTCCGGGTGCACCATACTCCGGGCGATTAAAGTGACGGAGATGCCGGAGGTGGACGTTGCGATGATGGTACTAGGGCGGCAGCAGGCCTCGATATCGGACATGACCGACTGCTTGAGCGCCAGATTTTCCGGGCAGCATTCCAGCACCAGATCGGCCTGCGCCAGAGCCTGCTGTTTATCAGTCGTAAAGCGCAGCTTTTTCAGCCGCCGGTCCCGCTCTTCGGCAGTAAGGACGTTCTCGTCAACCAAAAGGTCGAGATTGCGGGATATGCGCAGCCCGGCTTTCCGCAATGCCTCTTCCGTCAGGTCGAAGAGAGTGACGTTGTATATGTCGAAGCGGAGCAGATGGGTGGCCCAGCCGCTTCCGATGAGGCCGGCGCCGTATAGCGTGATGTTCTGTATCATAGGCGGATCACCGCTGGCCGACCAGATGACACGCAACAAAGTGATTCGGCTCCGCTTCCACCAGCCGGGGGTTCTCGCAGGTGCAGCGCTCGACGGCGTAGGGGCAGCGGGGAGCGAAGCGGCAGCCGGGCTTGGGTTCAATCGGGGAGGTCAGCTCGCCTTTGAGCACATTTGTAATCTTGTTCTTGTAACCCATAGCAGGAATGGGTATGGCCTTGAGCAGAGCCTGTGTGTAGGGATGGAGCGGATTGGCGAACAGCTCGTCGGAAGGCGTTTTTTCGACCATCTGCCCCAGATACATGACGGCAATATCATCAGAGATATGTTTGACCACGGACAGGTTGTGCGTGATAAAGATGTATGTCAGGCCCAGCCGATCCTGCAGCTCCATCATCAGGTTTAAGACCTGCGCCTGGATGGACACGTCCAGCGCGGAGACAGGCTCGTCGCAGACGATAAACCTGGGGTTTAACGCAAGGGCGCGGGCAATGCCCACGCGCTGGCGGCGGCCGCCGTCCATCTCGTGCGGATAGGTGTTGACGTAGCGTTCCGCCAGCCCCACGGCTTCCATCAGCTCGGCCACGCGCGCGGCGGTCTGGGCCGAGGTTTTGTAATACTTATGGATTTTCAGAGGTTCGGCAATGAGCTGGGATACGGTCATGCGGGGATTGAGAGAGGAGTACGGGTCCTGGAAAATATTCTGCATTTGCTTGCGCAGAGGGAGCATTTCGGCCTTGGTTTTATTCTAAATCTCCTCTCCGTTGAAAATGACCTTGCCGTCGGTGGCCGGGATCAATCCGAGAATCGTGCGCCCCAGCGTAGACTTCCCGCATCCCGATTCACCGACGACGCCCAGCGTTTTGCCTTCTTCCAGGCTGAAGCTGACGTCGTCTACGGCATGGAGCTTTCCGACAGGCGTGTAAAAGTACTTTTTCAGGTTCCGGCATTCCAGCAAAACGTTGCTCATTTTGTTTCCTCCTCTCTCACCGTGGTCGTCTCGCCCCAGTCGGCTGCCATGTGGCACATGATGCGATGCTCGCCGCGGTGATAGACGGGGGGGCACTCGGTACGGCATTTATCCATGCAGTTGGGACAGCGGGGGTGGAATTTGCACCCTTCCGGCAGGTCGGTCGGGTCGGGCATGAGCCCCGCGATGGGGCTTAAGCGGTCTGTTTTTTCGGTCAGGTTAGGGATGGAGCCGAACAGGCCGGTTGTATAAGGGTGGTGACGGCGCGTCGGATCGAAAATATCCTCCAGCGTCCCGTACTCCACAATCTCGCCCGCATACATGATGGCCACATAGTCGCAGAAGGCGGCGACCACGCCCAAGTCATGGGTAATGAGCAGAATGGAGGAGTTCAATTCCTTTTTCAGGTCCTGCATCATTTCCAGCACCTGCGCCTGAATCGTCACGTCAAGCGCGGTGGTGGGCTCGTCGGCGATGAGCAGTTCGGGCCGGCAGGCGATGGCGATGGCAATCATAACGCGCTGCTTCATACCGCCGGAAAACTGGTGCGGATAGTCGTACTGGCGGAAGGCGGGAATGCCCACGAGTTCTAAAATCTTTCCAACCCGCTCGCGCAGTTCGTCCCGGGATATTTTTTTCTCATGGAGCTTGATAACTTCGGCAATCTGATCGCCGACCCGGTAGACGGGATTTAAGCTGGTCATGGGGTCCTGGAACACCATGGAGGCCTTGGAGCCGCGCAGCTTGCGCAGTTCTTTTTCCTTCATGGTCAAAATGGGGTTGCCGTCCAGATAGATTTCTCCCTGCGGGATTTTTGCGGTATAGGCCGGAAGCATCCGAAGGATGGACAACGCCGTGGTGGTTTTGCCTGCGCCGGTCTCTCCCACCAGCCCCAGTGTCTGGCCGCGCTCGATTGTCAAATCAATGCCGTTGACGGCGCGCACAGTCTCGCCGTCTGTCACATAATGAACGTGAAGGTTCTTGATTTCCAACAGTTTATCTGCCATGACGCTCACCTTACGCCTTTCCTTTGAGTTTCGGGTCAAAGGCGTCGCGCAGGGCGTCGCCCAGGATGTTAATGGACAGGGCGGTAATGGCAAGGAAGATGCCCGGGATGGTCACAAGATGGGGATGGTACTGGAAGTCGCCCAGCCCCTGAGAGAGGATGGCGCCCCATTCCGGCGTGGGAGGCTGCGCGCCAAGACCGAGGAAGGACAAGGTGGCGCCCAGCAGGATTGTGCCGGATATGTTAACGGTGGCCTGAATGAGAATCTGGCTGACAATGTTGGGAATGACGTATTTGCGGATGATCCGGGGGCCGGAAGCGCCTAACGCTCTGGCGGACTCAATGTACTCCTGACTGACCACGCCCAGCGCGGCGGCGCGCAGCACGCGCGCGAAGCAGGGGATGCCGCCGAACCCGATGGCGGAAATCATCTGAGGCACGCCGACGCCGAGGCCGGCGATAATGGCAAGTGTAATGAGCAGGGACGGAATGGCCATCCACATATCAAGAATGCGCATGATGATGTTATCGGCCTTGCCCCCCAGATAGGCGGCGGTGGTGCCGAGAATGGTGCCGCAGGTGGCCTGAATCAGGGTGGCAAATATGCCCATCATCAGGGATATGCGGGAGCCGTGAATGATGCGGGCAAACAGGTCGCGGCCCTGCGCGTCGGTGCCGAACCAGAAATCCTTACCGGGATCTTTCAGCCGGTTGGGGATATTCAGGTCAATCGCTTTGCTGTAAGGCACAATCAAATCGGCGAAGATGACCATAAAAAGCAGAAGAGAGATGACTATCATGGCAAAGATAGCCTTTTTATTGCGGAACAGCCTGCGCGTCACCTCGCGGAACTGGCTGTTCTGCCTGACGGCTTTTTTAGGGGTTGCAGTGCTCATTCTGCCGCCTCCTTTTTGATGCGTGCATTTCTGTATTGCCCGGCCTGATACTTGGCGCGGATACGCGGGTCGATATAGGCGTAGACGATGTCGACGATAATCATCATGACCATAAAGAAGACGCCCAGAACGACGAGAGAGGCCATGACCTGCGGAACATCCTTTCGGCGGATGGCGGTCACGCCCATAAGGCCAAGCCCCGGGATGGAAAACACCGACTCGATGACAATGGCGCCGCCCATCAGGTTGGACAAACTCATGCCGGTCAAGGTGACAAGCGTCATCAGAGAGTTCCGGAAGGCGTGCTTCCAGGTGACCGACGCGCCCGAACACCCTTTGGACATCGCGGTGCGGACGTAGTCCTGGCGCGTGTTATCCAGCATGGCCGAGCGGGTGTAGCGCAGGTAGCTGGCCGCATATCCCACGCAAAGCGTCGCGGTGGGCAGCACCCAGCTCTTCCAGCCGCCGGTGACGCCGCCCGCCGGGAACCAGGTCCAGGCCAGGGCAAACTGCAGCATGAGCAGCAGGCCGAGCCAGAAGGCCGGCATGGCAGCCAGAAACATGGACAGCGTGGAGAGAGAATGGTCGGCGATGGAGTATTGCTTTGTGGCGCATAAAACGCCGAGCGGCAGGCCGATGAGCAGCGCAAAGCCCAAACTGAGCAGCGTCAGCTTGAGTGTGTAAGGCAGCCGGGCGCCGATTTCCTCAAACACGTCGCGGCGTGTATAATACGATTGCCCGAAGTCGCCATGGAGGGCATCCCACAGCCACTTCCCATAGCGCTGTAAAAGAGGAAGGTCATACCCCAGCTCATGGTTTAATTGAGCCACCTGCTCCTCGGTGGCGTCGCCGCCGAGGATGATGCGCCCGGGGTTGGACGGGGTAATGTTAATGAGCAGGAAAACAACCAAAGTTACAACCAGCATGGTTGGTATGATCATTAAGATGCGTTTTGCAACAAATCTAAGCATTGAGGTCCTCCTTGTCACGAGGGCGGTAAAAACCAGCCGGGCAGCCTGAAAGGCGCCCGGCTGGCTATTCATACCGGGATCAGTTCTCCCAAGTGGCGTAACAAAGTTTGATCCAGCCGAAAGCAGGTTCCGTATTGGCGTTGCGGTTCAGATTGCTGGGCGCAAAGTAGGCGCCGCTGCCGCTGTAGCAGGGGACGTACAGACATTCTTTGCTGATTTCGATGTTGATGTCCTCCAGCATCTTTCTCTGGGCTTCCATATCGGCGCTGCCGTAAGCGGCGATGATTTTCTGGTCAATTTCCGGATTGTTGTAGCGGAAGACGTTGTAGTAGCCGGTCGAGTGGAACAGAGCGTAGAAGCTGGATACAGGGTGCGCCAGGCTGGTGCCGTACTCAAACATGCACAGATCAAAGTCGCCGTCGGTGACGCGCTGAATCACGGTGGCGGATTCCTGACCTTCCATCGTCACGTTGATACCGGAGGCGCGGAGGAAGGCCTCAATAGTGGTCGCCCAGGACTCGGTGACGGCGATGCCGGAGGTATACAGCAGCTTGATCGGTTCGCCGTTATAGCCGGCTTCGGCCAAGAGCTGCTTCGCTTTTTCAGGGTTGTAATCATAGGTCACCACGTCGGTGGTAAAGCCCTGAGCGCTTTCGGGAATCAGGGAAATGGCCGTCTTCCATAAGCCGCCGCTGACGGCCAGAGCCACATCGGAGGAGTTGATGGCGTGGGCAATCGCCTGGCGGATTTTCAGGTTGTTTAAGTTGGGGCGGCTGGTGTTCATGGCCATAACAGTGACGGTGGAGAGGCTATAGCCGTATGTAGTCAGCCCTTCCTTATTGTAAAACAGCTCAAAGTCTTCGGCGCTGACGGCATAGTAGATATCCAGCTCGCCGTTCTGGAAGCGCACGCGGGAAGCGGTCTGGTCAGGAATAATCATGTAGTTGAGCGTTTTAATGGCGGGAGAACCGCGCCAGCCTTCCTCGAAAGCGGTCAGAACAATGCCCTGGCCGGGAGTCCAGCTCTCCAGCTTATAAGCGCCGGTGCCGACCAGCATCTCGGGAGAGTTTGTCCCGTATTGCTCGACCAGCTTCTTGTTCACAATGGTCATCGTGGCGGTGGACAGCAGCTGGGGCAGACGGGTGCACGGGATGGACAGGGTGCACTTGACGGTATAATCGTCAACCTTCTCCACGTTGGTGATGAAGTTGACGCGGTTAGACGTGACGGGGGATTCCACCATGCGCTGGATGGAGAAAGCCACGTCGTCGGCCGTCAACAGGTCGCCGTTGGAGAAGTGAACGCCCTCGCGAATGTGGAACACAAACTCAGTGGCGGTCTCGTTCATTTCGTAGCCGGTGCACAGCGAGTACTGGAGATCGTCATATCCGCCGGGGCCAATTTCAAACAGATTGTCGAAAATCTGATAGATGACAGCCATGTCGTAGACGCTTGTGGAGTACTGGGGATCCAGTGTGGTGGGTTCAGCGAACAGGCGCAGATTCAAATCAGTGCGCGGCGCACCGGGGGTCTGGGACGCGTCGGGCTTTTTGCTCTCGGTGGGATTGGGGGTGGGATTGCCGGTGGGATTTTTAGAGCCTTCGCAGGCGGTCAGCGCCAAGCTGAGCACCATAACCAGAGCCAGCAGCAGAATCAGTTTCCTTTTCATGATGGGCCCTCCAAACGTAATAAATGATTTAATGAGTTTCCGCACATGTATGTTTTCCAAGTGCGGGGCGAAGATGCAAATTCCCAAATTCATGCGAATGAATGTTGGGTTCCTTAAATGTTCTGCAATTCACCTCTTCCTGTTTTTCCAAATTCATATTTTATGGTTTGCTTTGTCGGAAGTTATGGTCATATATTACACGGATACCCCCGCCATTGTCAACACGTTTTTAGACAATTTCAATATATTTGTTCTAAAAATTATGTAAATTTTTTCAATTATTATTTCCTAATATTCATATTGAAATTTGGCTATAATTTTTCTGATATTTAAAATCAGTTCTGACAAATATTCACTATTTATCTTGCAATCCGTCTCTTGTCCGTGTTATGATAAAATGAATCTCAGAACATTCTGCGGTCAATATAACGAAAGAGGAGGTGTTGCTCTTGGCCATAATCAATCAGGAAGTGTCAGTATTATGGGTAGCGGAAGCTAACTTTAAATATCAGACCGGGATAAAAATACATACGCACGATTATTACCACCTGTTTATGGTGCGGCAGGGGCCTTTGGATTTCACGGTTGGCGACAAGACTTATACGCTGAGTAACGACGAGAGCGTGATTGTCAAACCCGGTATTCCCCACGGTTTAAACGATGTGCAAATCCCCATGGGGCGCTGCTACGAAGTAAAATTCACCGTAACGACGACGAGGCTTGAGGTCCTTCTCTCCACCCTGCCGGATACCTTCCCCAAGGATTCCTTTGTTGCCAATACGGTTCAGGAAGTGGTGCAGGAGAGCACCCTCCAGGAGCCCTCCACCCCCGCTTTTGTATCGGGGTATATGACGTCTCTGATTCAGTACCTTTTCCGGCACTACAGCAACAGGGAGCATTCGGAGACCTCGTTTATCGATACCGTCGGGTTTTCAAAGGTTTCAAAGGAAATCATTCAGTATCTGGAGCGCAATTACGACCGTGACGTCCCTCTGCAGGAGATTGCGGACGCGGTCGGCTTTAATAAGAATTACATCTGCTCGGTGTTTAAGCGAGATTCGGGCATGACGATCGGAAACTGCCATACCATTATCCGAATCCGCAAGGCGGCGGAGCTGATCTCTTTCTCCGATATGAGCTTAAATCAGGTCGCGGCGGCCACCGGCTTTACTAACTTAAGCCACTTCAACCGCATTTTTAAGAAAGTCGTGCGCATCCCGCCCGGGCAGTATCGCCGGATGTTCGCGTCCAACATCCTGACCTACGGCAAGGTCAACGACGAGGTGATCAACGAGCTGCTGGATGAAAACGGATTTATCGTATCCGTTCTGCGCCGCAAAAAGCTGACAATCGAGAACATCCTGCTTCAGATGTGCGAAGATAACTGCGCCGATCAGAAAACAAAGGAACTGATTCAAAGAACGGCGCTCAAGAAAAGAAAAAAGAACACTGAAAATGAATCGACCGGATCGTAGCGGCGCTGCGATCCGGTCTTGTTTGTAAGGGCGCCTAAACTATATCTGATACTCTTTCAGAGAGTGGCGCCTGATTCCGAGAATCCGGCGGGCTTCCTCCGCCGTGGCAATCTCCCGGCCGGCCAGCCGGGCCAGTTGAACGGCGCGTTCCAACAGTTGAACGTTCGTGGCCTTGACGCCGCGGGACATATACAGGTTATCTTCCAGGCCGACCCGCAGGCCGTCGCATCCCATTGACAGGCCCGCAAGCATCATATCCATGTGGCGGATTCCGATGCCGGTGACCGACCAGGTCGAGCCCTCGGGCAGCATGTCCCTCAGGAAGACCAGGTTCTTTGTGGTGCCGTCGGCGGCCCCGCCGACCCCTAATACAAACTGGAAGTGACACGGGGTGGGAATGCTGTGCTTTTTTATGTAATACAGGGCGTTGTTGATCATCCCGATATCAAAAATCTCAAACTCCGGCTTGATGTCATACTCCACCACGCAGGCGGACAGCTCTTCCAGGAAACCGGGGTCGTTGACGAATACGCCGCCGTAGTTCCAGTTGAACGTGCCGGAGTCATAGGAGCACATCTCGGGACGAAGCTTCTTTAAGTGCGCCAGCCGAACCTCATAGGGCTCGATTTTGTTGGAGCCCGAGGTGGTCAGGTTCACAACGACGTCCACGCCGGCGGCTTCCACGGCCTTCTTGATGGCCACGAAGGCGTCGGTGAATTTTTCGGTGCTCATGGTGGGCCACCCGCTATCGTCACGGACATGGATGTGAACGACCGCGGCGCCCGCCTTGGCGACAGCCACGACCTGCTCGGCAATCTCGTCGGCATGATAAGGGACGGTGGGGGCGGCTTCCTTTGAGATGTCGGATCCTGTTAAAGCGGCGGAAATAATCAGCTTATTCATTTAAGTCGCTCCTTTAACTACGAAAGTTTCTTTCGTTTAATCTTCAAAAATCGCAACGGGGCGAACCCATCCGGCGGAAGCGCCTTCAATTTTAATCGGGAAGCAGGCTACTTTGAAGCCGGTCGCGGGGAGCTTATCCAGATTGGACAGCTTCTCAATGTGGCAGTAGCCGCGGTCAATACTGGCAAAGTGGCCTTCCCAGATAATGCTTTTGTCGTGAGTTTTCTGAAACTCCTCCGCCACCAGCGGAAGAGGACGGTCCCAGCTCCAGGCATCGGTCCCAACAACGGTAACGCCCCGCTCGGTCAAGTAATTCGTGGACTCCCGGCCCATGCCGCAGCCCCGAATCAGATAATCCTCCGACTCCTGATAAGGGCCTGCGCCCGACTGGATGAGAACGATGTCGCCCGCCTTGAGCGTATATCCGATTTCCTCCAGCTTCGCCTCCACATCGGCCGCCGTAATCAGATGTCCGTCGCCCTTATCCGAGAAATCCAGCTTCACACCGTCTCCAAAGCACCATTCCAAAGGCACCTCGTCAATGGTGATGGCCCGCTCGCCGCCGCTCATCGTGGGATGATAATGCCAGGGAGCATCAAGATGGGTTCCGGTGTGGGTACCGAGCATGACGCCTTCGTAAGCCCATCCGAGGCCGTTGGGAAGGTCTTCTGCAGTGGCGCCGGGATAGAAGCTCAGCATGTTGTCCCGGCCGGCCTCATGGTCGGTATAGACGATATAGGGGCGCTGGGCGGGGGGATCATTGACCGCTCCGTTTTTCAGGGTGGAGCTTAAGTCTATGATTCTCACGATCATCTCTCCTCTTGATTGTGAATTTTAGAAAATTAGAATTCTCAAGTCGGGGCAACGATCTATCAATATGGCCGCATAATAACATAAAATAAGAAAAATTTCAACGCAAAAATCTTATTTTCAGATAAACTATTGACGCTTGCGCCAAAAACGTGTAGCTTAATTTCAGAAAACTTTCGGAGGTATGCAATGAAGCCTCGTCAGTTGACTACGGCGCAGGAAGCCGTCACAAGAATCAAAGACGGCGATGTCTTTTCCTTAAACGCAGTCGGCGCCATTGGGTTTCCGGATGCTTTTTTCCCGGCGCTGGAAGAGAGATTCCTAAAGGAGGGCCACCCCCGCAATCTGACGCTTTATTCGGCCTGCGGTTTTGGAACTGAGACGTCCGGAATCCGGCATCTGTCACCTCCCGGCTTGATTTCCTGCCTGATGGCGGGATACATACTGCCTGACTCTGCATTCGCCTCCGCAATAATTGCCGGGGAGATGGAGGGCTATAACCTGCCGCAGGGGATTATGTCCATGAATTTCCGCGCGGCCGCCGCCGGGCGGCCCGGATTTCACTCCAAGGCGGGCCTGCACACCTTCGCAGACCCCAGATATCAGGGCTGCGCCCTCAACGAGCGTTCAAAACGGCAGCTTGTGACGGTGGATAAGGTTGACGGCGAGGAGTACCTGTTCTATCGCACCGTGAAACCCGATGTGTGCATCCTGCGCGGCACCGCCGCCGACCCCTGCGGCAACATCACCATGGAGAAGGAAGCCCACACGGGGGATGCTCTTGCCATGGCCATGGCCACCCGCAATAACGGCGGCCAGGTGATGGTGCAGGTGGAACGGCTGAGCGACACCGCAGCCAAACCGCAGGATGTCCGCATCCCCGGAGCGCTGGTGGACGCCATCTGGGTGAGCCCTTATCAGCCCCGGACAAATCGCCGCGGCTGCAACCCCTTCTATTCGGGCGAGCGGCGCGCGCCGGAAGAGCCGGATGCAAAACTCTGTCCGGAGAACATGACCCTTAAACGCCTGCCCGGAAAACCTGTTTCGCCGGCGGAGCGCATCATCGCGCGCCGTGCCGCGCTGGAGCTTAAAGACAGCTATATGGTGAGTTTAGGCATCGGGACACCCATGCTGGCCGCCTGCGAGGCGGCGGAGATGGGGCTTCTGACCGACCGCCACCACCTGTCAATAGAAACCGGCGCATTAGGCGGCGTGCCCGTGCCGGATGATTTCGGTGCGGTGATAAACCCCGAGGCGATTTATGACATGGCCTCCCAGTTTGAGTTTTACGAAGGGGGATGTCTGGACGCCGCGCTGGTAGGCGCTCTTGAAATTGACGGCAGCGGCAACGTAAACGTCATCCGCAAGGGCAACGCGCTCTTCGGCGCGGGAGGATTTCACCATGTGACCCACTCGGCAAAGAAGATTGTCGTATGCTCGCGCTTCCGCCGCGGCTCCGGTTTTGCCGAGGAAAACGGGCAAATCAAACTTGTGGACGGCTCCGACGACAAGTTTGTGAAGGAAGCGGAGTGCGTTGCGCTCAACGCCCGGTATTTCCGCGCCCTGGGCAAGAAAATCATTTACATTACCGAGCGCTGCGTCCTGGAACTGCAGGATGACGGATTTGTGTTGACCGAGATTACGCCCGGCCTTCACCCCCTGTACTCGGTCATGCAGTACATCCCCTTCCCTGTTAAGGTGGCCGGAAGGCTGCGCTATATGCCAACCGTGTGCTTTGACTTTCTGACAAAAGGGATGCGGCAAAAGGGGGAGTGACCGTGGCGCAAAACAAAGCCCCCTATATTCTGCTTGACCCGAAGGCAAAGCGAGGCGCCATCATGGGCGCCAGCTTTCTATGGTTTTACAATCTCCTGTTTTCTTTCACAATGCCGGTGGTCTTCCCATCCCTTTTAAGGCGCTACGACATGCTCGCGTTCAATGCCATTCTCGGCGGAATATCCTCTCTGTTTTCCTGCTTGATTACCCCCATCGGCGGAAAGCTGGGCGACCGTTTCGGGCGCAGACGGGTATGCCTGTTGACCGGCTACATCCGGCTGATTCTGATGCTGCTTTGCGCCATTCCCACCAATGGCACGGTTTTTCTTGTCGTTTACTCTCTCGGCTCCTTCGCCGGAGGTCTGCTGAACGCCTACCCTGCTTCTATCCTCAGCGACGTGACGACGCCCGAGGAGCGTCCCCGGTGGTTCGGACTCTTCGGCACTATCAACGGCGCATCGTTAATGATTGGTTTGCTGGGCGGAGGATTGGCGGTGGACCATCTCGGGCCCTTAAGCGTTTTCTGGTTTTTTGCGCCCTGGGGCGCAATCGCCCTGGCTCTGCTGACCGTTTATTATCCGAATCAGAAGGCGGACAAGCGCCCTCCCTTCGACTGGGGCGGGATTCTGCTGCTCGCGGCCGGCCTTTCCTGCATCCTGGCATGGTGCGCTCTCGGCGGGAGCTATTTTGACCGCGGTTCTTTCTTTGGAATCGCTCTTCTTCTGGGAGGGCTGGTCGTCATCGGGCTGCTGATATGCTATGAAAAGCGCGTCACAGATCCGATGATTGACTTAAAGCTGTTTTCCAACCGGAACTTTTTTATGTCCTTTTCGTGCCATTTGCTGATCGCGCCCATGATGTGTCTTTGCGCTTCCGTGCTGGCGCTGTACGGACAGATGAGCCTCGGCCTTTCCGCAACCATAAGCGGTACCCTCGCCTTGCCGAAAAATATCCTGTTTTTGATTTTGCCCACCTTCTTCGGCGCGTGGATTGCCCGAGACCAGCGGCGTTTCCGCACAGCCTTTCTCGGCTGCGGCATAGCCATCGGAATTGCGAGCCTCTTGGCGTCTACCTGGACGATGAACACTCCGGTCTGCGTCATCTATGCGGTGATGCTGATTTTCGGCGTGGGGACGAGCTTCCAGACAGTCTCGATTCAGCCTTATATGCAAATGGCGGTTGCGCCGCAGGAAATGGGCGTCGCCTCGGGCTTGCTCATGTTTGCCAACGCAATCGGCGTGGCTGTCTTCAGCGCGTTTTATAATATCTTCTATAACGCCAAATATAATGCCGCCATGAGTCTGGGCGGCGGCGTCCATCTGGCCCGGGCGATTGCGGAGACGTTTTCCGCCATGGCGATTGTCAGCGCCGTCAGCGGAGGCATTCTCGTCATCATCACGCTGATTTTAGTTCCAAGGGAAAAGGCAGACTGTATTTCAAAGCCATAACTCTCCTAATACCTTAAGCGAGAGAGGATCGGCGTTGCCGATCCTCTCTCGCTGTTAACGCATATCTCGCTGCCTCCGTAAGGTCACGGGCTTAATTTCCTCCGTCTCCGCCGGACGGGACAGAGACGGACTCGTGCTATAGAACGTCTTTTCCTTTATCAAAAAAACAGGGAGCAGGATAATCCTGCTCCCTGTTTTGTTTTGTCATTGTTGCTGATTGCCGTGCTCGCAGCCCGCCATATTTCCCTGTCCCAGGCGAGGGCCTCCTTCGCCCGGGGCTTTCGCTTCCAACGGAGGCGGCAGGGCTTATGCGTACCCGTGGTTTTTGTACCAGTCCCGCGCGTACTCGTTGTAGAAGTTATTGATAAAGTCCTGCCAGTACTTCGTCTTCTCGTCGGCGGCCGGGCCGGGCATGCCAATGTTGGCGGCATAGACGAAGTTGCCGCCGGGGGCGAAGGTGTCCACGTATTCCACCAGGGCGTCCCGCAGCTCCTTCTCGTTGATGGTCCCGCTTTCCAGCCGGGCGCTCCAGCCCTGGTTGTCCCAGCAGCCCTCCAGAGCCAGCCGGTCCCCGTACTTCTTCTTAATTCCCACGCAGTCGTTTGTAACCTGCGCCGGGTTCCAGGCGCGGACCCCCATCTCCAGCCAGTCGTCGATAAACTGTTCGCTCTTGCCGCAGTCGTGCCTGTTGATGAAGCAGCCGTTCTCAAGGGCGATTTCGCAGTGGAGCTTGTGGAAGGGCTTAATGAGGCGGCGGTAGATGTCAAGGGAGATAAAGGGACGGGTGTAGGCCGAGTCGTCGTCCATGAGTATGTAAATTTCGGGCTTTAGGTAGTACATCTGCTTCTTGAGCACGAGGGTGTAGAACTTCGAGATTTCAGTAAACAGCTCCAGGACATACTCCGGCTCCTCGTACAGGGCTATGAGGGCGCCCTCAAAGCCCATGAGGCTGACAAGCGTCAGGAAGTAGTCGCCGCCGTCCACGCAGACGCAGTACTTCTGCCGGTCGATGTGTTTGGAGTTCTCCCGGTAGTAGGTCTCCCAGTCCCGGTCAGACACATCACGGATTTTCAGCTTATCCCGCCATTTCGTGATGTCGTCGATAATGATGTTGCCCGGCTCGGGCATGGCCCCGAAGTTGTTTTCCTTGTTCCCCACGTACTTCACGCCAAGGCCTGTGATGATGGGGCCGTCAGGCGCAGCTTGAGGCGTCAGGAGCTCCTCCCGCACCCCCATCATGTGGGGCACGCAGTAGGCCGGCATGTACTCGGGAATCTCCCCCCGCAGCATCCGCAGATAGTTTTCCTTCGGCGTTAAAGTCATCTCTTTCCCTCCAGGTACTTCAGTTTCGTCCAAAATCCCGCTTCTGGAAATATCTCTATATTGTGTGATATTATACCTGCCTTTTCCTGTGAGAATCAATGTGCTCCGAGCATATACTTGCCTGACTATTATTAGGCTTCCGGAACATATTATTGTCGAATTATTTGTTATATAAATAGATATCAGCTTCGAATGTGCGACACCATATTATCTATTTTGACGAATTTTGACAACAAAGATTATTTAAACAAACACTCTCACCCGCTGGGATTTTGTCTCATACAGTTTTTCAAGTCGGCAATCCGTTGTTTTCTCTCGCATCTAAATACATAAGGAGTAGGTGATAGGAGCATGACTAGTGATCTCAATTACGGCAGCGTTCCCCCTGAATGGCCCTTCGAGATCCGGTACGGCCATGAGAACAGGGTGGAGACGGACGTGCTCGTCATCGGCGCCGGCGTGGCCGGTTCCATGGCCGGCCTGATAGCGGCCCGCCGGGGCGTGCGGGTGGCCGTGGTGGACAAGGCCCCCATCGACGTCAGCGGCAGCGGCGGCGCGGGGCTGGACCACTACGGCGGCTGCATCTCCAACCCCGACTGCGCCGTCACCCCGGAGGAGTACATGGAGCTGGCCAAAAACGGCCCCTTCCCGGCGGACCACAGGATGTACATAAACATCAAAGGCGCCTGGGACAATCTTCTGGAGCTGGAGCGGCTGGGCCTGAAGTTCCGGGACGAGGACGACGAATTCGCCGGCGCCCCCTTCCGGGACGACAAGACCAAAATCATGTACGCCTACGACTACAAGACGAAGGACACCATCCGGCTCCGGGGCGGGCACCACATCAAGAAAATCATGCGCCAGGCCCTTTTGAACGAGGAAAACGTGACCATCTTCGAGCGGGTCATGATCACCCGGCT